>Ga0105097_10001453_pt1 | contig 11334 bp, 9 predicted proteins | sample PPLLak12cMay2015_FD_87035 | JGI IMG/M metagenome (GOLD analysis project Ga0105097, IMG submission 87035) | Freshwater sediment microbial communities from Prairie Pothole Lake near Jamestown, North Dakota, USA - PPLs Lake P7 Core (1) Depth... | ecosystem: Environmental > Aquatic > Freshwater >... | reverse complement strand
TAGGGGTATTCTTTGTCTTTTTGGATAATCTCAAGCAGCTTAACAGCTTCGGAAAGCTGCTTCTTTCGCTTGCTTACCGGCGTAAACCTAAGCTGCATAAGGAGTTGTGCTAATCTTGGGCTTTGTATTTTTCGCATCAATATTTTCCCAGCTTAACCAAGTGTCCATTTTATCAGATTCAATATGAAATTCCAAATTTTTTACACAAAAACTGAAAAAAAATTCGGTTTGCTCACAGCTTGCCTGCTGCAATCCAGGATTGTTTATGAACTGACTGATACATCGAGCGACAATCTGATTATCAGAAGATTACTCTAATAATAATAATCTGACGGCTGATTTTTCCTTAAAATTCAATCATAGGTAATTTATCGAAGCAATATAAGCTTTTTGCTAACCGGTCCTGTTCATCACCATGCCTAACCAGTACAGTATTATTAATAGAAGAAAAATATTTGAAAAGAATTGTCGAAATGTTAAGGAGTAATAACCATGGAAACGAAAAATTCAACAAGCAGCTCGGCAACACTCCAGCACGAAAAGCTTGTAATAAGCCGCATCTTCGATGCGCCAGTAGAGCGTGTCTGGAAGTTTTGGACAGAGCCTGAGAGTCTCAAACGCTGGTGGGGTCCGAAGGACTTCACCGCACCTCATTGTGATTTAGACCTTCGCGAAGGCGGCAAATATTTGTTCTGCATGCGTTCGCCTGAAGGTCGTGATTACTGGAGCACGGGCGTGTATCGACAGATTATTCCGTTCAAGAGAATCGTCTGCACAGATAGTTTCTCCGACGAAAAAGGAAACGTTGTTGCGGCAACATACTACGGAATGAGTGCAGATTTCCCGCTCGAGCTGAATATAACTGTAAGATTCGAAGATGTGAACGGCAAAACTCGGGTGACGATCGAGCACGAAGGTCTTCCGGGCGGTAAAGATTTAACGGATTGCCGCGAAGGATGGAGTCAATCACTCGACAAGCTTGACAGTGCCCTGAAATAAGGCATTTTGCGGAAAAACTCAGAGTGCTCGGTAAAAGTTTAAAAAATTTTGATAGTAATGTGAATCTTTGGGGAGGGGGAGGCAATGTTATCTTAATTATCATTGTGTTTTTCGTCCGCAGCGTTGGCCAGCGTGTCGCAGTTTCAATAAAGGCGGATGAAATTACCAGTGATTAATTTGGTTTATTCACCGCGTTCCTGCAGGCGGGTGACTTTCATATCGAGCCATCTATCCATACAGGAGTAAAATAATTCCCGCTGCTCGGGGGTAAAGTCTCTGACATTTGCCCCGTGGTGGCTGTTGGGAACGACAATTTTAACTGAGTCGGTCCTGCCGATGAGCTGAATCTGTGTGGCAGACCAGGTATCAAGACCGCCATAGATGTAAACGATATGGTTTGCCTTGTATTGGAGGTAGTTATAAATGAAGGCCATTGTTGCTGGATTATAAACTATTTTTGCGCCGTCCGGACATATCACAAGGTTGGTCGGTTCCTTTAACGCTTTCATATACGGTTTGAAGTCGGTGATGTCATAATTGTAGTAACCCATCTCGGTGAAGGCCTGATACAAGAAAGGCTCGAACCGTTTTTTGCCCTGATCGCTGTAATAGAAAAGAGTTCCTTCCCGGTTATAATGTTCGGCCAGCACCTGTGCATTTGCATCAGCAGGGGGGATGGATTGCGGGTTTGTGCCACCCTGCCAGAAGGAATAAGGATATTCAAGCACGCCGTATTCAAAGGCTTCTGCGAGGCCCATTGCGAAGGTCCATTTGCGTTTCTGTGCCTGCTCTTTTATTAAGGGAAGTATTTCGTCTTCGTGTTTGAAGAGGGCAATTTGGAAGTCTTTGATTTTTTTCCGTGTTGCCTCATCGCCTACGGTCTGGATGAAAAGGTATAGTCGCGGATCTTCCTGTGCGATATTTACAGGAGCTGAATAAGCCACAGTCGCATCGACATCATCCGGGTAGTAACACTTATAAAAGAGGGCGGTCTGCCCGCTCTTGCTGACGCCGGTGCTGACCCACTTTCCTTTATAAAAAGTTTTCAGTGCTGTTACTACCGAATGCAGGTCATCGACGGATTGCTTTATGGTCATATATTCCCACTTTAAGGGCGACGGGGCAGAGTTTCCGAAAAATCTGTGCTCTACTGTTACCTGGTTGCCGCCGAGCATCTGCTGGATCTGGCCGCCGGAATTTCCCCTGGCTGAGTATCCTTCGGTATTCAGCAGGACGGGCTTGTTATAATCGCTATGAGCAACAAAAACATGCTGGCGGAATTTTTCACCTTTGGGGTTTTGATGGTCGAGCGGCTGCTCGAAAATTACCTCATAAGATTCCTTGAAATACCTTCTGTCGGCGCGGCTCTCGCTGACTTCTACAACACCGGGAAGGGCCTTGAGCTTCTGATAGAATTCGGATGGCTTATTGGCGTCCTGTGAATAAGCGGATGAACATATCAGGAAAAAATAAACAATACAAACTATACAGCACTTTCTCGCTAACATATTTTTATCTTTCAAAAGTTTTTTGCTGAAATCTGATTGTTTATTTTTATACGACCTTTTATCAGGCGACAAGACTTTTAGCGATTGTAACGGCTGCTGCGGCATCAGAAGCGTAGCCATCTGCACCAATCTTTGTTGCGTATTCCTGAGTCAGGGGTGCACCACCGACTATGACTTTCGCTTTTACTCCGCTCTTTTTAAGCTCCTTTACGACTTCTTCCATAGCGGGCATCGTCGTGGTCAATAATGCGCTCATACCGACAAGATTTGTATTTGTTGTTTTGGCCTGCTCGACAAATTTTGCCGGAGGGACATCTACTCCGAGGTCTATGACGTCGAAACCTGCGCCTTTCATCATCATTGCCACGAGGTTTTTGCCGATGTCGTGCAAGTCGCCGGCAACCGTTCCTATGATTAATTTACCTACAGGCTGGACGCCGGCCTTTACTAACTCAGGCTCAAGGATACCCATTGCTGCCTTCATCGCGCGGGCGGCTATAAGCATTTCTGGTATGTATATCTCGTTTTTAGAAAAACATTCGCCGACTGTATCCATTGCAGAAATGAGAGCTTCTTTGAGTATTTTTTCTGCAGCAACCTTCTCATTGATTGCCTGCTTAGTCAGCTCTACGGCCCTGGTTTGGTCACCGTTTCTAACCGCTTCGCTTAATCCCTTTAAGTCTGCCATTTTTTTCCACCTTCTTAATTGACCTTGTTTTTATTTCATATGCCTATTGGAAGGATGTAATCTAACGGTATTTGGACGAAAAATCAAGCCGGAAATGGAAGTTTTTTTGAAAAATCAGCACTTTTTTGGCAGCCAAGTATTTGCAAATAAAAAGCTATCTTGTTATAATTTTCTGTTTTATAAAACCTGCTTTGTGCAGTGGAGCATATATAGAGGCTTTAATATATGAGCAATTACATAGTGCTGGTAAAACAGGTTCCTGATATAACTCAGATAACCGATAATGCATTTGACCTGGAAACCGGTACGCTCATACGGTCGCGTCTTGCGAGCACAATCAACGAGCTTGATACTCATGCCCTAGCTTTTGCAAATTATATGAAAAAAATCAGCTCGGACCACGGGGCCAAAATCGTTGTCCTTACTATGGGTCCTCCAATGGCGGACGAGGTGCTTCGATATGGGCTCGGGCGCTGTGCAGATATGGCGATTATGCTGACAGATAAATCGCTCGGCGGCGCCGATACCTTCGCGACGGCAAATCCGCTTGCGTTTGCAATTAAAAAAATCGTTGCTGATATCTTTAAGGGCGACAGCAATTATTTTGTCGTAACGGGGATGCAGTCAGTGGACGGCGATACCGCCCAGGTGCCGCCTCAGATTGCCGAGGAGCTTTCCCTGCCGCCTGTTGCATACGCCACAGGTGCCGAATTTCAAAACGGGCGCTTTCTATTCACGCGAATCATCAGCGGCGGCAGCCAGGTTGTATGTCCGAAGAAAACCGGCGCGGTTATTACCGTTGCCAAGTTCGAGCATCCTCTTTTTGCAACCTTTGCGGCGACGCGCCGTGCAAACAAGCTGCAGCTTATACAGTGGACAGGGGAGGACATCAAGGCGCCTTATATCGGAGTAAAAGGCTCTAAAACTCGTGTAATCAGGGTCTTTCCGCCGGGTAAAAGCTCGCGAAAGTGCATCCACGTCAGCGATGTCAAATCGCTTGCAGGTTTTATTACTGACAGTCTGAAGACTGATAAGACATCTGCAGATGTAACTAAAAGTGCGGTTCCTCAATATTTTCTGCCTTCCCAGCGGACGAGTCTGCTCGACAGGTCATTCGAAGGCACTGAAAAGGAAATCGAGGACTACAAGTTCCTGTACAAGAAACTTAAAGAGCTCGGCATCGAATCTGCTGACAAGATTGATGAATACATTAAGAAGCAAATCCTCGAATCATCTGAGGGATATTTTCATAAAAACGCGCTCGATGATATGGTCAGCGGTCTGCACCTCGATAAGCCGACTTTAAATGGAGAAGTATGGGTCGTTGCCGAACATCAGGATTCAGTCGTTCATCCGGCAACTTTCGAGCTTATCGGCAAGGCGCGCGGTCTGGCTGATTCACTCAATACGAAAGTCGGGGTTTGCATTGCAGGCTCAGGCATAAAAGAGATGTCCAAAGACTTAATCATCGCAGGTGCTGACAATATTTACGTTATCGAGCATAAGCTTTTGTCCGAATTTGACCCGCTCTCATACAGAAGAGCAGTTTCTGACTGCATCGGCAAATACAAACCGCAGATAGTCCTTTTTGCTGCGACACCGCAGGGCAGGCTTCTTGCGCCACTTGTTTCATACAGGCTTCGATGCGGGCTTACCGCGGACTGCACATCTCTGGATATCAGGGACAGTTCGAGAAAGGGGCAGATTGGGCTTCTTTTCCAGACTCGTCCTGCGCTCGGCGGCAATGTTATGGCAACAATCTGTACGAAGGATTCGGAGTCTCAGATGGCCACGGCCAGGCCCGGTGTTATGAAGCGGCTGGCTGCGAATCATACGAGGAAGGGCTCTGTTATAGAGCACAAAGTAGAACTTAGTGATTCCGATATCGGCCTCGATATTATTAAGACAGAGCTTGCAACCGGCCATGTCAATTTCAATGCAGACATAATCGTAAGCGGCGGAAAAGGCCTGCAAAACCGCGATGAGTGGGAAAGTGTTGTCGGAGGGCTTTGCACGGTGCTGAAGAATAAGTTTAATATCACTGTCGAAAAAGGTGCATCGCGTGCGGCAGTTGAACAGGGATTTACGGACCGAAGCCGCCAGGTGGGCCAGACGGGCACATCTGTTGCTCCGAAAATTTATTTTGCAATCGGGATATCAGGAGCTATTCAGCATATAATTGGTCTTGCCAATACAGATACAATCATTGCTGTAAATAATGATCCGAATGCCCCGATTTTCAAGAATTGCGATTATTATGTAGTCGGCGATGCCGAATCTATTGTTACGCAATTGGTGAAACAATTAGAGGCTACTTAAAATATAGAGGAAAGTGTTGAGCAATAATAATTACAATAATGTTACGGTACTGATTGTTGGCGGGGGTCCCGGGGGGCTTGCATCGGCAATACAGCTGAAACTGCTTAAGCCGGACATCGATGTCTGCGTTATAGAGAAGGGGACGTCTCTGGGCAATCACAATCTATCCGGCGCCGTTCTGGAACCTCAGCCGCTTTTTACCCTGCTTGACCGAGCGTGGAGCGGCTGGCAGAATTCGGACTTGGCCAAAGAAATCCTGGCAAGTAAAATTACTAAAGATGATGTCCTGTTTCTTCTGGGAGAGAAACTTTCGTTTAATATAACAATCGGGCTGAAGCTCGCAAAGCTTATGCATCTTGGCTTCGGGCAGATGATTCATCAGGGTGATTACTCAGTTTCGATAAGCATGCTGACCCGATTAATGGGGCAGGCTGCGAAAAATCTCGGGGTTGAAATTTTAACGGGCTTTGCTGCAAACGATATCTTCCTCGATGGCTCGACAGGCGTCACGACGGCTGTTAAGCTCGTTGACCAGGGACTTGACAAGCACAATAATAAGCAGCCCAATTATGTCGAGGGCGAAATCATCGATGCATCATTCGTTGTCCTTGCGGAGGGTTGCGACGGTCTTGTGACAGAAAAATTTATTGAGAAAGCGAAACTTAAAAGAAGGTGCCCGCAGCTTTTCTCGGTAGGCGTAAAAGAACTGATCAAAGTATCACCGGAACAATATAATAAATTTTCCGGCGGCCGTGTTGTTCATGCGATGGGCTTCCCAATCTGGACACCCATTATTGGTCCCGCGATTTTTGGCGGCGGTATCATCTATGCTGGAGCAGCCGAACATCTTTCAGTTGGTATGATTGTCGGGGCGGACTGGAAATACTGCGATTTTAATCCAGAAGATGCACTCGTAAGATTTAAACAGCATAAGTTCGTTAAGAAATTCATCGAAGGCGGAACCGTCGTCGAAGCGGGGGCAAAGATGATTCCAGAAGGGGGCTTTTACTCGATTCCGCGCGACCCGCAGACAGACAACATCGGCAAGGCGAATTGCCTTATAATCGGTGACAGTGCAGGTTTTGTAAATATGCTCAAAATCAAGGGGCTTCACAACGCAATAGATTCGGGTATTCAGTCTGCGAAAGCAATCTATGAAAGCCTAAGCCACCCGAGACAGACAGCCTCAAGATATACTGCCCTGATAAATTCTTCGAATGTTGGCAAGGAAATGGATTCAGCAAAAAATTTTCGACAAACAGTGGCGAAATATGGTCCTCTGCAGGGAATGCCCTTGTCAGTTTTAGGCGGGCTGCTTCCGAAATTTCACATCGAGGAAGATTACAAGTCGATGAAACCTGCAAAATATCGGCTGAAGCCCCAGCAGAGTTACGACAAGGCGACATTTACTTCTTTAGCTGCAACTATCCATCGGGAGGAACAGCCAAGCCACCTGACAATTATCAATGCCAACACCTGTTCTCAGAAATGCGCTCCTAAATTCAATTGTCCCTGCATCACATTTTGTCCCGCAGGTGTCTATGAGAATGTCCATGGCCAGGTTCGGCCTGCAAATCCATCGAATTGTGTTCATTGCAAGACCTGCCAGCGCAAATGCCCGTTCGATAACATCCGCTGGACTGCCCCTGAAGGCAGCGGCGGCCCGCGTTACAGGCGCATGTAGGAATTGTGATGCTTAATTATCGAGCCTTGATGTTTAATCATTTATGCGCATAAAAAAACCATTCTTATCGTTTTTCGAAGAAGAATGGCTTTTTTTGAGGAGGATTAATGTGTAAAAAAATTCGCTCGTGGAATCTGTCTATTCTTCCTTTGGCTTTTGGTCGGTTTTTTCCTTATCAGCTTTCTCTTTCTTCTCTCGCTGGATAGCCTCGTAAACTTCTTTGCGGTGGACGGTAACATCTTTCGGAGCTGTTATTCCGAGCCTTACCTTCTCACCGCGAACGTCAACAATCACGATTTCAACGTTATCACCGATTATTATCGATTCATCTTTTTGTCTGCTTAAAACCAACATTTTCAACTCCTTTTTAAGTTGGTCTGAACTATATTTTTACGCTTTGCTTTAATCAGTTGTTCGTAAAACCGCTTTTAACCTCTTCCTTATGCTATTATCTATAAACAGGTTATGATAACCAGACCTGTCGAACCATCCTCCGGTTCAATTCTATTTTCGGCTATATTGGCTGGTAAAAATACCGTTTTTTTATGTTGAAAAACGCGTTATTGGACTTTTTGGGATGTAAGTTATTGTAAAAAATGTACTTAAGTGAAGAGAAGATGTAAAAAAAGAATGCAATTACTCTTCCTGTGCTCCATTAACCGCTTTCGTTCTCCCGCCAATAAATATACCTTTTAGCGGTCCAAAAGCCTGCTACAGAGCCTATCGCACCAAAAGCGGCTATCTGGACAGGTAAAACGCTGGCAATTGAGTTAATAAAGAAGTTGGCAGGCCAGTTTGTTGCGAGGTATTCAATTACAAGCCTATCACTGTAAGATTTTGTAAACAATGGGCTTATGAATATGGCTGCAAGGGCAGGCCAAATGTAGCTGACTTTTAGGAATTTCTTTGCAACAAAGCCAGCAATTCCAAAAGAGACGATGACGGCAAAAATTATCTGACCTATAACCGGCTGTGCGACGAGGGTCCCGAATTTATCATCATATAACTTATTATTTTGCGCGAAGATCATAATGCCAAATGCAGCTATTGCGACTGAGCCGGCAACAGCGATTGCGGCATTTATGATCTGGGATTGCTTCGATAAACTTTCCTTCTCTTGAATCTGAGGCCTGTCTGGCTTTCTGGCACTCTCTGCCAGCAGGACACCGCAGTATCCTGCTGCGATAATGCCCATCCAGAATATCGGCTCCCATCTTAAATATCCAAGGAGGTTTAGCTTTTCATCTGTTATCGGATTCATCTGCATCAAGTTGGCCATAGTTCCGCTTCTTATTGACCAGATTGAGAGGCCAAAGGGGACAGTCAATATTCCAATTTCTTTGCCATAAGGCCAGGAAGCGAAATAACCGGTGAAACCGGCGATAACAGAAAGGACGGCGAGCATTAATGATTCTGGTGCTGTCAGGTTCCTTAAGGTTACTATTCTGTAAGGGTCATCCGGCTTTACCATCGACCAGCCAAGCAGGCCTATCAGCAGTATTCCGACTGCTGCTGCCGCTGTTATCCTTGCTCTCATCAGCCAGGTCATTTCCACAGTTCAAAGCTCCTTAAATTTTAAGTCCGGATACCTTACCATATAAAGACGAATTTATCAATCACTTCAATAAATTATTGCTCTTAGCTTTAGACGGGATAAAATGCTCCTTGACGCCTATTATTTTTCTTATTATTGTCATTTCCATTATCTGGCGGAAATTTTTTTGTTTGAAATTTTAAAGATGGTTTTGCTCATACAGGAGCTCACAAATGAATTATCTATTATCTTTGTCTCCGGTTGCAAAAGAGATAATGACTGGACTAATTCTTATCGCAATCTTTGCGGTTACTGTTACGGTCGGCTACATTATAAGAAAAATTCTTTTTAGCCGGCTATCCCGATGGTCGGAAAAAACGACCACTGAAATCGATGACATAATCATTTCTGCAACAAAGGGGCCGTTTATTCTCCTGTTTATTATGCTTGGCATTTATATTGCCTTATCATTTTCAAGCCTGCCCGAAAAGACGGTTTATGTTCTCAATAAAGTGCTGCTGGGAATCGGGCTGTTTGTAGCGGTACTTGTTGCGGCGAATATCTCCGCAGGGCTTATTAAACATTACTCTGCAAAAATTCAGACTTTTATTCCCGTGACCAGCCTTACTCAGAACATAATCCGCATTATTATTTTTATCATCGGAATCTTAATAATATTGAGCAGCCTGGGCGTTCATATAACACCAATTCTGGCCACGCTGGGTGTCGGCGGTCTTGCTGTAGCGCTCGCTCTTCAGGATACACTGGCAAATCTCTTCGCCGGTTTCTACATTACAGCTGCCAGGCAAATCAAGGTGGGTGACTATATAAAGCTGGAAACAGGCGAGGAAGGTTATGTAATTGATATTAACTGGCGCACAACAAAGATAAGGATGCTGCCTAATAATGTGGTCCTGATACCTAACGACAAATTATTAAAATCGATTGTCATAAATTATTATCAGCCTGACAAGGAACTGGCAGTTCTCGTAAATCTCGGTGTACATTACAACAGCGACCTCGAAAAAGTCGAAAAGGTTACTATCGAAGTCGGTAAAGAGGTTATGAATGAGGTAACCGGCGGTGTTCCCTCTTTCACTCCTTTTATCCGCTACCATACCTTTGCTGATTTCAGCATTAACTTTACTGTAATTTTGAGGGCCAAAGAATTTGTTGACCAGTATCTGATTAAGCATGAGTTCGTAAAAAGACTTCACAGACGATACTCTCAAGAAGGCATCAACATCCCTTACCCAATACGCGCCATTAACTACGACCAGGAAAAATCCTCTCCTGCGTAAAAGATTTTTGTCTGCAACTTGTATTATTTGCCAAGCTGCTTGCGGCGAAGCATCTATCTTGAAGATTTCTTTAACTGGATGTCAGCTCATAATAATTTAACAAGCCCTTTTTAAAGCTGTATCCATCTTAATACCGATAAGAGACCAGAATGAATGAAACAGAATTGTTTTAATTTGTTAAGAGCGGAAGCCTTATAGGACGTTTGAGCGATATGTCTTTGGCCCAATTGCAAACTGTTAATGAAAAGCTCCAGACATTTGCTCTGGGCAAGTTTGTTAATAATTTTCTTGCATATCTTTCCGCAGAGGCCGGGATGTCTGAAAACACAGTCCTTGCGTACGGGCGTGACCTTAAAAATTTCGTCGATTACTGCTCGGAGAACAAAATAAACAGCCTGCAACAAATCAGGCCTGCTATAATCCAGAGGTATCAGAAAGTCCTCACTGTAAACGAGAAATCGGAAACCTCGATAAAACGCTCTATTGTTGCGATACGAATGTTTCTGCGTTTTGCAAAGTTTGCCGGTCTTCTGCAGGAGGATTTTACTTCCATCCTGGATGCACCGAAGCTTTGGCAGAGGCTTCCATCAATTGCCAGCAAATCGAAAATTTTCGAGCTGCTCGACACCCCGGACCCCGCAGAACCATACTATTATCGCGATAAAGCGCTGCTGGAGCTTCTCTATGCGACCGGAGTTCGGGCGAGCGAACTTGCGAGTCTTAAAATCTCGGATTTAAACCTTAATATCGGCTACCTTCGCTGTATCGGGAAGGGCAGGCGTGAGCGTGTGATTCCGCTTTGCAAAACGGCAATCGCAGCAATCAATGATTATCTTCAAAACCTTCGCCCGAAGCTTGCTTGCGGCTCAACAGACAGGAAACCGAGCAGTTCCTTACGCGGTCAATACAGTGATTTTCTTTTTTTGTCCCGAACAGGCAGGCCTCTTAGTCGTATTGAAATCTGGCGCCTCGTTAAAAAGTATGCTGCGCGCGCGGGAATGTCTAAAAGTTTGACTGTTCACACATTGAGACACTGTTTTGCGACACACCTGCTGGCAGGCGGGGCGGACCTTAGAAGTATTCAGGAGATGCTCGGACATGTTGATATTGCTACAACGCAGATTTATACGCATGTTGACAGTGAACGACTCAGGAAGATTCATAAACAGTTTCATCCAAGACCTTGACAGGTTCTCTTAAAATTGAATAAATGTCGTAATTTTTTTAAAACCGTTAACTTTATTATAATTTTTTTTATTTTATATTTCTTTCTGACGATTAAACTATAATAAGTTTGCATT
>Ga0105097_10001452_pt1 | contig 11337 bp, 5 predicted proteins | sample PPLLak12cMay2015_FD_87035 | JGI IMG/M metagenome (GOLD analysis project Ga0105097, IMG submission 87035) | Freshwater sediment microbial communities from Prairie Pothole Lake near Jamestown, North Dakota, USA - PPLs Lake P7 Core (1) Depth... | ecosystem: Environmental > Aquatic > Freshwater >... | reverse complement strand
TTGCGCTCTCCAGAACCTGCTCGAACCGCGTCCACTGCGGGGTCCCGATGCTGTCGGCTCCGCCGACGCAGGGCACCGACGCCATCAGCAGGACACACACGGCAGGCAGCACGCGGCGGGACATCCCCATTCGCTTCATGGATTTGCCTCCAGGTCGCGCGCCTCGGCTCCTCGCCGCTGCCGACGACCTTCACTTCGTGTTGAAAACGACGCTCAGGCGCTGGCCGTCGCGCAGGACGGTGATCGTCACCTGGGGCGTGGCCTGCAACTGGCCGAAGAGCCGCATCACGGTCGGCATCCCGTCCAAGGTCTGGCCGTTCACGTCCAGGATCACGTCGCCGGTGCGGAGACCGAGCCGTTCGGCGGCCCCGGATGGCTTCACCTGCGTGACCGTGAATCCATCGATCACCCGCTGGCCGCCCTCGCCCTCGCGGTACCGCGGGACCGCGAACGCGGAACTCAGGAGTTCGGGCAGGTTCGCGATGGCGGCCTGGACCGCTTCTCCAGGCAGGATAATCTGGGCGGGCTCCGGCCGCGCCACTTCCCCGGCCGGCTCCGCCGCCGGCGGCGGCACGGTGGCAACTTCCCTCACGCCCGGAAACGTGAGCCGCTCAAGCATCTTCGCCTCGAGGTTCTCGATAACGACCGCGTCCTTCAGGATCTCGCGAACCTCGGCCACGTCGCAGGCGCGCTCGCCCACCAGGAAGATGCCGTGCCGCCCGGGCTGCGCGACGCAGCGGATGAGGCAGGCCGACCGCGAGGGCTGGCGCTGGTCGAAGAGGACCCCGGTCAACTGGAGCGGGAGCGCGGTCGGCGGGAGGAGAGCCTGAGGCTGACGAGATGGGGCGCCAGCGGCGGCCACAGCGGCCGCCGACGCGGCGATGACCATTACGAGTCCGCTCATGAGGGCGATTGTAGTCCCTTGGCGCATCTCGGTTGACAGAACCGTTCTGCCCGCGGAACATACGGGCGGACGGCTGTTGACGGGAGGAGACCGCATGAAGCGACGGGACTTCCTGAAGGCGTCGCTCATCGGACCGCTCGTCGCGTCGTGCGGCGGCGACACGGGGGTGAGCCCGACTCCGAACCCGACTCCGAATCCGGCGCCGACTCCGGCGCCGCCTCTCCAACCCCCGCCCTCGGGCAGCGTCATCTTCCACCTCCGGGGCGTGCCCGACGAGCCGTTCACGGGCGCCGCGAACCACCACGCCGGCGTCGACGCGCTGCTCCAGCTCATGGGCCGCTCCGGCCTCATGTTCCATCGCTCGGCCACGGCGGGAGAAACAAGCGGTCCCTCGGGCCTCATTGCCGCCGGCGACGTCGTGCTGCTGAAGGTGAACGCGCAGTGGAAGTACCGCGGGTGCACCAACAGCGATGTCGTGAGGGGGCTCATCCAGCGCATCCTCGAGCATCCCGACGGCTTCACGGGCGAGGTCGTGATCGTCGAAAACGGGCAGGGGCGCGGCAGCCTGCGCTGCGACACGTCGAGCAGCTACGGCGGCGACGCGTCCGTGCGCGCCAACGTCAACGACGAACGCCACAGCTTCGTCTACCTCGTCGACCAGGTGTTCCGGGATCTCCGGGTCTCGGCCACGCTGCTCGACGCCATCCGATCGACGTTCATCGGCGCCGACGACCACGTCACGAACGGATACCGCCGCATCCAGAACGTCTCCTATCCCTGCTTCAACACGGCGGGCGGACGGCGCGTGGAATTGCTCGAGGGCGTGTGGACGGGGGCGCAACACGAACGCCACCTGAAACTGCTGAACGTGCCCGTGCTCAAGCACCACGACACGGGCGGATCCGAGATCACGGGGGCCGTGAAGCACTTCTACGGTCTCGTCTCGATGTCGGACGGCAGTTCCGCCGCGCGCCACTACGCCTCCCTCGGCGAGACGTGCGGCCGCATGATTGCCGCGGTCCGTCCGCCCGTGCTCAACGTGATGGACGCGATCTGGGTCTCGCACAAGGCCCTGGGCGGCTACCCGGCCAGCGCCACGCACCGCGCGAACCAGTTGCTGGCCAGCCAGGACCCGGTGGCCCTCGACTTCTGGTCGGCCAAGTCCGTCCTGTATCCGGTGGACTCGAACCCCCGCCACGCGCCCGATCACGCCGGAATCGACCGCTGGCTCACGGACTGCATGAACCTCGTCAACTCCCTGGGCGGCATCGCGCGGCCTGACGAGGGCATCCACGCCGGCCGGCTCACGAAGTTCGAGGGCGAGTTCCGGGTCGTCCAGGGCAGCGTCGCCTGACGGCCGCGTCCGCGGTGGCCGGACGCGCGGCGGCGGACCGGGGCGCGCCCCCGCGCTATACTGCGCCGGTCCCCACACCCGGAGAGCCGACATGTTCGTCCGCCGCATCGTCCTTGCCGCCGCCTGGCTGGTTGCCGCCATGTTCGCCTCCGTGCCAGCCCAGGAACCGCCGCGCATCAGCCCGTCGCTCTTCGCCGAGATGAAGTGGCGCAACATCGGCCCGCACCGCGCCAGCCGGACGGTGGCCGTCGCCGGGCACCGGCGCCAGCCACACACCTTCTACATGGCGGCGGTGAACGGCGGCGTCTGGAAGACGACCGACGCCGGGCGCACGTGGGTGCCGGTCTTCGACGACCAGCCGACCGGATCCATCGGCTCGATCGCGGTCGCTTTTTCCGACCCGAACATCGTCTATGTCGGGAGCGGCGAAGGGCTGCACCGGCCCGACCTGTCGACAGGCGATGGGATTTACAAGTCGACCGACGCCGGGCGCACGTGGACAAGACTCGGCCTCAACGACGCGCAGCAGATCCCGCGCATCGACGTTGATCCGCGCAACGCCAACCGCCTGTTCGTCGCTGCGCTCGGCCATCCGTACGGGCCCAACGAGGAGCGCGGCATCTTCCGATCGCTCGACGGCGGCAAGACCTTTCAGAAGGTGCTCTACAAGGACGAGAACACGGGCGGGAACGACGTCGACATCGATCCGGTCGATCCGAACGTCGTGTACGCCACGCTGTGGGAGGAGCGGCAGGGCCCGTGGGAGAACGCGGTGTGGGCGGGCACGGGCGGCGGGATCTTCAAGTCGACCGACGGCGGGACCATCTGGAAGCCGCTTACCAACGGGCTCCCACCTGTCGTCCAGGCCAACCTCGCCATCTCTCCGGCCGACCACCGGCGGCTGTACGCGGCGGTCGCGTTCACCGAACAGCCCGGATCGAGCGGGAGCCGCGGGACGACGGGCATCTTCCGCAGCGACGATGCGGGCCAGTCGTGGACGCGCATCACGACCGACACGAGGCCCTCCGGGCGGATCGGCGGGGGAGACCTGCCGGTGCCGATTCCCCATCCCAAGCTCGTGGACACGGTCATCATGGCGGCCACGGTGTCGTGGAAGACGACCGACGGGGGAAAGACCTGGTCGGTTTACAAGGGCGCGCCAGGCGGCGAGGACTATCAGAACGGCTGGATCAACCCCGACAATCCCGACATCATCCTGCTGGCGGCCGACCAGGGCGCCGTCGTGACGCTCAACGGCGGCGAGACGTGGAGTTCCTGGTACAACCAGTCGACCGCGCAGCTCTACCACGTGGCCGCCGACAACGCCTTCCCGTACCGCGTGTGCAGCGGGCAGCAGGAGAGCGGCTCGGCGTGCGTGTCGAGCCGGGGCAACTACGGCGCGATTTCCCTCCGCGACTGGCTCCCGGTCGGCGTGGACGAATACGGCTACGTGGCGCCGGACCCGCTGAACCCGGACATCGTCTATGGGGGACGGAACGTGTCGCGGTTCGATCGGCGCACGGGGCAGGTGTCGAGCGTCGGCCCGGTCGGCGGGCGGGGCGGCGGGGCCGCGTCGCCGACACCGGGTCCGGTCCGGTCGGTCCGGACGATGCCGGTGGTGTTCTCCGAGGCCGACAGCGTCTCGCTCTTCTTCGCGAACAACTACCTGTGGAAGACGATGGACGGCGGTGGGCACTGGACGCGCATCAGCCCGGACCTGACCCGCCAGACATGGGAGACGCCGGCGAGTGTCGGCAAGTACCGCGACGATCCGGCCGCGAAGCCCCAGCCGCGCGGCGTCATCTACACGATCGCGCCTTCCCACCAGGACATCAGGCGCATCTGGGTCGGCACCGACGACGGTCTCATCCAGGTGACGGGCGACGGCGGGCTCACCTGGAAAGACGTGACGCCGCCGGGCGTCGGGCCGTGGGCCAAGATCTCGCTGATCGACGCCGGCCGCTTCAGCCCGGCGACCGCCTACGCGGCCGTCAACACGATTCGCCTCGACGACATGCGGCCCCACATCTACCGTACGCACGATGGCGGCGCCACCTGGACCGAGATCGTCACGGGCATCCCGAACGGCGAGACCGTGAACGCCGTGCGCGAAGATCCGCGCCGCAGGGGATTGCTGTTCGCCGGTACTGAACGCGCCGTCTACGTGTCGTTCGACGATGGTGCCAACTGGCAATCGCTACGGCTCAACATGGCCGCCTCGTCCGTGCGGGATCTGATCGTGAAAGACGACGACCTCGTGGCGGCGACGCACGGGCGTGGGTTCTGGATTCTCGACGACATCACGCCGCTCAGGCAGATCGAGGCGGCATCGGCGGCGAAAGACGCGATCCTCTTCGAGCCGACCACTGCCTGGCGCGTGAGGTGGAACACGAGTACGGACATGCCGTGGCCGAAGGAAGAGCCCACCGGCGCCAACCCGCCCGACGGCGCCATCCTCAACTACTACCTGAAGGCCGCCGCGGCCGGACCGGTGACGCTCGAGATCCACCGGGGCGACGGCCGCCTGGTGCGACGCTACTCGAGCGACGACCCGGTGACGCCGATTCCGGACGCAAACAGCGCGCCAGTGCCCCTGTACTGGTATCGGCAGCCGCAGGCGCTCTCGGCCGCGGCTGGCATGCACCGCTTCGTGTGGGACGTGCACTACCAGCCGATCGCGGGTGCCGCCGGAGGCGGCCGCGGCGGCCTGCCGATCCAGGGCATTCCCTACAACTCGCCGTCGAGTGCGACGACGCCCTGGGTGCCGCCGGGCACGTACACCGTGACGTTGACCGCCGGCGGCAGGCGTCACTCGCAGCCGATCACGGTCAAGCAGGATCCGCGCGTGAAGACGCCACCGGCCGTCATGCAGCAGGTCTACGCGCTGACCGACGCCATGTACTTCGGGGCGGTGGATGCGCAGGCGGCGGCGGCTGAACTCTCGACGCTGCGGGAGCAGGCCTCGAAGATCCAGGCGCAAGGCCCTGTGGCGCAGGCCCTGGCGGCGTTCGCGCAGAAGGCGGCGGCGCTCGAAGGGCAGCGCCAGGCCGCTGGGGCCGGAGGCGGCCGCGGGGCCGGGGGCGGAGGCCGCGGAGAGCTCCCGGTGCCGGCAGCCGCGGACAGCCTGTGGGCCGTCAGCGCAGCGCTCGCCGGGCAGATGAACGCCATGCAGGCGGCCGACGTGGCGCCGACGGCCACGACGCTCGCCGCCGTCACGGCGGCGCTGAGTGCGGCCGATTCGGTGATGGCGCGTTCGGCGTCGCTGAAGTCCGTGGACCTGCCCGCGCTCAACGCCACGCTCAAGGCGTCAGGACTGCCGCCAATCGGCGGCAGGCCCGGCCTCCATGCTCCAGGGGGCTGAGTCGCCAGGCGGGATTGAGACGCAGGCCTTCACCGCGTGCGCGGCGGATCGGCCCACACCAGCACGCCCGCCGGCGGCAGCGGCGTGCGGCCGTGCAGAACGGATGCGCCGGGAGGCACCGTCAGCGGCACCGCGGCCGGGCTGTAGTTGACCGCCACGTACAGGCCGTCCCGCCACTCCAGGAACACTCCGTTCGGCAGGTCCTCAATCGCCACGCCCGCGCGCCGGTAACCGTCCCGCAGGAGTCTCCGCTCGCGCGCCCCGTCATCGGTCGACACACCGATCATCGTCACCGTCCCGCGGCCGAGGCGGCGCGTGGTGGCCGCGGCGCGTCCGGCGTAGTAGCGATCGGCGTAGGTCGCCAGCGTCTCGGTGCCTGCCCGCGGGACCAGGATGTCGGCCCAGCGATGCCAGGCGTGGCGCGCGCCGCCCGCCTCGACCACCGCGGTGACGCCCGAGGGCAGCATGTCGAAGCCCTCCACGTCTGCGCCGATGAGATCGAGGATGGGCTGCGCCCACGGGCCTTCGTGAAAGTGGCCCTGCGCGTTCTTCTGGCCGGTGCGGCACGTCAGCACCAGGTGCCCGCCGCCCTCGACGTACCGGCGCCACTTCGCGACAAGGTCCTCCGACACCATCTGGTACGCCGGCGCGACCAGGAACGGATACCGCGAGAAATCGGTGTCCTCAGCCACGAAGTCGAGCGGCGCGCCGGCGCTCTTCACCGCCAGCGTCACGGTGTTGCGGTGCGCCCACGTCTTCCACTCGGTGGTCTGCGGCTGAATCTCCAGGTCCCAGAAGACGTCGTGGCTCCAGAGCAGCCCCGTGCGCCGCGCGGCCAGGCGCTCCGGCATCAGCGCGCGCGGATCGAGCCGCCTGGCCACGCCCTTCATCGCCGCCATGGTCTCGACGAACTCGCGGCCCGTGCGTGACAGCGTCACGCCGTCGGTGCCGACGATACCCTCGTGGTACATCTCGCTGCCGCGCAGCGGATGGCGGTAGCGGTAGCTGCTCAGCATCGACGACCCGGCGCCGAAGGCGTGCCAGATCCACATGCCCACCGCGCCCGGCAGCGGCTGGGGATTCACCGGGGCCCAGTTCACCTGCCCCGGTTGCAGCTCCATCACGCCGAAGGTGCCGGTGATCGGGCGGTAGTAGGCCGCCGCTTCCATCAGCCGCGTCGGGTTGCCGATGGCGGAGCTGTTGCCGCCGAGGACGTTCGCCCCGGCGACCGGATACACGGTGAACGTGAGGAAGTCCATGCCCTTGCTGCGGCGCGGATCGGTGGCCGTGGTGACGTTCGTGTAGTTGGTCGTCACCCACTGACCCGGGCGGGCGTGGCGCTTGAGGATGGCCGACTGGCGATCGAGGAACTGCGCCGTGGTGTCGGCCTGGAATCGTGCGAAGTCCAGCAGCGCGTGCGGGCTGAGCTTGTCCTCGGCTGCCAGCACCGCGTTTGGAATCAGCACCTCGTCGAGACTCCCGTACCGGCTGCTCCAGAAGCTGCCGCCCCACACCGCATTCATCCGGCCCACGTCGCCGTACCGGTCGCGCAGCCACCGCCGAAACCCGTCACGGGCGCTGGCGCTGTAGTCGTTGAACGTGCCGGGCTCGTTGTCGATCTGCCAGCCCCACACGCGGCGGTCCGGCCCGTAACGCTCGGCGAGCTTCGTGACGACGCGGTCGACCAGCGCCTGGTACATCGGATTCGCGAGCGATGCTTCGGCCCGGATGCCGTGTTCGTGACGCCGGCCGTGCTCGTCGATGCGATAGATCTCCGGATACCGGGCACCCATCCAGCTCGGCGGCGCCGCGGACGGCGTGCCCAGGATCACGCGCAGGCCGGCACGGTCCGCCAGCTCAATGGCATCGTCGAGCCACGCGAAGTCGAAGCGGCCCTCCTCGGGCTCGAGGAACGTCCAGCTGAATTCCGCGTAGTGCGTGAAGTCGAAGCCGAGACGGGCGATGGTGTCGATGTCTCGTTTCCACTGATTGCGGGGCCACTGCTCGGGGTAGTAGAAGATCCCGACGCTCATGGCATCACGCTGACCGAGCAGGGTCGCGCCCTGAGGGCCCGGGGCCTGCTGTGCGCCCACGGCGGCAGCGAGGGCAGCGGCGGCGGCGACGGCGGCGCAACAACGGTGCAGCATGGGTGCGGGGATTCTACCCCGAGGGCCGCGTTGCGCGCCTCCGCACCGAGATGCGCCGCGTCGCGCGCCACGCAGGCGCGAAGCGCCCACGGCGTCTGATATGGGGGTCCAGTTCAACTGCCTGGCGGAAGGCGGGCAGAGGCCCCTCCGTCCTCCCCATCCTCTACGGGGCTTTCAGCCATTTCGCCAGCCACGCATGTACTTCGTCGTAGAAGAACCGGCTGTTCTCGCCCTTCAGGACCCAGTGGTTCTCGTCCGGGAACACGATCAGGCGGCTCGGCACCCGCTGCCGCTGCAGGATGGTCCAGAGCTGCAGGGTGTTGTTCACAGGCACCCGGTAGTCGCGTTCGCCTGCGGTGACGAGCATCGGCGTCTTCAGGCTGGCCGACTTCATGATGGGGTTCTGCGACTGCCAGAGCGGCGGCTTTTCCCAGGCTGGCCCGCCCATCGTGACTTCGCGCGGCCAGACGATGTCGCTCGTTGTCCACTGACTGACCTGGTCGTACAGCCCCGCGTGGCTGACCAGCGCCTTGAACCGCGTGGTGGTGACGGCCAGCCAGTTGGTGAGGTGGCCGCCGTAGCTGGCGCCGCCCGCCGCCATCCGCGAGCCGTCGATGAACGGGTACCTGGCCAGCGCCTCGTCCACGGCCTGCAGGATCTCCTGGCCCGGCGTGTCGAGCGGGTCGCCCTGGATGGCCTGGGCGAACGCCTCGCCGAACCCCGTCGAGCCGGTGAAGTTGGTCAGTAGTACCACGTAGCCAGGCGAGGCCAGCAGGTGGTAGTTCCAGCGGATCACGAACTGGTCCATCCACTGGCTGGCCGGGCCTCCGTGGATGACCACGAACAGCGGGTACTTCTTCGCCGGATCGAACGCCGGCGGCAGGACGACCAGATTGTGAATCGAGCGACCCTTCGCGCTGGTGAAGGTGAACTCCTTCACCGGTTGCCAGTCGATCGATGCCGCGCGTTCCGCGTTGACGCGCGTCAGCGGCGCCGTCTTGCCCGTCGCCAGGTCGATGCGGACCAGTTCCGGCGGGTTGACGGCGCTTTCCCAGACCGCGACGGCGACCGGCGCGGCCGGCGGTCCCGCCACGTGGAAGGACGAGTAGACGCCTGACGTCAGGGCGCCCACCTCCTTCACTGCGCCGCCGGCAGTGCCGACCTCGGTGGCGACCGAGTACAGCTTCTGGCGCCCGGCGTCCTCGGCCAGGAAGAACACCCGTTTGCCGTCCGGCGCGACCGTGTAGCTGCCGACCGACCGGTCGAAGCCCTGCGTCAGCGTGCGGACCGTGCCGTCTTCGGGAGACACGCGCCAAAGCCGGGAGAGGTTGTAGGTGCGATCATTCTGCGGCTCGACCTTCGCGAAGATCGCCCATCCGGCGGCGCCGTTCGACCTGGGGTCACTGAAGGAGAGCGGCTGCGGCACTGACAGCACGCTGCCGCTGGCGGGATCGAGCATCCACAGCGTCTGGACGACGTTGGCAAAGGCCGCCTCGTGCCGGTTCACCGTCGCCGTGAACACCACGGCGGACCCGTCCGGGGCCCACGACGCGGCGATGCTCTCGCTTCCGCTGCCCATCTGTCCGCCGAAGCCGGGCAGCGTCGCCAGGCGGTCGCCCTTCTTCACGTGCATGCCCGGCCCGGCCGCGCCAACCGTCGCGGTCGCCAGGAGGTCCCGCGCCGCCGCGCCGGGTGAGAGTTCCTGTACCAGCAGGCTGGGCCGGCGATCGTCGAGCCAGCGGTCCCAGTCCCGCACGGGGAAAGCGTCGTAGACGCGCGCGCTCCACTTCCGCGCGTTGCGATCGGCCATCGCCTGCCGGTTCTCGGCGTCCGTGGACGCGCCCGGGTAGACGTCGCTGTTGAAGAGGATCGCCTTTCCGTCCGGCCTCCAGACCGGCATCCGCGCGCCGGTCGCCACGTCAGTCACTTGCGCCGGAGCACCACCGGCGGCCACGTCCAGCACGAAGATCTGCTGGCCGCTGGCACCGCCGGGCCTGCCCGCTTGCGCCGCGAGCGCGTTCAGCGAGCTCGGTGACAGTGGCCCGTCGCTGACCGGGGCGGAGAAGGCCAGGCGCGTGCCGTCCGGGCTCCAGGTGATGCCCGACTCTGCGCCCCGGGTACTGGTGAGGCGGCGGGGCGGCGCCGAGCCGTCGGTCGGCACCATCCAGAGATCCGTCGACTGGGTCGTCGTGTCGTACGCCGGCTCGGTCACCGGCAGGACCGCCCACTTGCCGTCGGGGCTGACGGCGGGCGTGCCGAGCCGCTTCATGAGCCAGACGTCTTCGTGGGCGATCGCATGTTTCGCCGACTGGGCGGCCGGCCAGGCGACGGCGCCGGTGGCGATGATCAGCGCGAGGGCGGAGCGGAGGCGACGGTGGCGCATAGGCACGCTCCTGAACAGGGTTGTTAACCGACGTCCTGATCATAGCGGCGGGCGGGGCAGTCGGCTAGATGAACGGTCGCGATTCGGAGTCGCCTGCTCGTCGTCCGCGGGCTTCACCTTTGCCTACTTCCCTGCCTTCTTCTGCGCCTCCATCTTCTCGATGAGCTTCTTCGCGTTGCCGTTCCCGGGATCGAGCTCAACGGACTTCCGGTAGTTGAGTATCGACTCATCAATCCTGCCTGCTCTCATGAGTGCTTCGCCGAGGCTGTCGTACGCATTGGATGATTCCGGGAACCGCCTCACGTTGAACGTAAACACCGCGACCGCCATCTCCGTCTTTCCGGCGTTCAGGTAGGAATACCCGAGAGCATTGATCGACTCCTCAGCCGCGATGCCCGCCTTGATTCCTCCTTCCAGGGCGTCGAAGACCGACTTGGCGGCATCGTCCTTGTTCCCTTCCCTGAAAAGCGATTCGCCTTTCTCGAGTGCTCTGGCGATCGGTTCGGCCGTCTGTTCGAGACTCGAGACCTGAGCTCTGGAGTACTTCTCCGCGGCCTCGCGTGCCAGGGGCAGGGCTCGTTCGAGCGCGTCATCCGGCCTCGTCGGGATGTCCGGTTCTACGCCAACCCCCTCCCAGTTCGTCTTCGTCACCGGATTGATCGCCCGACCCGTCGGGACGAAGATGGCCAGTGCCTCGTTCACGTCATACATGCCGCCCGGGTTTGCCCCTCCGCCGGTCGTCTCGCCGATGAGCGTAGCCCGCTTGCGCGTCTTGAAGTTGTAGGCGAACTCCTCGCCGCCGGAAAAGGTGCGGCCGCTGATGAGAATGTAGATCGGAAGATCCGGCCGTCGCTTTCCGTCCACGGACTCGAGCGTCCAGAACTCCTCGGTCCGGTCCCCCTGGCGCCAGTACAGGCTGTTCAGGTGTGTGTTGGGCGGGAAGAAGTGCGAGCAGTAGTAACGGATGAGATCCGGATTGCCGCCCCCGTTGTTTCTGAGATCGACAATGAGCGCGTCGACGTTCTCCAGGACCTTCAACGCAGCGGCAACCGTCGGGCGGGAGGCTTCTGTCGGCGGGAACCCGCGGATGTCGAGAACGCCGACATTGCCCGGGAGCATCTCCGCGCGGGCGACGCCGAAGTTGCGCTTCGCCGACGCCTGTCGCGCCAGGATGCCGTCAAGGACGGG
>Ga0105097_10001451_pt1 | contig 11343 bp, 9 predicted proteins | sample PPLLak12cMay2015_FD_87035 | JGI IMG/M metagenome (GOLD analysis project Ga0105097, IMG submission 87035) | Freshwater sediment microbial communities from Prairie Pothole Lake near Jamestown, North Dakota, USA - PPLs Lake P7 Core (1) Depth... | ecosystem: Environmental > Aquatic > Freshwater >... | reverse complement strand
GGGAATCGGTCCCGGTGGACAAAAATGCCAAGGTGGTCTTGGACAAGGAAATCCCCCTCGGCGACCGAAAGAACTCTGCCTTCATGAGCACCCTCGTTACCTACGGGCGGGGCAGAGGGTTGGTGACCGCCACGGGAATGCACACCCAGCTCGGCCTCATCGCCGAAATGCTCCAGTCCTACGAGGAAGAGGTGACGCCGCTGCAGCAAAAGCTGGATCAGTTGGGCAAGACCTTGGGGATCGTCTGCCTTGCCGTGTGCGGGATCATCTTTATTTACGGAATCCTGCGGGACACCCACCCGGGCATGATCCTCAAGGAAGGGATCATGGCCTATCTCAGCGCCGAGAAGAAGGACATCGTCCACCTCTTCATGACCGCGGTCAGTCTGGCGATTGCGGCCATCCCCGAGGGATTGCCGGCCGTGGTCACGATCTGTCTGGCTCTCGGCATGCAGCGGATGATCCGGCGCCACGCCCTGATCCGCAAGCTCCCGGCCGTCGAAACCCTGGGATGCGCCTCCGTTATCTGTTCCGATAAAACCGGGACTCTGACCCAGAACGAGATGACCGTGGTCCAGGCCTGGGCGGGGGGAAAGCGGTTCAAGATCGGGGGCGAGGGATACAGCCCCATCGGGCAATTTTCCATCGACGGGCAGGGTTTTGACCCCGCAAAAGAACCGAACGCCTCCCTGCTTCTCCATGCCGGACTCCTTTGCAGCGACGCCAAGCTGGAAGAAAGCGGCGAAGAGAAGGGGGGCAAGACCTGGCGGATGGTGGGCGACCCCACCGAGGGAGCCATAGTTGTGGCCGCGGCCAAGGCGGGCCTCTGGCGAACGGGAACCGAGCAGGTGCTGAGACGGGTCCAGGAAATCCCCTTCGACTCCGAGAGAAAACGGATGACTACGATCCATCAGATGCAAACCGCGGGGGGAAATTTCTGCTTCGACTGCCCTTCCACCGTGGCCTTCATCAAGGGGGCTCCGGATATGATCCTGGACATCTGTGATCAGATCATCGAAAACGGAAAACCGGTGGCCATTACGGAGGCAAAAAAGAAGGAGGTTTTGGGCATCAACCAGGACATGGCCCGGCAGGCTTTGCGCGTCCTGGGGATGGCCTACCGCCCCCTGAACGGGGTGCCGGCGGAATGCACCTGCGAGAACGTGGAAAGCAATCTGACCTTCGTGGGCCTCATGGGGATGATCGATCCGGCGCGGCCGGAGGTGAAAGAGGCGATCAAAATTGCTCAGGGCGCCGGTTTGAAGAGCGTGATGGTGACGGGGGACTACAAGGACACGGCGGAAGCCATCGCCAAGGAAATCGGCCTGCTGACCCCCGGTGGAAAAGTTTTGACCGGGGCCGAATTAGACAAGATGAGCGAACAGGACCTATCGGCAGTGGTGGATAAAGTCAACGTCTGCTGCCGGGTTTCGCCCCAACATAAGACCAAGATCGTGGACGCCTTCAAGGCCAAGGGATACGTCGTGGCCATGACCGGAGACGGGGTGAACGACGCCCCGGCCCTGAAACGGGCCAACATCGGGGTGGCCATGGGCATCACGGGCACCGACGTTACCAAAGAAACAGCCGACATGGTGCTCACGGACGACAATTACGCCAGCATCGTCTCCGCCATCGAAGAAGGCAGAATCATCTACTCGAACATCCGGAAATTCGTCTTCTTCTTAGTGGCCTGCAACGTCGGCGAAATCCTGATCATCTTTCTCTCCATGCTCGCAGGCCTGCCCATCCCCTTGAGCCCCATCCAGCTTCTTCTTCTGAATTTGGTAACCGACGGCGCCCCGGCCCTCGCCTTGGGGCTGGAAAAGGGGGAGCCGGATATCATGCGCCGGCCGCCGCGGCCGACCACGGAACCGGTCATCAACCGCAACATGTTGATCAGCATCATTGTTATCGCCATCGCCGATACCTTCGCCGTGCTGATGTCCTTCACCTGGGCTCTTTCTCGCTTTCCGGGGAATTTGGTGGCGGCCCAGACCGTGGCCTTCGCCACCTTAGTCTGCTCCGAACTGCTGCGGGCTTACACCTCCCGGTCGGAGACCTACTCGATCTTCTCCATCGGGATCTTCTCCAACCGCTGGATGGTGCTGGCCACCGGCGGCTCTTTTCTGCTCCTTTTGATCCTAATCTACGTTCCTTTCATGCAGCCTTTCGTGGACACGGTGCCCCTCAGCCTGCTCGACTGGGTGGAGATGATTCCGTTCATGTTCATCGCCCCCGTTGCGGCGGAGATCGTGAAGATCTACTTCCGGCGGAGAATGTCCCGGACGGCGCAAGCGGCCTAACCCGGCCAAGCCGGAACCCAAAAGGCTCTTTGGAAGTCTTGCTGAATTCTCCGGAAATCCCCCCAACCCCCCTTCGTCAAAGGGGGGCGAGGGGAGATTTCCGTATTTTTTTCCCACTGGCTGCTGCGTCCAATGTGGCCGCCGCTCTGCCGGGCGCCCGGTGGCTTTCGAATCGCCGCACACCCCGCGCAAGGCGCTCCGATTTTTGCAGATCGGCCGGGTCGAAGCGGCCGTCCGGAGCCCCTTTTTATGGTTCTGCGCCACCTGTCAGGCGCGCCCGGCCCCCTGTCCGAGAGGCGTGGACATGGCCGGGATCATGCTCGCTTTGCGTCGCAAGGGGCGCCAGGAAGAAGCGAGGGAGCATTCTTATTGCCGCGCGGAAAAATTTCCCAAGCAGGCCTTCCATCAGGCGGGGAAAGCGGGGCAAGATCCAAAAAAGTGTTGACTTCAAGGGGTGATTGAACAATAATAATCATTGAAACGTCCCTCGCTTTTGTATACAGTATGCAGAGATAAGGCGTCGCCATCCGGTAAAATGGGTGGTCTTTTGTTTTTTTGCGAGACCTTTTTTGATCAGGTGAGAAGGTGTCGTTTCCTGGTTTGTTTTGAAACCTGGCGTCAGCTTCTGTGCACCTTCCTTTTCGGCCTGAATTTTAAAAAAAGATCGCCTTTCCCCTTTATCCCTTGCGCCGAGGGAACGAGGGAGATTTTTTTTTGAAACGCAGCCTTTGGACCCAAAGGAGGTGACCGGGCGTAACGGAATTTATTTCGACTGTCGGATGGATAGATTTCAAATATCAGCAGGAACAAAAAAAACGGAGGAATGAAAAAATGGCAAATTCAGAAACCCCTCTTTTGGATGAACTGGAAAAGGGGGAGTGGCCGAGCTTCGTGAAGGACCTGAAGCAGGCCGCCGCCAAGAAACCCATGGCCCGGGATCTCATGCGCCAGCTCGAGCTTTCCTACACGGAAAAGATCGGGCATTGGAAGCATGGCGGGATCGTCGGCGTCAAAGGGTACGGCGGGGGCGTGATCGGGCGGTATTCCGACCGGCCGGATCTGTTTCCCGAAGTAGCACACTTTCACACCATGCGGGTGAACATGCCTACGGGATGGTTCTACACCACCGCTGCCCTGCGGAAAGTCTGCGATATCTGGGATAAGCATGGCAGCGGCTTGACCAATATGCACGGATCGACCGGGGATATTATCCTCCTCGGGACGACTACCGACCACCTGCAGCCCTGTTTTGACGATCTCTCGGATGCGGGATTTGACCTGGGGGGGTCCGGCTCAGCTCTGCGTACCCCCAGCGCCTGTGTGGGCCCGGCCCGCTGCGAATGGGCCTGCATCGACAGCCTGGACATCTGCTACCAAATGACCATGCATTACCAGGATCAGCTTCACCGTCCCATGTTCCCCTACAAGTTCAAGATCAAAGTCTCGGCCTGCGCCAATGACTGCGTGGCTTCCATCGCCCGGGCCGACTTTTCCATCATTGGCACCTGGAAGGGAAAGATCGAGATCGATCAGAAGGAAGTCCAGGCGTATGCGGCTTCGGGACTCAACATCCGGGAAGAAGTTACCGGATTTTGCCCGACCCAGTGCATGACTTGGGATGAGAAGGCCCGGCAACTGAAGATTGCCGATGAAGATTGCACCCGTTGTATGCACTGCATCAATGTGATGCCGAAAGCCCTGCGCCAAGGAAAGGAAAAAGGAGCGACCATCTTGGTGGGAGGCAAAGCGCCGATTCTCCAGGGCGCCCAACTTTCGACGGTCATTGTCCCGTTCATGAAATTGGAGCCGCCCTACGAGGAATTGAAAGACCTGATTTCCAAAATCATGGAATGGTGGGATGAAAATGGAAAGATGCGTGAAAGGCTCGGAGAACTGATCAACCGCCTTGGCATGCGGACCTTCCTGAGGGCCATCGGGCTGAAACCCATTCCCCAGATGGTGAGGAACCCGCGTGCGAATCCTTATGTATTTTTCTGGCCGGAAGATATCCAGAAGGGGGGTAAGTAATCATGGCCAAGACCGATATTGGACCGCCGAACTATAGAAATTTCATGCCGCCCATCATTCAAAAGAATTATGGGAAGTGGAAGTACCATGAAAACCCCAAACCCGGGGTGTTGAAACATGTGGCCGAATCCGGCGATGAGCTGTTTAGCGTCCGGGCCGGATCTCCCCGGTTGATGAGCACGGACCATATCCGCGAAATCTGCGATATCGCTGAAAAATTTTGCGGCGGCTATCTTCGGTTCACCAGCCGCCATAACGTCGAGTTTTTATTGAGCGATCGGTCCAAAGTTGAGCCTCTCTTAGCCGAATTAAAGAGCAAAAAATACCTCGTGGGGGGAACGGGACATTCGATTACCAGTATCGTCCACACCCAGGGGTGGGTTCACTGCCATACGCCGGCCACCGACGCTTCCGGCCCGGTCAAGGCGGTCATGGATGAGCTGCACGGGTACTTCACGAGCATGACCCTTCCGTCCCAGGTCCGGATTGCTTTGGCCTGCTGTCTGAACATGTGCGGGGCCGTTCACTGCTCCGACATCGCCATTCTGGGGATTCACCGCACGGTCCCCAAGCCGGATCACAACCGCGTGCCCAATGTGTGCGAAATCCCGACCACTGTGGCTTCCTGCCCCACCGGCGCCATCCGGCCGGATCCCAAGAACAAGAGCGTCACCATCAACGAAGAGAAATGCATGTACTGCGGCAACTGCTACACCGTCTGTCCGGCATTGCCTCTGGCGGATCCGGACAATGATGGGATTTCCATTTGGGTGGGCGGCAAAGTGTCCAATGCCCGCAGTGCGCCCAAGTTTTCCAAACTGGCGATTCCTTTTCTGCCCAACAACCCGCCCCGGTGGCCGGAAACTGTGGCGGCCGTCAAGAACATCGTTGAGACTTATGCCAAACATGCCCGTAAACACGAACGGATGGGCGAATGGATCGAGCGGGTCGGGTGGGAAAGATTTTTCCGCCTGACGGGGATTGAATTCACGGATAAACATATCGATGATTTCACTCTGGCTCCCGATACCTATCGCACCACCACCCAATTCAAGTGGGGTTGAAAATGAGCGCAGAGACGAAAGCCAAAGTGTTGGAATTTCTTCAGGAGAAATCCAAAGGGGAAAAGAAGAAATTCTATATCAAGGATATAACCAAGGGACTTCCCGGTGAGGATCGTCATGCCATCCAGGAAGCGGTGAAAGAACTCCTGGACGAGGAAGTCCTGAAATACTGGTCCAGCGGGAGCACGACCTATGTCATGTTGGCCGAGTATTTCCCCAAGGAGTAATCCGGACCCATGAGCTGGACCTTACCCCGGTTGGTTATGGCCGCTCTCCGGGGGGGAGCGGGGAAGACGACGCTCTCCCTCGGAGTGGCGGCAGCGTGGCGGAAACAGGGCCGGAATGTCGTTCCCTTCAAAAAAGGGCCGGATTACATCGATGCCGCCTGGCTTTCCCTGGCGGCAGGCCGGCCCTGCCATAACCTGGACACGTTTTTGCAGGAACGGGACCGGGTTCGGGTTTCCTTTTTTCAAAATGCCTTGGAAGGCGAGATATCCCTCATCGAGGGGAACCGCGGCCTTTACGACGGCGTCGATGCTGAGGGAAGCCACAGCACGGCGGAATTGGCTAAGCTTCTCCAATCTCCCGTGGTATTGATCCTGGATTGCGACAAGGTGACGCGAACGGCCGCCGCCATGGCCTTCGGATGTCAGCAGCTCGACCCGAAAGTCGATCTTCGGGGCGTGATTTTAAATCGCGTCGCCCGCAGCCGCCAGGAATCCATTCTGCGACAGGCGGTCGAAAGCGCCTGCGGACTTCCGGTTTTGGGGGCTGTCCCGCGTCTGGAAGATTATCCCTTCCCCGAGCGCCATCTCGGGCTCACGCCGCCGCAGGAGCATCAGCGGGTCCGGGAAGCATTGACCCGGGCTCAGGAAGTTGCGGAAAGATTTCTGGATCTGAAGGGTCTGGAGAAGATCGCCCGGAAGGCGCCGACCCTCGACTGGTCTTTGAAAATCGAAGAAAATTCCTTGAACCTCCCGATTTCCTCCGAGGCCCCGGTGATCGGGGTCATCAAAGACTCCGCTTTCCAGTTCTATTACCCGGAAAATCTGGAAGCCCTGTCAAAACAAGGGGCAAAGGTGAATGAAATCAGCGCGGTCCGGGAAACCAAACTGCCCGACGTGGACGGGCTCTACATCGGCGGAGGTTTCCCCGAAACCCACGCGGAAGTCCTGGCGGAAAACAACAGTTTCCGGCAGTCTCTCCGCGAGGCCGCCCGGCGAGGTCTTCCGATCTATGCCGAATGCGGCGGCTTGATGTATCTGGGAGAAAGTCTGAACATGGGAGAAAAAACCTATCCCATGGCGGGCGTCCTGCCCATTGGTTTCGGCATGGAAAAGAGGCCACAGGGCCACGGATACACCCTGCTGGAGGTGGAAGAGGAAAACCCTTTTTTCCCCGTGGGCCGGGAAATCCGGGGGCATGAATTTCACTATTCCCGGGTGCTCTATGTCCGGGGAGGGGACGCCTATTTCGCCTTCCGGGTAAAACGGGGCGAGGGGATCGACCGGAAGAGGGACGGTCTTTGCTTTAAGGAAACCCTGGCGACCTATTCGCACCTTCACGCCCTGGGATGTCCCGAATGGGCCTCGGCCCTTGCGGAGAAAGCTCGGAGGTATCGTTCGATCCGGGCGGGGACGCCGGTTACGGTTTAACTATGGAAGATCTTCGGGTTGCAGCCGTCAGCATGCTCTCCGCCATCGGGAATAAAACCGAAAACCTGTCGCGGATGGAACCCTTGGTGCGAAAGGCGGCCCAAGGCGGGGCGCAGGCGATCTGTTTCCCGGAGCTCAACATCAGCGGCTATAGCCTGAAAAAAAATGCGGCGGAGATCGCCGAAACGATTCCCGGCCTCAGTTCCGAAGCGGTCCGGCAGATGGCCCAGAAAAATGAAGTATTGATCCTGGCCGGACTTCCGGAGAAAAAAGACGGGAAAACTTTTATCAGCCACTTTGCCGCAAGCCCCGGCGGGATCCTCGGCGTCTACCGCAAGATTCATTTGAGCACGGTGGAGGAAGGGACTTTTGAGGCCGGAGAGGAATGCCCGATTTTCCGATACGGGGGGACGAATTTCGGGATTGAACTCTGTTTCGACGGCCATTTCCCGGAACTGAGCACCATTCTGGCCCTGAAGGGCGCCGAAGTGATTTTTATCCCCCATGCTTCCCCGCGGGAATCGGCGGAAGAAAAACGGGAAAGATGGCTTCGTTATCTTTCGGCCCGGGCGTATGACAACAGCGTTTTTGTTGTGGCCTGCAACCCCGCGGGAAAAACGGAAAACGGTTTGGCCTTTCCGGAAGCGGCGGTGGTTTTAGATCCGAAAGGGGAAGTGATCGCATCCAATCCGGGAGAGGGCGAGGAAGTGGTTTGGGCGGACCTTCGGAAAGATTCCCTCTTGAAGGTCCGGGAAAATCTGCATGGGTTTTTTCTGAACAGACGCCGCCCGGAAATATACCGCGAGCAACTGAAAAATTGGGAAAAAGGGAAATAGCTCAGCCACAAAGATAGAAATAGAATCCATAAAGACCTAAATCCCAAAAGCCTTTGCCACAGAGGGCACAGAGATCACAGAGGTTTCAAGACCAAAAGATAAAGGCCCAATTTGATTCCTAGCCATATATATCTCTGTGATCTCGGTGTCCTCTGTGGCTAAAAAGTTTAAAAAATTTACCTTTGTTTCTTTCCGATTTCTCACCCCGGGGAGGGCGGGAGATTGGCGAATATTTCAAGAGATCATCATCAAAGGAGGAATAAGGAATGCCGATCATCGATTTAGGGGGAAAGCAGTACGATGTGGATGAGGATGGTTTCCTTCAGGAGTTGGATAAATGGAACCCGGAGTTTGCCCAGGCCTATGCCAAAGAAGAAGGAATCGAAGGGCAGTTAAGCGAAGAGCACTGGAAGCTCATCAACTATCTTCGCGACTACTATCAGAAATTCGGGATCGCTCCCATGATCCGCAAGCTCTGCAAAGAGACCGGGTTCGATCTGAAAAAGGTCTACGAGCTCTTTCCTTCGGGGCCGGCCAAAGGGGCCTGCAAGCTCGCCGGGTTGGCAAAACCCACGGGTTGCGTTTGATCTGCTTGGGAGCGGCAGAGGAATATTCTCTTGCCGCCTTTTTCGTTATTGCAGATAGCCGAAATTTTTCCGGCATTGTTACCCACTGACAATGCCACTGCTTTAGGGGATGTGGCAGATGGATCTCATCACCCTCAAACATGAGAAAGGCCTTTGCTTTTCGGTGAAGGTCCGGGGGCACAAATTCCTGGTGGATATGCCCAAGGACTCCAAAGGAGAAAATCAGGGTCCTTCTCCGGCCGACCTCATCGCTTCGGCCTTGGGCGCCTGCATGGGGATGCACATGGCCCTCTATTGCCAGACCGCCGGCCTCTCCTGCGAGGGGATGGAGATGAATTTAGTTTATAACCTCATTCAGGAGAAAGACCGGAAGCGGATCAGCGCGGTCACCATTGACGTGAATTTGCCTCAGAGTTTAGGGGCCCGGGAAGCGGCCCTCCTGCGGGCGGCGCAGAACTGCATTGTCCGCAACACCCTGGAAAAGGGGCCTGAGATCGATATCGCCATCGTTGAAAAATGATGGTTTCGTAAGAAGTCCATCTGCGGCGTGCACGGGATTATGCGCTTTTATTGGTAACACTTTGGTCTTTTGAAAAGCCGCTAAATCCCCCTTCATCCCCCTTTTCCAAAGGGGGGAAAAGGCGAGTCTTTTGTCGAAGGCATCAAAAAGAGCTCTCCTCCCTTTGAAAAGGGAGGGCGGGAGGGATTTCTGGGGATGCCTTTTCAAAAAGCTAAATTGACACTTTTATATCAACGGCGAGCAACGCTCGCTCGGAGAGAGGCGGCCGCCGGACGCCCCTACATCCTTCCTTTCCAGTCATGAGCCTGAAAAATCTGTTGAGCAAAAAGAAAAAAGCCATCGTCGCCAAGTGGTTCGAACGGGTTTTGGAGACGTACCCTCTCGAGATGCAGGGCTTTTTCCGCCAGCAGGGGGATCGATTTGCAAACCCCGTGGGTTCTACGATTTTTGCGGTTCTGGAAGGGTTGTTTGCTGAACTTTTGGGAAAAGGGGATTACGAAAAAACTCGATCCTTATTGGACAACATCTTGCGGATCCGCGCGATCCAGAATTTTTCCCCCTCGCAGGCAGTCGTTTTTCTTCCCCTGTTAAAGGGGGTGTTGAAAGAAGAAATCGGAGAGGAAGTTCGTCAGAACCGGCTCCATGAGGAATGGCTGGAACTGGAGTCTCGGATCGACGATTTCCTTCTCCTGGCTTTTGATATTTACTTAGAGTGCCGGGAGAAGATCCAACAGCTTAAAAACCAGGAACTACGCAATCGCGCAACATTTTCATTCCCTCGTTCGTAATATTGGAGGATCGCTTTTAAATCCCCCCAACCCCCCTTTCGCCAAAGGGGGGCGAGGGGGGATTTCATGGTTTTTGGGTGTCCCCAGAGTCACGGAGATTCGATAAAAATTTTTTGATTTCGGTAAACCTCTGCGTTCTCTGCGGTGAATAATTCTTTTTGAGGAGCCGCCATTTGAACATCGGGTTTTCCCTTTTCGCCGTTTTTGCGCTCATCCTGATCGCTTTCGTCGGCGCGGGCCAGGCGGGATGGCAAGCCCTTTTCGGCCTCTGGGTCCCCTATGGAGCCCTGCTCGTCTTTCTGGGGGGAGTGGTCTACCGGGTGGTCCGCTGGGCGAAGATCCCCGTCCCTTTCCGGATTCCCACGAGCTGCGGACAGCAGAAATCTCTCCCCTGGATTCGATCCGGTTTCTTTGAAAACCCGCACAATACCTGGGGCGTGATCGGGCGGATGGCGCTGGAAGTTCTTTTTTTCCGTTCCCTTTTTCGGAATACCAAGGTTTCCCTGCAGAACCAAAGACCGGTTTACGGCGGAGCCAAATGGCTGTGGCTCGCGGGCCTGACCTTTCATTGGTCATTTTTGGTGATCGTGACCCGGCACCTGCGGTTTTTTACCGAACCCGTTCCCTTGCCCATCAACTTTCTGGCCGCTCTGGACGGCCTCTTCGAAATCGGCGTCCCCGCCCTTTATTTCACGGATGCGGCTCTAATTTTGGCGGTCACGTATCTCTTTTTGCGGCGGGTGGCGATCCCGCAGCTTCGGTACATTTCGCTGGCGGCCGATTATTTTCCGCTCTTTCTGATTCTGGGAATCGCGGTTTCGGGCTTCCTCATGCGCCACGTTTCCAAAATCGACCTGCAAAAGGTCAAAGAGCTTTCCCTCGGGTGGTTTGCGTTCCAGCCGGTTGTCCCGGAAGGAATCGGGGTCATCTTTTACATCCATATTTTCTTGGTCTGCAGCCTCCTAGTTTATTTCCCCTTCAGCAAGTTGATGCACTTAGGAGGGGTTTTTTTCAGCCCCACCCGCAACCTTGCCAATAACAACCGCAGCCGCCGGCATATCAACCCCTGGAACTATCGAGTTCAGGTCCACACCTACGAAGAATATGAAGACGAATTCCGGGACCGGATGAAAGAGGCTGGCATTCCCGTGGAGAAGGAGTGAGCATGTCGCTGGCTAAAGCGCCCAAGCCGGACCAATTGACCCGGATCGATCTCCAACCTCCTCCAAAGGGGTGGCTGGATACCCCCGTCCAGTTCAGGCCCGGGACCTGGTGCTATGCCGCCCCGGCGAAAAACCTCAAGGCTTTGGGAATGCCCAATCCCCGGGAGTGGCAGGTGTCGGATGCAAACTGGAAACTGCCCCCGAACTGGAAGGAAATCATCCTGAACGGGTTCAAGGAACGGCTGGATAAATTCCGCTCCTTCCGCCTCTTTTTAGATATCTGCGTCCGCTGCGGGGCCTGCGCCGACAAGTGCCATTTCTACATCGGCTCCGGGGACCCCAAAAACATGCCCGTTATGCGGGCCGAGCTGCTGCGTTCGATTTACCGCCGCTATT
>Ga0105097_10001448_pt1 | contig 11349 bp, 6 predicted proteins | sample PPLLak12cMay2015_FD_87035 | JGI IMG/M metagenome (GOLD analysis project Ga0105097, IMG submission 87035) | Freshwater sediment microbial communities from Prairie Pothole Lake near Jamestown, North Dakota, USA - PPLs Lake P7 Core (1) Depth... | ecosystem: Environmental > Aquatic > Freshwater >... | reverse complement strand
ATGCACCAGTCCCCTGCCTCCCTGTCGCTGCGACGGCTCTTCCCCCTAATATCACTCCCAAAAGATTCGAATACGAATCTTCCCATGCGAACGCTGAATGAAATTCCGGCACCAGAAATGTCCCGTGCCCGTACCAGGTAATTAGCTCGTGCCAGGTTGTAAGATACCACGTAAAATATTGTGCAAGCTCGTTCGATATTTCATTCATCAGTTTGTTTCTCTGTGCTTCTGCCATTACATCGAAACCAGCCGGGTATATAATGACCGCATGAAACTGAGTCGGGTCGTAACTTAAATTAAAATTCCATTCCTTCTGGCCCGCTGAAAGTTTCCCTTGACAGAAATTATAGAGATAATATACGTGGTCCGACCAGATTCGAAGATGCGCAAGGTCTATGTGCCCGCCCCTGCATGTATATACAATGCCCGTACTTTCTCCTATCGATGAGCTGAAATTGTGATTTCCTATTGAATCTGCGTTGCGGAAACTTACTCCCATAGAATTTGCCGCATAACATCCCGGCCTCGGCTTTGGCTTGCCTGTAACGCTGCATCCAGCTGAAGAAATTAGCATTGCCCCTGTTAACATAATTACTAAAACTTTGTATTTTTTCATAACCTGCCTTTCTTTAGAAAATAAAAGCAGTATTTTACTGCCCTGCCCCTCTTTAGCAAGAAGTAAATAACCACCAGATTGGGATGGGAAGGGAACATCGTATCCCAAGTAAACTGTGCAAAAACATTGACTTTATCAAAGAAATATGATATTATAATATTTGTATTGATCAGTCGTGTAACTGAGTGAGGAAATATTTACTGCTTCTATGGGGGGCCGGGGACAAGTGGGGTTTTAATGAACAAAATGAAGTCGTTCTGGCTGGCAGTTATAATAATCTGCCTAACACCTGTCTTTTCAATCGCAAACGTCACTCCCTTCAGACTTTTCAGTACCAATATGGTCCTGCAGCGCGGCAAACCTGTCCCTGTCTGGGGAACGGCCTCGCCGGGCGAATCTGTCACCGTTTCCTTCAAAGGGCAGTCTGTCTCGACCACCGCCGATTCACAGGGAAACTGGCTCGTCACACTCGCATCTATGAGTGCCGATGCTTCTTCCAAAACAATGACTATCACCGGCAACAACACTGTCAGTATTACCGGTGTTCTTGTCGGCGATGTCTGGATTTGCAGCGGCCAGTCGAATATGGCCTTCAGTCTCGGCGGCTGCAACCGTCAGGTTGACATCAATGCAGCAAACTACCCCGGCATCCGCACCTTCTGGGTCCCGCTCGTCACCTCCGATGTCCCTTTAAAGACTCTTTCCTCTGGAAGCTGGACTGTTTGCAGTCCAAGTACCGCGTCCGGCTTTTCTGCGACGGCTTTTTATTTCGCACGAAGCATCTATCTTGACCAGGGAGCGACTATTCCAATCGGCATAATTGTATCATCTGTCGGCGGAACGAGAATTGACCCCTGGCTTGCTCCTGATGGAATTTACGATATTCCGGTTCTTAATCCTCTTTTAAGCCAGAGTGTCCTCCCTTACGGGCCTTTTTCTTTATTCAACGGGATGATTCATCCACTCGCCCCTTACGGCATCACCGGCGCAATCTGGTATCAGGGCGAAAACAGTGAAACTACAGTCCAGTCAACCGACAGCTATTTCCTTAAAATGAAGGCGCTCGCCCAGGGCTGGAAAAGACTTTGGGGCATGGACGACTTCGCATATTATTTCGTTATGATTGCAAACTGGGGCACCCTGCCATCCAGCAGCACGCCCGTTCTTTTCTCAGGCGGTTGGGATGCAGACACACGCCTTCAGCAGACAAACGCGATGGCGATTCCGCATTCAGGCATGGGTTCGGCCCTGGATGTCGGAGAGACTGCGGATATGCATCCGAAAGACAAACTCGATGTCGGCGAACGACTCGCAATGTGGGCGCTTAAAAATGAATATGGGCATTCATCTCTTTTGACCAGCGGGCCTGTCCTTAAGGATGCTATCCTTTCAGGCAGTTCTGTTATTTGCTCATTCGATTACGTCGGCAGCGGTCTTATGGTCGGCTCAAAAACCCCCTACCTGCCGACTCAGGAAGTCATCGGCGGCACTCTCGATAAATTTGTTATCGCAGGCACCAACAACGTCTGGTATGCAGCAAATGCTGTAATCGACACCAACAATAACACTGTTATTATGTCATCGCCTTCTGTTCCATCGCCTCGAAAAATTTCCTATGCCTGTTGGCAAAATCCTCTCGGCTGCAATCTATACAATCGCGAAGGCCTGCCTGCAGCACCGTTTCATATTGACGATATTACAATCCATTACACTATTACTGCCACAGCCGGCGCCGGCGGCTCGATAAGCCCCGCCGGTGTAACCTCTATGTTAAAAAGAATGACAAAGCTTTACACCATCACCCCCGACCCGAATTACTACATCTCCGATGTCCGCGTCGATGGCGTATCTGTCGGCTCGGTTAAAAACTATACATTCGACCCGATTTATGCCAATCATACAATCGAGGCCTTCTTCAGTACAACTGCTCCGACCTATACAATTACAGCAAGCTCCGGAGGCGGCGGAAGTCTTTCGCCTGTTGGTGATATCGTTGTCCCTCAAGGCGGCTCGGCTTCATTTACAATCACTCCTGAATCCGGAAATCTCACCTTCGTGACCGTCGATGGTGTTTCTCTCGGCCAGCGAAGTTCTTTCAGCTTCACGGATGTAAGGAATAATCACACAATCGCAGCCGTTTTTAAATGCCCCGTTACAGCAACCTCAGGCTTCGGCGGGACAATCTCTCCATTTGGCACCAGCCAGGCCTCTTACGGAACAGATAAAACCTACACCATTACTCCAATCTCTGGCTACAGTATTCACAGGGTCATCGTTGACGGCAACCACGTCGGCGCTGTCCCCAGCTATACGTTCAGCAATGTCACCAGAAGCCACACCATTACAGCTGCCTTTATTGCCAATGCGGGAATCGGTACTGGCAGCGTCCCGCAGACAAGCCAGATTATTTTTGCCTGCCTCGCAGATGTCCTGCCCGCAAGCGGAAATACAGGCGCCTGGCCTCTTTATATCCCCTCAGGCCAAAGTCTTGCCGTAATCGGCTCGCCCACAGCCGAGACAATCGACAGCAGAAGATATGAGAAAAATATGTATCTCGACGCGGACGGGTACAGATTCGGCAGTTCATTTTCTTCGCCGATTGCCTGCACAGGCGCAAGCATCGTCGCAGTTGCTCGCCCGATGCGCTACACTGTTGATGCTCCCTGGACCTCAATTGTCGATATCTTCTACGACCGCCTCGTTCTTGGTATCCGCAACGATAACGGCAAAGTAGTCATACGCCGCAATGGCACTACAGACACAAGCACATCTGTTATTCCAGAAGGTCAGGTGACAATTTTAAGCTACGTCGTGCAGTCGAACGGAAATTATAAAGTCTGGGCAAACGGTACACTCGTGTTGAATAAAACTACTACAAGCACTATGACCTCTCTTGTACCTGGGCCAAATGGCTATGACACTTATATGAACGTCGGACGAAACAATCCTGACAGCTGGACAACCTTCAACGGTCATATTGGGGATGTTTTTGTCTACAAAACAGCCCTCAGTGATTCTGAACGCCAGCAGCTCGAAAACTTTATTAAAAGTTATCTTTCAGAGACAGCCTTGAATCCAGATTTGGACAAGGATGGAGATGTCGATTCGGACGATTTGAAAATACTCACCGAAAGGTGGCTTTGGACAGGAATCTCCGGCTCGATTGATGAGGATATTGTAAGAGACGGCTTAGTCGATTTTTTTGACTACTCAATCCTGGCCAACTTCTGGATGACATAATAAATCCCATCGCTTTTTTCACAGATAAAGCATTTTACGTCACGTTCAATAGATTTCAATCCAAATGCTATATGCTGTCTCAATCACTTTTTTGGCATATTTAAGAAGTATATCTTAGCTTTAATACAGTTTGATTTTCTCGAACATTTTTCTAAAAGTATAAAAGTCTTTAAGTATTAAAAAAACTTTATTATTTTATAAATCACGTTTTTTGCATCAAAAATAAAGGTTCTTTGGAAAAAAACAAAAATATTTAAAAAAAATATTTATAAATCTTCCTTGACAGACAAAAACTTATATATACAATATCATAGTAATCCTATGTATATACTATGATATAATATATAAGGAGTGCTTATGATGCGGATTTTAATTGGCAGTATCTCATTCAGTAAAATTATTTATTGCCCACCTTAATATATAAATAATAAAAGTATGGGCACAACCTATAACCAAGGGGTGGATTAATGTTGAATGCTATTTTAAAAATAATTTTTATTTTCAAAGCCGACATTATTAAAAATGCAACTAAAAAAATGTATGCCTCTATTGAAAACCGCATGCTTAAAGTCCATCTACAAATCGATAGTTCTAAGGATATTTTTTATAACGGCGACCTATATAAAGTAACAATTCCTTATTGGATGAATCCTAATTTTCAAAAATATTTCTCAATCGCAATATTGTTAAAGGTGCGAAATACAAATATGAGGCGCACCTTTATAACCGTATCTATGAAAAATAATAATATATTTTTTGGGGGATAAACTATGACAATAAAATGATGAGGAAACTGAACACAAATTAAGATTCAATTTTAAAGGATTTATCTATGAGAACTATAAAAGCCAATTTGTTGTTGTTCTTTATACCATTCAGCTTGCTCTTTTTTTCATCAGTTACATTGGCAGCTGATCCGGTATGTTGTATTGTTCCGGATAATGGCAGCGGAACCGCGGATTTCCCGCCACTTGGATGCTCTTATGGCAATCCAGACCAGAGGAAGATGATAATCGACGGATTCCCGCCTGGAACAACCATTGAAATATTAGAAACATTATGGGGATTCAGCAATATTGTACGCACCCCCGGAGGCTCTCTTGGCGGAGAGGTTGCTACCTTTATCGCCAGAGACCGTATGTATATGAACGGCACAGGATTGTTAGCCGGCTATCACCGCGAAATAGAGTTACAAGTACAATGCCAAACACACATCGGGCCCCGAATGCCGGGACAGGCAATTCAAATTTTTCCGACCGATTTTTTTATGCTGCAAGGTCAGTTACCTCCCGGGGACCCTGATTTTGATTTGCTTCGCATCACAGCTGGAACAGGCTTTGGACTGCCCAGCCCGGGGCAAACAACTCTGACGAGGTTTTCTGACGGCAACTGGAATGTCGATAGCTTCTTTGACATAACATACCGTATAGATTTCATCGGTGCACCAGGCGGGCCCATGTCAGGTATGTCCGGCAGCACTACAGGAACTATCCGTATGATGACCGGTTGCGCAGCCACAGGAGGCGGGCAGGACTGTTACAATGTAACCTGCGGTGGCAGCCATCAAGATTTCAATTCAACACCGATTCCTGCCGGCTTTTTTGACCCCGGTTCGGACCCGTTCGATGGTGTAATTTTATTTACCGGCGGCAATCCTGCTGGAACAGATGTCATCGTACGCAGGCTCAGAGATGCCATTCTTCCCGGTCCCGGCTCGACAGATATTGTCCCTATCGAGCTGGTGGCATTGAACCTCGTAAGTTGTCAGCCGATAACCATAACTTACTATGGTGGACAAAATCCGGAGTCATGGAACGTCAGCGTCGGATTTGTGCAACCGCCTCCACCGACCGGACAAATGGCAATTACAAAGACGTATCCAAATGGAGGAACATTCACATCTGTACTTTATGTTCAACCTTACCTTACATTTACCAAGTTGAGCGATCCCGGCATTGTGCGGATTCTGGACATCGGACCTTTGAATCTCTCGACAAATGAACCTCACAGTTGGCAAGACACATCACCCAAACCAAATCCGCCCTGTGAAGGCAACGGATTTTATCCGGCTGAAGATATGATTTGGGATAGTTTGCTGACTCCCGGGACGCACATAGAGTATTATATTGAGGTGCCCAAGGCAGCAAGTCCTTATTCTGCAATTGACACGAAATCACAGTGGGACGAAGCGATACAAACAGGAACAGTCACTTCAGTAGATGCTCTGGAATGGTACGATTATATGCAACAGTGGGCAGCCTATCTTGAGCCTGGCACAGAACCATATCCGCAGAACAAGTATTTTCAACCTGACCTTTATGTATGGGAGCCTAATGAAGTTTGCTATACCCATCCATCCTGGCCCGACAGCGCCGGGCTGGTAATGGCCTGGCATGATGACATGACACTGCCGGGGTCATACAGCGCTGCATGGAAATACACATATCCAACCGACCCTGATTTGAGTAATGTGGTTATAACTGTAACAGTTCTGCCGCCTTGTTCTAACATCAATACAGTTTCGCTCGGATTGAAAGATATCAACGGTAACATCAGGGCATGGCACTGGAACGTCCCTGGGACACTGCCCTGCGGAGTGCCTACCACAATCACAATCGATACATCGATAGCCGGACCTGGCGCCGGCAGCCCTGCTGCCGACGGATATATGAGCAATCCGGCATTTAATATCACGCAGGTTGCAGCCCTTCTTTTCGATGAGAACTGCCTATGGGTAGCAGGTACTGGTGTGCCGCCGCCCGGGCAAGTTATCCCAAGGGCCTGGAACTATTGGTATGACCTGATAATTACACCAAAGCCTGTAAAGACTATCGGGCCTTTGAAATGGTCTCAGCCGCCGGTGGAACTTGATCAAGGCAGAATCCTCGGATGGGATGAAAAATCTATCCGCATCATTCGACCTTTAATGGCCGATGATTGGCTCTGCAAAGATCAGCGGCCGGTAACAGATATTCACTGGTGGGGATCGTTTATAGGCTGGATGAAACCAGAACTGCCGTATCTTAAACCTGTAGCTTTCCACTTTGGCATCTGGACGGATGTTCCCAAAAATCCAAATGATTTGAAATCATTCAGCCATCCCGGCAGACTGATATGGCAATACACCTGTCAAGACTACCAGTGGAACTTCGCTGGTTATGATAAAGATCCCCGCAAAACAGTTGATTCAACAGGTACGACCGCTGTATTTGATCCGGCAGTGAAAGACTCATGTTTCCAGTTCTATTGTGTTCTGCCGCAGGCTTCCTGGTTCTATCAAAAACCGCAGACAAACGGCCAAGGCACAATTTACTGGTTAAGCATAGCAGCTATCTACCCCAGCGGTACCAATCCTTACTATCCATGGGGCTGGAAAACGCGACCGCGTTTCTTTAATGATGATGCAGTGCGCATTCTTCAGCTGCAAGGCGGCATCTGGCCTCCAGTTTTAGGTTCACAATTGGCTTCCGGTCAACCGGTAGAGTTTCCTCGTGGAGTGTCATGGGACCTCGCTTTCGAACTGACTACCAATACTGCGACTGCTCCTCCTATAGTTGATTACAATGCTGACGGCATAGTGAATTTCTGGGACCTTGCATTTTTTGCAAACTATTGGCTGGAAACAATACCATAATTACATCAAGCAAAGACTGATGCATTGACCTCAAAAGGGCTGCAAGAACATCTCTTGCAGCCCTTTTTTCATTTTCATTGTATAGGGAATAATATTAAGATTCGTGCAGTTCTCAGCTCAAATTATAAGTCAAAAAGTATCAATATTTTCATCAGAGTGACATATTATGTCACTCCTTCTTATTTTTTTGTAAGATTTATAAAAAAAATGACGTCTTATATTAAGATAAACACGGAATGTTCTTTTTTAAAAAGCATTGAAAAGGAGTTTAAAAATGGCCACATCTAAGCATTTAAAAATAGGAGAAATCCTTATACAGAACAATTTTTGCACCTCCCAGCAGGTTCATTATGCCCTAAAAGTCCAGCAGGATTACCCGGCAAAGAATATCGGGACAATCCTTTTAGAACTCGGCTATGTAACAAAAGAAAACCTTAAAAAAGCCGTCGATGAGCAAATTAAAAGTTCTTATAAACCGCAAGCGATTAAAAATTCTTAGAAACCAGCAGAAATTAATTTTTCTTATACTTCAATTAGATTTATCCGTCTTTACCGGCTACGCGACTCTTTTCATTTGACGTAATTTCTTCTGCACAACGAACATCGCAACTGATCAGCGATCGGCATCTTTTTCCTTAAACACAGAGGAATTGGGGTCTGATTGTTCTTTATCGAGGATTAAGTTTTTGCGGTATTGGATATAAGCGCCGCGCATTGCGATATAGGGGTCAACAGCAGCTGCCTTGAAGGCCTCATATTCACCTATATGGAACGAGGCCTCGTTTGTGCTGCTCAAAACAGAAATGCCGATGGAAGCCTCCGCAGGCTCTACATATCTGACAGGATTTAGGAACTGGTCGAGCAATCCGGCTGTATCGCGCAGTGTTGATGGGCCGAGAAGCGGCCAAACAATATAGAAACCATCATCAAGACCATATACAGCCAAGGTCTGGCCGAAGTCTTCCTCAGCAGCTTTTATCCCCATTTTATCTCCTGCTGTGTCGCAGAAGCCAAGAATTCCAACCGTCGTGTTGATTGCAAAACGGTTAAGCTCTCTGCCTGCCTCTGGAAATTTGCCCTGGAGGAGACAATTGGCCAGTCGTGCCGGGGTTGTAAGATTGTGAAAAATATGGCGGATGCCGACTCGTGCGACCTGCGGCACTGCATTGTGGTATGTTTTTGAAACGGGCTTGACAACCCAGAAATATATTATGTCGTTGATATTAAACATCGTTCGGTTAAAAGATACGAGCGGGTCAGGGATTTTTTCCTCTTGTTGAGCGAATTGCTCCTCAAGCTCTTCGAAGTCTGTATCATTTATCGCATTTATATCTGCCGACACAGGTGTTATCTGTTTTTTATTGTTACGATTGGAATTTGCACAGCCGCAAGTTAAGGCAAGACAAACCAAAATAAGAATGTAGTTCTTCATTTTGCAATCTCCTTGTTTTCGTGATTTTGATTCTTTTCTTTACCATAAGGTTTGAAAACAACCAGCAATTCTGGCAGGAGCGTCAGCGATGCGAAAAGAGCGACACTAATCGCAACAACTGTCAGCAGGCCGAAGTAAATTGTCGGGATAAACTGCGACAGGCTCATTATGGAAAACCCGATTACCAACGTTACGGTCGTATAGTAAATTGCATGGCCGATGCTGCCGTGGGAGATATGGAGGGCAGATTTATAGCTGCCGGTTTTTTCAACCTCGTGGCGGAAGCGGTGGATATAGTGGATTGTATCATCGTCTGCAAGGCCGACGCCGATAGCTGCGATTGTGATTGTCATCATATCCAGCGGGATTCCAAGCCAGCCCATCAATCCGAGAACGCAGCTTACAGCGAGGATGTTGGGGAATATTGCTATCAGTGCTATCCACAGTGACCTGAACAGCACAAGGAAAGCACCCATTAAGAATAGGATTGCATAGCCCATTGTTGAAATCTGCGAGGTGTAAAGGCTCTGGAGCATGTTATTGTAAAGGACGAGTGTTCCCGCAAGATGGACCTGACCAGGTTTAAACTGGAGTTTGCCTGTAAGCTCATTTTTTATACGGTTGAGAAGCTCATTGCGTTTCAATCCCGGCTTGGAGTCGCGTATACGCATCCATATTCTTGCCTCGTTATATTCAGGTGAGACATAAGGTGTAACTAAGATTTTTTTCAAATCTTCGGGTATCTGGTTGAAAAGCAGAGCAAGCTGAAGACTGTCGAGAGCCTTGCCGTTATTGATCCGCTCGATCATTCTGACGAGCGTTATCACCGAAAGCACCTTGCCGCCTTCTGGAAGATTTTCAAGGTAGTTATGAACAGCCGCGATTTGCTCCATTTTTTCTTCAGTGAACCAGTATTTGTATTTATCCTCCTTCAAATCTGGTTCAAACTCTTCAAATTCATTGAATTCATTATTATTTGCTGATAGTGTATTATCGTCAGCACCAGCGGCTGAGGGCTTTTCGTCAAAATCAATTACGATATCGAGAGGCGTTGTGCCGCCGAGCTGCTCATCAATTACTTTCATTCCCTGGTGAATCTCGCTGGATGACCTGAAATAATTTATGAAACAGTTCTCGACCTGCAGCCTTCGCATGCCGCCGACATTAAGAATCAGCAGCACGACGCTGACAAAAACTATCAGGCGGCCGTGGTTCGCTGTAAACCTGCCGAGCGCCGGGGTCAGGGACCATTGCGCCTCGTTTCTTTTTTTGATTTGGTCCCGCGGCAGAAGGACAAGGACGGTAGGCAGCAGAAGGAAAGGAACTATTATCGAAATTGCAACGCCTGCGACCATAATATAACCGAAGCTGATTATTGGTCTGATGTTGCACGAGACAAGCGAAGCAAAGCCGGCCATTGTTGTGAGGCCGGAATAAACGCAGGGTTTCGCCATAGAGCGAATTGTGCGAAGTATTAAATCCCTCTGATGGGCCAGCGGCTGAACCTGGGCAAGCTCACGATAACGAACCATCAGATGAATGGTCATTGCGAGAGTGATTATCAACTGCAGGCTGATAAAATTGGAACTAATAACCGTCACCTCCCAGCCAAACCAGCCGAGGATTCCCACGGTGCATATCACAGACACGATGCAAACGGCCATCGGGATTATGACCCAGTATAACCTTCGGAAGATGACAGCCATAGTAATAACCAGAAGAAAGAAAACGGCTATTCCGAAGATACGAAGATCGCTCTTGATAAAGCTTATCATATCGTCGGCAATCATGCTGACACCACCCAAAAACATTGTGCCTTCCTGTCGGTACCTACTCATAATGAAGCGGATTGTTTTGATGTCATCGTGCCGCTGACGCCTGTATTTGTCCCGATACCAGGCAAATTCACTTATTATGTTCTTCAATTCCGAACGCTCAGCGGCTGTCAGGGAACTTGCCAGCTTCTTTTCGTGAAGCGCATCGCGCCGCCGAATAAAATCTTCATACATCTGGTCGCGAGGAAAAGTTATTATTATGCTTGTAGTTTTAAGGTCCGGGCTTATAAGGAGGTCACTATACAGCGGACTTTCTCTAAATTCTTTCTTTGCCAATTCTCTGTCAGTGTCGGGCGAAAGTAGCGTCCGGCTTGTTGCGGCAAGTTCGCTGATTGGTATCGGGGGGCTTTCGAGCAAAGGGACATCGAGTATCGTTAAAACTGATTCGATGCTTCCAATTTTTTTAAGATCATCTCGAATCTGCGAGAGGGTATTGAGTGACCTGTCGGAAAAAAGGTCCTCATTGGGCCCGAAGGTGAGTATGAGCTGGTCGCTGCTGCCGTATCGCGAAGCTATTAAACGGGCATATTTTAAGTCGCGGTCGTTTTCGAGAACAAGTGTCTCGGCAGAGGCATCGAGACGGAAATTTTTT
>Ga0105097_10001447_pt1 | contig 11358 bp, 6 predicted proteins | sample PPLLak12cMay2015_FD_87035 | JGI IMG/M metagenome (GOLD analysis project Ga0105097, IMG submission 87035) | Freshwater sediment microbial communities from Prairie Pothole Lake near Jamestown, North Dakota, USA - PPLs Lake P7 Core (1) Depth... | ecosystem: Environmental > Aquatic > Freshwater >... | reverse complement strand
ATTTGTACAATATCGCCAACCTCAACGCGAATAACGGGTGAAGGAAGTCTTAATAAGGGATTGGCTCTAACGCTCTCAAAATTTTCCGTTGACATGCCGCTGGTCTTTGGCGCGAAAACCCATGCACCGGGTTGTATTCCAGGAGCAATATCAAACGTTGGAACCAATCCGGGGAAATCGGGCGATTTGCCATTCAGTTCCATGATTTCCAGTTTAATGATAATTCGATCAGGATCACCGTCACCATCCAGATCATCGGTTTTAATGATGGCATCGGGCGAAAGACCCGTTTTCATCAGTGTATCCATCGATATATTGTTGGTTCCCTTAACCGCAGCGGCAATCCAAGCGGGATTATCCGGGCTGCAACCCGGTGAGGCATCAATTTTGACGCCATCAATTACCTGGGCTTCCCGCCAGGCAGGTGAAATCTTCGGGTCACACATCGGCTCAGCAGTTAATGCTGCCGGATCAACTTTAACTGTTTCAGGCAACTTCAGCGATGCCTGAGTAATCGATGCTGACATCAGCATGAAGAAAGTTAATAGGGCAATAAAAATATGGATAGGCATATCAACGTACCTTAAAAATTTATCTAATGGATACCGCTAAAAATCCAAATTTCGTCACAACACTTTGTTACTCACAAAAAAAGTTTCCTTACATATCAGTAATATGCTGCATCACTATTTTTTGCTCGCGCCTCGTTTTGTTTAGAACTTTGAATTTTTAGAGGTCCCCTAATATTAAAAAATATGGCTGATCGGATCACGCTGTGTATTTATGACCGGTATCAGTTTTAATAGCCAGTATCTATCTGGTATGACAGATCTGTAGGTACAGAATACATTCAACCGTGTATCTGTAGGTAGGTAAAATTATGAGAAATATCTTATCTTCATATATGTAATACTTCTACATTATCCGTCAAGCTATCATCTTATCCATTATACAGAACCCTATTATGCTTTTGTGGTTTTTCCATGGTTGATTAGATTTTAAATTTTTAACTTATGAAGTAATTATCCGAGTGACGAACAAAATATTTTTTACAATCTTGAGCCATCTTGAATATCAGCAAGCCGTGAGAGTGTTAGTTGCTAAATTTAAGAGAAATAACGCACCGTGTCAGCTGATAAAGATGAAAAGCACTATTTTTATCTGTTACGGATTAGCAGGTTTGTTATTAATTGCATGTGGAAATAATGAATCAGCTCAAAAAGCACCTCGTTTGGATCAAGCGATTGCAGTGACAGTTATTTCTGCAGAACCGGTTAGCATGCCTGTTAGCTTGGAGACGATTGCGCAAACGGAAGGTGCCAAAGAAATTGAAATCCGGCCGCGGGTGGGAGGAATTCTACACAAGCGGCTATATACCGAAGGTGTGGCGGTTGAAGCCGGGCAGTCATTATTCTTAATTGATCCGGAACCCTTTCAGAACGCTTTGGCTGAAGCCAAGGCAGGACTTCTTGAACAGAATGCTCGTGTCGTGCGCGCGAAGAGTGAGGAAAATCAACAGCGGCAATTGCTGGCTGAGAATTTTGTCAGTCAACGTGCCTATGATTTGGCGAAAGCAGATCTGGCTATTGCAGAATCTGCCTTGCAAGCTGCGAAAGTGCGTGTTCAGCAAGCGGAGCTCAATCTTTCCTATACCACGGTCAAAGCGCCGGTGAATGGAATGACGGGCCGTTCTCTTTTTTCTGAGGGTGCGCTGGTATCTGCCAATAACAGTTTGCTGACGACATTAACCCAACTCTCACCGATATGGGTGCGATTTAGTTTTTCAGACAATGACGTGGCGCGATTTGGCGGACATTTAAATGAAAAAAATGTACGCAGTGTTAGAATGATTTTGACAGATGGGTCCGAGTATCAGCAGGAAGGTAAACTCAATTTTTCCGCCAATAAAATAGATCCGTTACTCGGCACACAACAATTACGTGCAACTTTTGAGAATAGCGATCAGCGCATATTGCCCGGTCAATTTGTTCGTGTGCGGGTTACCGCGGGAGAATCCAGAGATGTTTATAGGGTGCCCCAGGTTGCGGTTCTGACTTCGGATCTGGGTAGATATGTCTATGTCATCAATGAGAGCAATGCTGTGATGCAGCGCCCTGTCATTGTAGGTGACTGGATCGGTAAGGATTGGATTATTCTGGATGGATTGAAAGCAGGGGATAAAGTAGTTATAGACAATATGATCAAATTAATGCCCGGCAAAGTAGTTGAGCCTCAATTTCAAAGTACTTCACCTTCTTCACAATCAAATGCCGCATCCATAAATTAAATAGCAACCGCACACATGGCCAGATTTTTTATTGAGCGACCGATTTTTGCATCGGTTCTGTCGATCATTATTGTTTTAGCGGGATTGGCTGCGGCTACGCAATTGCCGATTGAACAGTATCCGAGGATAACGCCGCCAACGGTTATTGTGACAGCAACATTTCCGGGTGCAAGTGCCGAAACAATGATAAAAACTGTGGCTGCACCGATCGAAGAAAAACTCAGCGCAATTGAAGGCTTGTTGTACTTTAATTCCAGCGCTGACTCAAGCGGCCGGTTGACGATTACCATTACTTTTGAAATTGGAACCGATATTGATCGAGCTACTTTCAATGTCAGCAATGAAGTCAATACCGCCTTGGCACGTTTGCCCGATGAAGTTAGGCGCACCGGCATTACCATTCAGAAACGTTCCAACGATCTGTTGCTGGTTTTTGCGATAACTTCCAAAGATCCGAAGCATACACCATTATTTTTGAGTAATTTCATTACGATCAATATCTTGGATGATCTTAGACGGGCAACGGGTGTTGGCGAAGCCAGGATTTTTGGTGCACAGGATTATTCTATGCGGATTTGGCTGCGGCCTGACCGGATGGCGCAATTGGGTATTACAACTACTGACATTGCGAATGCCATCCGGGCACAGAATGCGCAGCAAGCCATCGGGAAAATAGGCCAGGAACCTGCCTTGGCTGATCAACAATTGGTTTATACCGTGACCGCGAAAGGGCGGTTATTAGAGCCGGAACAATTTGAAGACATCATTCTGCGCTCGGATGGGCCACGCGGTGTGCTCTATTTGAAAGATGTGGCGCGAATTGAGCTGGGTGCGCAAGACTATGCGACGCGTACTTTGCTCAATGGCGAGCCTGGATTAGGGATTGGCATTTTTCTGCGTTCTGGTGCCAATGCGCTGGATACTGCAGCAGCCGTTAAAGCCAGGATGATTGAGCTGCAGCAATATTTTCCAGAAGGCATGCAATACGTTATTTCTTATGATACCAGCGTGTTTGTTAAAGAATCGATCTGGGAAGTAATAAAAACCCTGGGGGAAGCCATGCTGCTGGTGGTTCTGGTGGTTTATCTGTTTCTGCAGAGTTGGCGTGCCACGTTGATTCCCATCATTGCCATCCCGATTTCCTTGATCGGCACCTTTGCAGGGTTATGGCTGCTGGGCTACTCAATTAATACATTGACGCTTTTTGCGATGGTGCTTTCAATCGGCATAGTGGTCGATGATGCGATTGTCGTGCTGGAAAATATCGAACGCTTGATATCGCAGGAGAAGTTATCGCCGATTGATGCGGCCATCAAAGCAATGCAACAGGTATCCCGTGCCGTGGTGGCGATGACCATGGTTTTGGTTGCAGTTTTTATCCCTGTTGCTTTTCTCGGCGGTATCGCGGGGGAACTCTACCAGCAGTTTGCAGTGACAGTGGCTGTCGCCGGTGTTATTTCCGGTATAGTTGCTCTAACACTGACGCCTACATTGTGTGCGGTCTTACTCCGGCCCACACATCGCCAATCTGTTTTTTTTACCTGGTTTAATAATCATTTTGAGCGTGTGCGCAGGTTCTATGTTGGTATGGTTAGCTTGAGCTTACGTCATGTGGCTAGAAGCGTGCTGATATTTCTGGTAATGATTGCTGTCCTGATTTATCTGTTAAAAAATATTCCGGAAAGCTTTGTTCCGCCGGAAGATCAAGGTTATGTTATTGCGGCGGTGATCTTGCCTGATGGCGCAACGCTTGCGAGAACAGTCAAAACGGCGGATGCTATCAATACCGAGATGGCGAAGGAATCTGCCGTGGCTTTTCAGTTTGCGGTCAATGGATTGGATTTTATTGGCGGCGGTAACAAGACAAATGTTTCGACCATGTTCGTTCGTTTGAAGGATTGGTCAGAACGCACCACGACGGCTACGGATATTGTGAACAAATTGTTTCTGATCGGTGCACAACAACCGGATGGTTTGGCGATAGCCTTTAATCCGCCGGCGATACGTGGCTTGGGTAGTACGGGTGGATTTGAACTATATGTTCAGAGCCGGACAAATTCAGAGACGTCGCAATTGGCCAGTGTGGTGAATGAGTTGATGCAAACCTTGAAGCAGGAACCCAGACTGGCCACTGTGAATACTTTCTTGCGATCATCGGTGCCGCAATATTTCGTTGAGGTGGATGAAGCCAAAGCTATCGCGCAGGGTGTTTCCATTTCAGATATCTATGCTGCGCTGCAAAGCACCATGGGATCATTTTATGTGAATGATTTTAATCGTTCAGGGCGGACTTATCGCGTGCAACTGCAAGCTGAAGCGGCTTATCGCATGAAGGCGGAGGATTTGGGAAAGGTGTATGTGCGTTCAGAATCCGGCTCGATGATTCCTTTATCTGCGCTGAGCACAGTAAAGCATATCGTGGGCGCAGAACAATTGGAACGGTTTAATGGATTACTGTCGGCTAAAATAATGGGAAGCGGTGCCAATGGCGTCAGTTCGGGAGAGGCGATTGCATTGGTTGAAAGTATTGCAGCCAGAACATTGCCGGAAGGCTATCAGATCGCTTGGACGGGTGCTGCATTCCAGGAGAAAAAGATGGGTGCGGCAGCAATTTTTGCTTTCAGCTTGGCTGTCGTGATGGTTTTCTTGATTCTGGCAGCACAATTTGAAACCTGGGCACTGCCGTTGGCTGTCATTATGGCAATTCCTTTCGCGATGGTGGGTGCATTGTTGGCGATCTTGTTGCGCGATATGCCGAATGACATTTATTTTCAGATCGGGATGGTAACATTAATAGGGTTGACGGCAAAAAATGCAATTTTGCTGGTCGAATTTGCCAATCAGAGAATGAAAGAAGGTGTTGCGATTAAACAAGCAGCCATTCAGTCAGCACAATTGCGTTTTCGGCCCATTGTGATGACTTCCATGGCTTTTATTCTGGGCGTTGTTCCTTTGGTACTTGCGACCGGTGCTGGTTCAGCGGCTCGGCAATCGATGGGGACGGGCGTTTTTGGCGGGATGATCATGGCAACTTTGATTGCGACGATATTTGTGCCGCTATTTTTCTCCTGGTTTGTGAGCAAACAGCCTCCTAAGACTCAACAAAATACAATGAAACAACCCGCGTTATCCTTCAAGCCTGTTAAAAAGATTCAGGATTAGCTTACAAAACGCGATTAACCGTGAGTGTATCTGCGTACTTACTGCTGCTACAATCACGGGTATGAATTTAAGCAAAACGAAAATACTCCAACCCATTCAGGAAAAACTGGGGGATACCAATATAATCCTTGTGGGTATGATGGGTGCCGGAAAAACGACCATCGGTAAAGCCCTGGCTAATTCTCTCGGCAAGGAATTTATCGACTCAGATCATGAGATACAGGATCGTACCGGCGTAAAAATTCCGGTGATCTTTGAGATTGAAGGTGAGGCTGGCTTTCGTAAACGTGAGTCTGAAGTGCTGGTTGAATTGGTTAAGAAGAATAATATCGTTTTGGCCACCGGTGGTGGTGCCGTTCTGAGCCGGGAGAATCGTCAGTTACTAAGACGCGGTGGAATCGTTATCTATCTCCGGGCGTCGGTTAATGATTTGTACCGACGCACCCGGTATGATAAAAACCGGCCATTACTTCAGACACAAAATTTGTTTGCAAAATTGAATGAACTCTACATTCAGCGAGATGCACTGTATCGTGAAACAGCCCATGTCATCATCGATAGCGGAAAACAAGGTGTCCGTTTTTTAGTACAAAGACTCATTAATAAGTTAATATCCATTGATTTCAACAATATAATGCAAAATAATAACAAAAATTCCATGCAAACTATTACGGTAGATTTTTCGCCTTCGTCAGAAAAACGCAGCTATCCAATATATATCGGTCACGGAATCCTACAACAGGCTGATTTGATCGTGTCTTGCCTACCGCAAAAAAGAGTCGCTATCGTCAGCAACACAACGATTGCACCGCTATATCTGGATAAACTGCTCACGGCATTGGAGAAACGGGGGGTTATTTCTGTTCCGATTATCCTGCCAGATGGTGAAGTGCATAAAAATTGGGAAACTTTAAATTTAATTTTTGATGCACTTCTCAAAAATCACTGCGAACGAAATACTGCCATAGTGGCGCTAGGCGGTGGTGTGATCGGTGATTTGAGCGGATTTGCTGCGGCGACTTATTTACGTGGCGTGCCGTTTATTCAGATACCCACGACTTTGCTGGCGCAGGTTGATTCCTCGGTAGGGGGTAAGACCGGCATTAATCATCCTTTGGGTAAAAACATGATTGGCGCCTTTTATCAGCCGCGCATGGTATTAACGGACAGCGCAACATTGAATACCTTACCGGATAGAGAGCTGCGCGCGGGTTTTGCTGAGATTATCAAGTATGGCTTAATTCGCGATCCGGCCTTTTTTGAATGGCTGGAACAAAATATGCATCGCTTACTAGCACGGGATCCGGTGACGTTGAATGAAGCGATCCAGCGTAGCTGTGAGAACAAAGCTGAAATAGTCGCTGCGGATGAAAAGGAAAAAGGGATACGGGCTTTGCTGAATCTGGGGCACACGTTTGGTCATGCGATAGAAAATGGGATGGGGTATGGTATCTGGTTACATGGTGAGGCAGTGGCAGCAGGAATCGTGCTGGCAGCTGAACTATCTCGGCGCATGAAACTCATTAGCGAAGCTGATGTTAACCGTATCCGCAAGATCTTTTTACTGGCTGGATTGCCCGTTGCAGCACCTAAAATGCCGCCAGATAAATATTTGCAATTGATGTTGCTGGACAAAAAAGTGGACGCTGGAAGAACACGCTTTATTGTTCTCAATCGCATTGGTGAAGCAGTGATGCGGGCGGATATTCCACCTGCCATATTGAATGAAACGATTTTAGCTTGTATGAGTGATGAATAAGCTGACTGCTTATGCGGTGTCTGCTGATAATTCGCTAGGACGTATGATTCATGAAGAGCCCCCCACCGGACGTAGTGAATTTCAGCGTGATCGTGATCGAATCATACACTCCACGGCTTTCCGCCGACTGGAATATAAAACCCAGGTTTTTGTCAATCATGAAGGGGACTTGTTTCGTACACGTTTGACGCATAGTCTGGAGGTTGCACAGATAGGGCGTTCGATTGCAAGAAGCCTGGGCTTGAATGAAGATTTGGTTGAAGCAGTTTCACTTGCCCATGATCTCGGACACACCCCATTCGGACATGCTGGTCAGGATGCATTGAATGATTGCATGCGGGAATATGGTGGTTTTGAACATAATCTCCAATCTTTGCGGGTTGTTGATGTTCTTGAAGAGCGGTATGCTGCTTTTGACGGGCTGAATCTTTGCTATGAGACACGGGAAGGAATACTCAAGCATGTGGCTAGGAAAAGTATCCCAAAGCTCGGTTCATTAGGACAGCGTTTTCTGCAGCATAAAAGGCCCTCTCTGGAAGCGCAGTTAGCCAATTTTGCCGACGAGATTGCCTATAATAATCACGATGTGGATGATGGATTACGCTCGGGTTTAATCACATTGAATCAGTTGGAAGAAGTATCTATTTTTTCGCGTCATTTGACACAAGTGAAAGATAAATATCCCTTGCTACCGGAACGTCGTATGGTTTATGAAACGGTGCGCAGTATGATCAATACCCTGGTAATAGATCTTATTCAGCAAAGCACCCGCAATATCAAAGATGCCGGTATCGATACGCTGGCTGCAGTGCATACAGCACCGCCGCTGATCGGTTTTAGTCAACAGACCAAAAAGGAGCAGCAAGAATTGAAAAAATTTTTGTTCGATAACCTTTACCGGCATTTTCGTGTTGTACGTATGAATAACAGAGCGCGCCATACTATTGAGAAGTTATTTACAGCTTTTAGCTCGGAGGTGCAATTGCTGCCAGTCAAATATCAGAAAAAATTTGAGCAGGAAGGACATCAGGCGATCGCTGACTATATTGCTGGGATGACGGACCGGTATGCGATTAAAGAGTATCAGCGCTTATTTTCTATTACAGAAAATTAATTATAAACAGAGTTTTATTGAAAGAATACTTCTTTTATCAAGGCAGATTGATTTTATGCCGGGTAGATAATATACGTGATAGCTATTCACTGGTAATATTGCCGCTTGGGAAAAGGTTAGCATGCTTGCTTGAGAGTAGCCTTTCAAAAAAACAATAAGATATAAGGCTTTTTAATGACAACACTTAAGAATGATACGTTTCTACGCGCATTGCTGAAACAACCTGTTGAATATACACCTGTTTGGCTAATGCGGCAGGCGGGTAGATATCTGGCGGAATATAATGAGACGCGTGCTCGTGCTGGGGATTTCCTTTCTTTATGCAAGAACCCGGGGTTTGCTACTGAGGTGACATTGCAACCGCTGGCGCGTTTCCCGCTTGACGCCGCGATATTGTTTTCGGATATCCTGACAATTCCTGACGCAATGGGACTGGGGCTATATTTTTCACAAGGCGAAGGACCCATGTTTGAACGTCCTTTGCGCGAAGAAAAAGAAATTCGTGCATTAAAGGTTCCTGATCCCGGTCAAGAATTGCGTTATGTGATGGATGCAGTCGCAGAAATCTGCAAAGCGCTGGATAACCGGGTGCCGTTAATTGGTTTCTCCGGCAGCCCTTTTACCTTGGCCTGTTATATGGTTGAGGGTCGTGGCGGCACTGAATTTCGTGAAATCAAAACCATGCTGTATCAGCGCCCGGAATTGCTGCATCATATACTGGATGTGAATGCAAAGGCTGTGACGGCTTATTTGAATGCGCAGATTGAATCCGGTGCGCAGACTGTGATGATTTTCGATACTTGGGGCGGGGCGCTTTCACATGCGGCTTATAAGGAATTTTCATTGCGGTATATCCAGCAGATTGTTGCCGGATTAAAGCGTGAACAGGATGGCGTGCACATTCCAAGTATTGTTTTCACCAAAGGCGGCGGTTTATGGCTGGAAGCCATTGCGGATATTGGTTGTGATGCTGTCGGGTTAGACTGGACAATAGATATTGGTGATGCACGCCGGCGTGTCGGGGATAAAGTTGCTTTGCAGGGTAATCTAGATCCTTCAGTGCTTTTTGCATCGCCCGAAGTAATCGCTGCGGAGGTGGAAAAAATACTTGCCAGTTATGGGAATGGAAGTGGTCATGTATTTAATCTGGGGCATGGTATTTCTCAGTTTACCCCCCCAGAAAATGCAGCGGCACTGGTAGAGGCTGTTCATACATTAAGCCGTAAATTTCACGCGGTGAGCGCATAAACAGATTTGGATGATCATCGCAAGTTAATGTTGTAATTGTAAGTTTATGCATATATTGATTATTGAGGACGATTTGGCGATTGCTGCCAATCTTTATGATTTTCTGGAATCACGAGGACATACAGCAGATGCTGCTGTCAACGGTATTGCCGGGCTGCATCTTGCTGTAACACAACGATTTGACGCAATTTTGCTTGATTTGGGTTTGCCTGGAATGAATGGAATGGCTTTGTGCCGTAAACTGCGCCAGGAATCACAGATTGATACGCCGATTTTGATGTTAACAGCCCGCGATACACTGGAAGATAAGCTGGCTGGTTTTGAACAGGGAGCGGATGATTATCTCGTCAAGCCATTTGCATTAAAAGAAGTTGAAGCACGCTTGTTGGCAATGCATAAAAGACATGTCGGGAAGGTCGCAAATCGCAAATTGGAGTTTGATAAACTCTCTTTTGACCCAAAAACACTTTCCATTCTTTTCGAAAATAAGAATGTAAAGCTTCCGCCCAAGTGCATACGTTTATTGGCACTGATGATGAGTGAGCCTGGCAGGGTATTCAGCCGGGAAAAACTTGAATTGGAAGCCTGGGAAGATGTCCAGGAAACAAGTGAAACTTTACGTAGTCATATGCATATTTTGCGGCGTGCTTTAACAAAGGCCGGTGGTTACGATCCAATCGAGACCGTTCATGGTTTTGGTTATTGTTTGAAATCTCGAGCGCAGATTCCCGATGGAACGTAGTCTGCGTTATCGCGTTGCTGCAGCGCTGGCGACATTCAGTATTTTTACTGTTGGAACACTGTGCATTATTCTTTACTTTGCTTCAGACAACATAGAGGAAGATCATATTGAACAAGTGATTGAAATGGAAATGGATCATCTTGTTTATCGCTATCAGAAGCACGCGGATTTTATTTCTCAAGTCGGTTCACATCTAAAAACCTATGTTATTCATGATATAGACGATGAGTTGCAGGTTCCTGCTTATTTACGTGGATTAAATGCTGGTTATCATCGAATCTACTACGGTATTGAGGATTTTCATGTTTTAGTACGTGTTATTGATGAAGTGAAGTTCCTTGTGGCGTATCGGATTTCACTTCATCAACAGCGATTGAGTAAACTGCGATTACTCATTTTATTATCTTGGGTAGCGGTAGTTGCTATTGCATTTGTAGTCGGGTATCTTCTTGCCAGAATACTGGTTAAGCAAGTGACAGATCTGGCTGAACGGGTCAATTTGCTTGCCCCTGGAGATGTCCAAGATGGATTATTGACGCAGCCTGGAATGGATGAGGAAGTGGCGCAACTTGCACGGGCACTGGATGATTATCAGAATCGCATCAAGCGCATGCTGCAACGTGAGCAAGAATTTACTGCCAATATCAGTCACGAACTAAGAACACCGATTACAACTATTTTGACCAGTTGCGAATTGCTGGTTACGGCAGCCGACATACCCGTCAAAGCCTATCAACGTATAAAAATGATTGAAGCCGCCGCCACCCGTATGGGTGAACAGATACAAGCTTTATTATTCCTTGCGCGTGAACAGGCGCGTGGCGTCAAAGAAACGGTTGCCGTTGCGGAATGTGTGTATGATGCAGCAGAGCCATTAATGGCTGAAATTTTCAGAAAGAAGCTTACTCTAGAAGTGCTGATTGCTCCCGATGTGGTACTGAAAGTCAATCGCCAGGCATTGCATACAGTGCTGATGAATCTGATTCGTAACGCGGTGCAATATACCTCGAGCGGGTATATCCGGGTTGGATTTGATCATCAACGAT
>Ga0105097_10001445_pt1 | contig 11361 bp, 6 predicted proteins | sample PPLLak12cMay2015_FD_87035 | JGI IMG/M metagenome (GOLD analysis project Ga0105097, IMG submission 87035) | Freshwater sediment microbial communities from Prairie Pothole Lake near Jamestown, North Dakota, USA - PPLs Lake P7 Core (1) Depth... | ecosystem: Environmental > Aquatic > Freshwater >... | reverse complement strand
GGTTAAGATATTTATAGCGACTCCGGCTGATCTGTCAAGCTTTTTCGGATCCATTCCAAATTGCAAGAGAAATCTTTGATGGTCTCGTAAAAGGCACCCAAACGAGGGTTTCGTAAAAAGCTCCAGATGCAAGGCGCACAAATCCGATGGTAGGGGCAACCCGCCGGGTTGCCCGCTATCGGGCGGCTCGGCGAGCCGCCCCTACCTTTCGCAACGACGAAGTTGAAGCGCAACGCCGCAGATGGACTTTTTACGAAACCATCTATTTTCCTTTCATGACCCGCAGGGAAAGCTCGGCCAACTGGCGGCCGTCAACGGTTGAAGGAGCCGAAGTCATCAGATCCGTCGCCTTCTGAGTTTTCGGAAAGGCGATCACATCCCGAATGGAGTCGACGCCGGCGAGGATCATGACCAACCGGTCGAACCCAAAAGCAATTCCTCCATGGGGAGGGGGGCCGAATTCGAACGCTTCCAGAAGAAATCCGAACTTCTCCCGCGCCTCTTCCGGGCCGATTCCAAGCTTTTCAAAGAGAAGGGACTGGACCTCCCGCTGGTAGATCCGCAGGCTGCCTCCGCCCACTTCGGACCCGTTCAAAACCAGGTCGTAGGCCTTGGCTCGCACCTTCCCCGGGTCGGTGGCGAGGAGCGGCAGATCTTCATCCAGGGGGGCGGTGAACGGGTGGTGCTTGGCCGTAAACCGCTTTTCTCCTTCATCGTACTCTAACAGGGGAAAATCGGTAATCCAGACAAACGAGAACGTATTTTCCGGGATCAAATTCAGGCGTTTTCCCAAATGGAGCCTCAGGCGTCCCATGGCGTCGTTCACCACCTTGGAAGAGTCCGCCATGAAAAGAAGAATATCCCCGCCTGTTGGCTGCAACGCGGTCCCCAACGATTTCTTCTCTTCTTCGGAAAAGAACTTGGCCATGGGGCCGGTCAGGTTGGGCCACCCCTCCGGGCTCACCTTCGCCCAGGCGAGACCCTTGGCCCCAAGCCCCCGGACAAACTCATTGAGGTCATCCAGGTCTTTTCGGGACAGATCTCCTGCGACTTTTATGGCTTTCACCACCCCCCCCATTTTCAGAGGGTCGGCGAAGGCTTTGAATTCCGTTTTCCCGAGAGCCTGAGAAACATCCGTCATCTCCAGACCGAACCGGACATCCGGGTTGTCTGCCCCGTAGCGGGCCATGGACTCTTCATAACCCAGCCTGGGAAAGGGGGGGTTCAGTCCTATGCCGAGAGTGTCCTGGAAAAGGTTCTTGACCATTCCCTCCATGGTCGCATAGATGTCTTCCCGGTCGATAAAAGACATTTCGATGTCGATCTGGGTGAATTCCGGCTGCCGATCGGCCCGAAGATCCTCGTCCCGAAAGCATTTAACGATCTGGAAATAGCGGTCAAACCCCGAAACCATGAGTAGCTGTTTGAAAATCTGCGGAGACTGGGGCAGGGCGTAAAACTGTCCGGGGTTGACCCGGCTGGGAACCAAATAGTCCCTCGCCCCCTCCGGCGTGGATTTGGTCAGAAAAGGAGTCTCGATTTCCAAGAAACCGAGCTTGTGCAAATAGCCGCGGACGGATTGGGCCGCCCGGTCCCGCAAAATCAAATTCCGCTGCATGCGGGGCCGGCGCAGGTCCAAGTACCGGTACTTCAGGCGCAGATTCTCCGCCACCTCCCCTTCCTCGTCGATCGGAAACGGAGGCGGAGTGGATTCGGTGAGGATTTTCAACTCCCGCGCCTGAATCTCCACGGCGCCGGTTTTTAATTCCGGGTTTTCCGTTCCCCGCGGCCGGGCAACGACTTTTCCGGTTACCGCGATCACGTACTCGTTGCGGAGCACCGCCGCCTTTTCGTGCGCCCCTTGGCTGACTTCCGGGTTGAAAACGATCTGAGCGATGCCGATCCGGTCCCGCAAATCGATAAAAACCAGGCCTCCCAGATCCCGTCTCCGGTTGACCCAGCCCATGAGGGTGACGTCACGTCCGATGTCTTCCGGCCTCACATCCCCGCAGTAACAAGTCCTCTTGAGATTTCCTAATGCCTCTCCCACTTCACCTCTCCCGTCTTCATTAGTTGATGGTTTCGTAAAAAGTCCGGAAATGAAATTTTCCGTCATTCCGGCGAACGCCGGAATCCAGTATTTTCATCGGTTCGGTGATTTATTTTTGCTTAGAACTTATCCTTAAATAAGCTACTGCCATTAAATCCCCCTTTGACAAAGGGGGGTTGGGGGGATTTCCGGGGAAATCGTCAATACATCAACATAGCCTTTTTGTTCCGGCTCGGCCAGGTTAGAAAAATTTTTTTGGGCGCCTAAATTTTAGGCATTTTTTATGAGGTCTTCAATATTTAAGGTCGTCCGTTATTTCTTTCCAACGCGAAACCCGCAACTCGAAACGCTTTAGCTCTTGGCCATCAGGGTTTTCACTTTGCCCACAATATCCGCAAAAGAAAGGTCTTCCTGCGCCTTGCTCGCCATATCGCGCAGGATCACCTGGTTTCTTTTCAATTCCTCGTCCCCTAAAATCAGAACATAGGGGCTCCGCATTTTATCCGCCTTCCGCATCTGGCTCTTCAGGCTTTTCCCCTCATAGTCCAGCTCGACCCGGATATCGGCCCGCCGAAGTTCCTGGGCCAGACTGAAGGCCTTCCTCCGCGGCACCTCCCCGAGGGCGGCGAGAAAGACTTGCGGACGGGGGGCGTTTTGATTTTCCGGCAGCAGAAGAACCAGCCGCTCCACCCCGATCGCAAACCCGATGCTGGGGACTCGCGGCCCCCCGATATCCTGGGCCAACCCGTCATACCGCCCTCCTCCGCACACCGCATTCTGCGCCCCTAACTCGCCGGCCACCACTTCGAATGCCGTGCGGGTGTAATAATCCAGCCCCCGCACCATTCTCGGGTTCACCGCATAGGGCAGAGAAATTTCGTCAAGCAAGGCCCGCACCCGGGCAAAATGGTTGAGACAATCCGGGCAGAGATAATCCAAGACGCTGGGCGCTGTCCTTAAAGCCTCCCGGCACTCCTCCTTTTTGCAGTCGAAGATCCGCAGGGGGTTCGTCTCCAGCCTTCGCCGGCAATCCTCGCACAGGGCCGCTCTGCGTCCCTGGAGAAATTTCTGAATCTCCGCTTTGTACGGGGCCCGGCATTCGGGGCAACCCAGGGAGTTGATCTGGAGGCCCAGGTTCTTCAGCCCCAAACCGCCCAGGTAGTGGATGAGCATCGTCAGGATCTCCGCATCCGCCCAGGGGTCTTCCACCCCCAGAATTTCCGCGTCGATCTGATGAAACTGGCGATAGCGGCCTTTCTGGGGGCGTTCGTGACGAAACATGGGGCCGATAAAATAATATTTGCCCACCGGTTCCTGAACATTCAGACCATGCTCCAAATAGGCCCTCATAATAGAGGCCGTGGCTTCCGGCCTAAGGGTGATCGAGTCTCCATCCCGATCCTGGAACGTGTACATTTCCTTGCCGACGATATCCGTGGCTTCGCCGATGGAGCGGACAAACAGGTCCGTTCGCTCTACAACGGGTATTCGAAACTCTGAAAATCCGAACAACCCAAAAATGCGGCGGGCTTCTCCTTCCGCAAACTGCCACTTTTCCACTTCCCCGGGGAGAATATCCTTAAAACCCCGGATGCTTTTGATCTGCAAAACGATCTCCTTGGTTTCCCCGAAATCTCTCTTCGCCCCGAGCGCCCCGAACGATTCAGGGCAAAAGGGGCGATAAAAAAATTCGAATGATTTCATGGAGAAGTATGCAAAATCCCCACCATCCGAATTTTTTTGACTATAGCGAACAAACCTGCCGGAGTCAAGAGTTTTCAGGCTCTTCGGGGTTTACGGTTAGGAGCCATTTGAGGTGGGAGAGGGGATCAAAAAAGATGATCTCCCCAAAAGTCACGGAACGATGGTTTCGATTGTAGGGGCGTCCGCCGGACGCCCCTTCATAGCAGGCACCCAAAAGTTGAAAATGTAAGGGCGATTCATGAATCGCCCCTACGGGTCGGTCCAGGGTTAAAACGCCATGGACTTTTTACGAAACCATCAAAACCGGATCACCCGATAAACAAATTCTTCGTTGAAAAATTCGGATCGCTGGTGAGATTGACCCCCAGACGCCTTAGTCCCGCTTCGTCTCCCGGGGTGGGAATGTGGGTCATGTGGACTTCACAGCTGCGAAGCTCTTTCAATTTCTCCATGGCCAACTGGGCCGCCGGGTTGGTGGTGGCGCTTACCGCCAGGGCGATGAGCGTTTCTTCGAGATCCAGGCTGACGGTTTTTTCATCCAGGATTTCCGTCTTGAGGCTGCGCACGGAATTCATGATGTAGTCGGGAAGCAGCTTGATTTTCTCCGGGATCCCCGCCAAATGTTTGATGGTGTTTAAGACCAAACTCGAAGCGGCGTGCAAAAGGGGGGAGTTGCTTCCCGTCACGATGGTGGCGTCCTTCAAGGCGATCGCGGCCCCGCAGAAGATTCCTTCATTCCCCCGGTTTTCCTCCTGGGCCCTCATCGCCGCCTCCCTCGCCGGCAGAACGACCTTTCGCGACTCCGGCTGCAGGTTGAAGTACTCTGCCAGAAGTTCGACTCTCTGAACCGTTTCTTTATCCGTAAGCCCCACCGTGTACTCGCAGAGGTAGCGGAAATACCTCCGAATGATCTCCTGCTTGGCCTCTTCCTGAGTGATCCCGTCGTCGAGGATGGCAAAACCGGCCCGGTTCACCCCCATATCGGTGGGGGATTTGTAAAAGGGTTCGCCCCCGGTGATTCTTCCCAGGATCCTTCGCAAGACCGGAAAAATCTCCACATCCCGGTTGTAGTTTACCGCCACCTGGCCATAGGTTTCCAGGTGGAACGGGTCGATGAGATTGAAATCCTTGATATCCGCCGTCGCCGCTTCGTAAGCAACGTTTACCGGATGCTTGAGCGGAAGGTTCCAGATCGGAAAGGTCTCGAACTTGGCATAACCCGATTTCATCCCCCGATGATAATCATGATAGAGCTGGGAAAGGCAGGTGGCTAATTTTCCGCTGCCCGGTCCCGGGCCCGTAACGATGACCAAAGGTTGCCGGGTTTCGATGTATTGGTTCGCTCCGTATCCCTCGTCACTGACGATCAGCCCCACATCGGTCGGATATCCTTTAGTAAAGCGGTGGGTATAGACTCGAATCCCCCTTCTCTCCAGCTTGTTTTTAAAGACCGTGGCGGCCGGCTGCTGTTCATACCGGGTGATCACGACCCCCACAATCTGGATCCCCCAGGTCCTCAAATCGTCGATCATTTTCAGGGCGTCCGAATCATAGGTTATTCCGAAATCGGCCCGCATCTTTTTGCGCTCGATGTCCCCGGCGTAAATGCAGAGGAGGATGTCGGCCTTGTCCTTCAACTCCGCCAGGAGTCTCATTTTGACGTTGGGATCGTACCCCGGCAGCACCCGGGCAGCATGAAAATCGTAGAGAAGTTTCCCGCCGAACTCGAGGTAAAGCCTGTTGTCAAATCGCTTGACCCGATCCAAAATCGCCGTGGTCTGTTCGCTCAGATACTTCTCGTTGTCAAAGCCGATTCTTTTCATTTCTTTTCCTCACGGGCGCCCGGAGCATTCGCGCCGCTACCTTCCGGGCAAAGATCATTTGGTCGCTTTATGGGCAGTCGGCATAGAGTTTACCCATTTCGACTTCCCTTCTCAAGTCCTTTTTGCGGGGGGAGTCAAAGGAGAGCGGTGGCCGAGGTAAGGTCAAAGGTGGCCTATCGGCTGAATCGGGAGATGGGGATTCCCATGGCCGAAATTGCGCGTTATTTGGGGGTGGGGGCTTCGGCTATCGCCATGGCAATTCGGAAAGAAGAAAGAGCAAAGTAATTTTGATGATTTTGAGCAACGTCCCTCTTTTCCTTTGCAAAGTGGGGATTGAAAAAAGAATAGGATCTTTCGAATTATTTTGCATTTTGCAATTTGAAGTTTGAAATTTTCAATCTAATTTTGTGTCTTTCTTCGGGACGCAAAATTGTCACAGCGCCCCTTTGGATTGCAGATAGGTTTTTACCTGAAAATCTTTGCCGTTGGTCTCAAAAAATATGGCCCCGTCTCGATCCGTGCGGAGGATCTTCGCTCCGATTGATTCATATCGTTCGAGGACCTCGGGATTCGGAAGCCGGGATCTCCCTCCCGCCCTAACGGTGAAGACCACAAATTTCGGCCGGGTGGATTCCACGAATTTTACGCTGTTTGAGGTCTTACTCCCATGGTGGGGGGCCTTCAAAACGGTTGAGGTCAAATCCGAATTCCGCTTCAGAATTTCCTCTTCCGCCAGGCCTTCGATATCCCCGCAAAAAAGGAAGCCGTCGGGGCCGTAGGTCAGGCGCAATACCAGAGAGGCGCTATTTCCCCAGAAATCCCTTTGCGCCCGGGGAGGGTGCAAAAATTCCAGCCGGGCTCCGCCGATCTCGACGGCTCGATCCTCCCGGCTCACCGCCCGGACCCGATCTCCAGCAGATAGAAGAAATCGCTCGGCCGCGGAAAAATCCGTCTCCCGGTCGCCGTTGACCCAGACTCGGTCCACTTCGAAATTCTCCAGAAGGAAAAAGAGGCCCTGAAGGTGATCCGGGTGGTAATGGGTATTGACTAAGAAGTCGATCCGTTTGATTTTCCGCTGCCACAGATAAGGGGCGACGATTCGCTCGCCGGGGTCAAAGCTCCCGTCGGGGGTCCCTCCCGCGTCGATGACCATGACCTTTCCGCCGGGGAAATGGACGACGGCGGCATCCCCCTGCCCGACGTCCAAAAAGGTAACCTCCAGACGATCCGCTTTCCCTCGAGACCAGGGATCGTAAACCTGGACGACGATGAAAATTCCCATCAGAACCGCGAGAAGGTAAATCGCTTTGGGCCGCCGCTTGAGGTTGGAAGCGCCGACGATCGCCCCGTAGAAAAGAAAAATCTCCGTCCAGGAAGGCGTGGCGATCCGATAGGAAGCGAGGGGCCACCGGCTGAAAAAATCCACGAGGGCGACGGAGAGGCGAAGGAGCATGACATTCACGTCCGTCAAAATCAGGGCCAACGGAGAGGATATAAAAACTAAAAGCGCCGTGAGCAGGCTTAGGAGCGTGCTGCCCAATCCCATCAGCGGGACTAAGAGCAGATTGGCCAGAAACCCGACGACCGAGATTCGATTGAAGTAAAGCCCCACGAGAGGCCCGGTCCCCAAAATGGCGGCCGCCGAGGTCAGCAGGCTTGCCCCTACATAAGCCGCGATCTTCCGTTTGGCCCAGGATTGTTCGTCCGCCCATTTCTTGAGGGGCGCGGCGATTTCCAGGAAGCGCGGAACGAGATACAGCATGGCAAAGACGGCAAGAAAGGAGAGTTGAAACGAGATGTCAAAGAGGGCCGCCGGCGCCGCGACCAAGATCAGGAAGGCGGCCAAAAAGAAAGCGTCATAAAGGTTCTTCGGTCGGTCCAACAGAAGGACCAGAAGGAAAGAGAGGGCCATGATGCTCGACCGCACGGCCGCCACGCCCAGCCCGGCGATGAAGGTGTAAAAAATGACGGGGAAAATCGCCACGAGAGCCGAAGCTTTATTCAGATTGAAACGCAAAAGGAGAGGGGGAAAAAGCCGGACCAGAAAACGGGTCAGACCAAAGAAAAATGCCGCCACTAAAGCCACGTGAAGACCGGAGATCGAAAGAATGTGGTTCACTCCCGAGACGATGAATTTTTCGTTCAGTTCCTTGCTGATGTCCCCCCGCTCTCCCAAAACGAGGGCTTTCATGATCCCGCCGTATTCGGGGGGAGCATTCCGGTCCAAGAAGGTCCGAATTTTCTCCCGGCCCCTCTCCACGAAATGGAAAAAAGGGTTCCCCTGCCCCTCGGCCATGCGTACCACCTCGACGGCCTGGTTGACGTACCCGGTCACCCAAATGTCCTGAAAAGACAGAAAGCGTCGGTAGTCGAAGGAGCCGGGGTTCGTGGCCGGACGCGGTTGATAGAGTTTGGTGATAAACCGGACCCGGTCGCCATACCGCAGATCCGTCTTCTTATCCCGAACGGTAAGAAGGATGTTTCCTGAGACCGCAGCCGGTTTCTCTCCGGAAAGGATTCTTTCGCCCCGGACATAAAGGCGGGTCTTATCCGGAAGCGGTTCCGGCGGGTGGTAAAGAACTCCTTCAAGGGTGTAGCGTTGGTCGCCGGCAAAATGAATCAGGTGGTTGGGAGGAAACTCGGAATGGACGGTTTTCCCCATTGCGAGCCAGCCCAACAGGGCAAAGACCAGAGGAGATACAAGGACCGCCCCCTTCCCCCGGCCGCTTGCCAGGAACAGAAGAAGGAGCAAACATCCCCCTAAAATACCCGCGATCAGCCAGGGATAGGAAAAGGGGAGAAAGCTTCCCGCATAGATTCCGGCAATATACCCCGAGAGAATGAGGGGAAGGGGCCTCTTCATGGACCTAAAATAAGGGAAAGAAACGGGGAGGTCAATAGGGGACTTAAGCCCGCCCAAAGAATTTCTTGCAAACCTTTGGCCTTGATGATAGATTTTCGGTGAATTAACCGGCTGTCTCTAACGGAGAAAATGACCCCCTGAGACCTCCTCGCCCCTCCGGGGAGAGGATTGAGGTGAGCGGGAATTCAACGGTCCACCCTCACCCCCGCCCTCTCCCGCCAGCGGGAGAGGGGTAGAGTGAGGAGAGATAATAACCGCAGGAAACTCACGGAACCGGAAAATTCGAGTATTTTTTTGGCTCAGCGCTCAAACAAATTTTGAGGATTTTTTATGAACGTCTGGCAAGCCGTTGCTTCCGCTTTAAAAGCGGAAAAAACCGAATTCGTGTTTGGACTTCCCGGAGGAGACCTTTTTTTTGATTCACTCCTGGATATCCCCGAAATTAAACCCATCCTCGTGCGGGAGGAAACGGCCGGTCCTTTCATGGCCATGGGGTACGCGCGCGTGAGCGGAAAACCCGGCATCTGTTATGCCCCCAGCGGTCCGGGGGTGGCCCATCTCGTCCCGGGAATTCTGGAGGCCTTTTCCGCTTGTCTGCCGGTCGTTGCGATCGGCTGCAGCTCCAAGCGGGCCAACGCCGGAATGGGCGCCTTCCAGGAGTGCGACCAGATCGGGATGATGAAGCCCGTCACCAAGTGGTGCGAGCGCGTGACCGAACCGCAGCGGATCTTCTGGGTTATGCGCCGGGCTTTTTCCCTGGCCCTGAACGGCCAGCCGGGACCCGTTTATGTTGATATCCCCAAAGACCTCGGTCTCCAGGAAGTCCGCTCCGGCCCTTACCTTCCCGCGGAGTATCCTCTGAAAACATCCGCCGACCCCCGGCGCCTCCGGCAGGCGGATTCTCTGCTCCGGAAGGCGGAGCGTCCGGTCATCGTGGCCGGCGGCGGGGCGGTGAGCGCCCGGGCCTTCGCGGAAGTGCGGAAGTTTGCCGAAAGGCTGAACATCCCGGTTTTGACCACCCCCTGCGGACGCGGCATCCTCCCCGAGGACCACCCCCTGGCTTTTGGACTGGTAGGCCTCTACTTTTCGGAACTCGGCCAGAAAATATACAAGGAAGCCGATTTGCTGATCAATCTCGGCTCCCGCAACGAGGATTTTCAATCGGGAGAACAGAAATTCTTTCCCCGCCGGGCCAAATACATCCAAATCGACATCGCGCCCGAAGAAATCGGGCGGAACTGGATTCCGGATGCGGCCGTGGTCGGGGACCTTCAGCTCGTCCTGCGTCAATGGCTGGAGCAGCTGGAGGAAGAACCGCCAAAAAGACGAAGATCGGACCCCCGGATGGCAAAAATTTTGAGAGCCAAGAAGCTTTTCGAAGACCGGGTGAAAGCCGAATGCCAGACGGATGAAATCCCCATCAAAACCAAGCGGGTCATAAAGGAACTGAACGACATTTTCGGCCCCCGCACGATTCTCGTCAATGAGAACGGCTCCCAGGATTTGTGGTCCTACCAGTGGCCTTTTTACAAAGTCCTGGAGGAAAACTCCTGTGTGGCTCCAGGGGAGCAGACCTGTATGGGAGGAGGCTGCTCTGCCGCCATCGGCGCCAAACTGGCCTGCCCGGAAAAAAATGTCGTCTGCCCGACCGGAGATGGGGCGTTTCAGATGTTCATGAAAGAACTGGCGACCGCCTCCCAGTACCAGGCGGCGGTCGTCTACCTTGTTCTCAACAATTTCAGTCTGGGTTGGATCAAGTACCACCAGCGGAACCTGGGAGACCGCTATATCGCCACCGATTTCAAGGTCCAGCCCGATTTCGTCAAAATCGCCGAGGCCAACCAGTGTTTCGGTGAAAGGGCGGAGAAGCCGGAGGATATTCGTCCGGTTCTGGAAAGAGCGCTGAGCGTCACGCAAAACGGCACGCCGGCGGTTGTGGAATTTTTAGTGGACGGATGGGATTTTTCTCCCGGTTTCAAAAACTTCTATAAACGTCTTTCCGGGAAACCCTTAGCCCAAAAGAAAAGGAATTAGAACCTGATGATCTCGCAAAAAGTCAGCAGAACGATGGTTTCGTAAAAAGCTCCAGATGCAAGGCGCGCAAATCCGATGGTAGGGGCAACCCGCCGGGTTGCTCGCTATCGGGCGGCTCGGCGAGCCGCCCCTACCTTCCGCAACGACGAGGTTGAAGCGCAACGCCGCAGATGGATTTTTTACGAAACCATCATACCTGCTTAGAGAAAAGGAGGAAAGAGGCATGGTCACCAGCGATCGTCTCCGAAAGGCCGAAATTTTTCAGGGACTCAGCGAAGAAGAGCTGAAAAAAACCGCGCCCTTTTGTCAGGAGCAGAGTTTCCCCAAGGGCGCCTTTCTCTGCGAGGAAGGGTCCCGGGCCGAAAAATTCTTCATCCTGGAAGAAGGATCGGTTTCCATCCGGTTCCAAAAGGGCGTGAATTTTTGCATCCAGACCCCGGGAAAGATTTTGGGATGGTCTTTCATGGTTCCTCCCAATCGCTACACCGCCTCGGCCCAGGCCCTGGTTCCTTCCAGGGTTCTGGTCATCAAAAGCCCGGACTTCTACGAATTAGTCCACCAGGACGCGAAAATGGGGCTGAAAATCATGGAAAACCTGGCCCAGATCGTAGCCAACCGCCTGAAAACGTTTGTCGATGTCTATTAACAGGTCATCAAAATATGGCCGGGAAGAATGAATTCGTGGAATACCTTTTGGACCTGCTCGCGGACTTTGGCCCCGTCGAGGCCAAGGCCATGTTTGGGGGGTACGGGATCTACAAACAGAACCGGATGTTTGCCATCGTGATCGATGACACCTTGTATTTAAAAACGGATGAAAAAACCAACGCAGGGTTCGAGGCCCGCGGTTTGAAGCCTTTCACCTATCAAAGAAACAACCGGGAAAT
>Ga0105097_10001442_pt1 | contig 11374 bp, 20 predicted proteins | sample PPLLak12cMay2015_FD_87035 | JGI IMG/M metagenome (GOLD analysis project Ga0105097, IMG submission 87035) | Freshwater sediment microbial communities from Prairie Pothole Lake near Jamestown, North Dakota, USA - PPLs Lake P7 Core (1) Depth... | ecosystem: Environmental > Aquatic > Freshwater >... | reverse complement strand
TGCAAGGTCAGCATTAAGGTACATCGAAGGCAAACAAGGCGACCGCCACCGTAAATGTGTAGAAGGTAGCACATTCGTAATTGAGGAGCCAAGGCCTTACAACCCGTATAAACTACCCGAATCAGATGAAACAATTTACGAACCATACCACATAAAAGGATTCAAGCGTGTGGGTATTCTTTCAGATATTCACGTTCCCTACCACAACATACCAGCACTCACAGCTGCAATACAATATTTAAAGAAAGAGAAAGTCGATGCATTACTATTGAACGGCGATACTATCGACTGCCATACAATTAGCAGCTTCGACAAAGATCCTAAAAAAAGAAACTTTGCAGGGGAATTAGATTCCTTTGCACAACTATTTGAGGTGTTGCAAAAGCAATTAGATTGCAAAATATTCTTTAAACTGGGCAACCATGAAATAAGATACGAGCGCTTTTTAATTCAAAAGGCTCATGAATTAATCGGTGTAAAGGAGTTTGAATTTGAAAACATCATTAAGGCGCGGGCAAACGGAATTGAGATAATCGGCGATAAAACCGTTATGAAATTGAACAAACTAAACGGCATCCACGGACACGAATATAAAGGCGGTATTTCGGCACCCGTAAACATTGCAAGGGGTTTGTTCCTACGGGGCAAAGTAAGCGCGTTTCAAGGCCACAATCACGCTACAAGCGAACACAGTGAAGCTGATATGAACGGAGATATTACAACCACTTACAGCATCGGTTGTTTATGCGATTTGCACCCGTCTTATGCGCCACTCAACAAATGGAATCATGGAATGGCCATAGTTGATTTAGATGAAAACGGCAAAGATTATGAAATGAGAAACAAACGTATTCGCAATGGAAAAGTAATGTAACAATGGAAAACATAACGCCGCCGGAAGATGAACCTATTGAAGAGTTTGAATTTGAAACAACTACCCGTGCCGAGTACATCCATTGCGCTTGTGAGGCGTTCGCAACCGTTGCAGAAAGCAACCCAATGACCAAAGAAGATACGCTGGTTGTTGAATCAGTAAAAAGAAAGTGCATGAAAATTATAGGATATTATGTAGATGAAATGTATGACGAATTGTTTGAGGAATAGCCTACACTAATTTTCCGAAATCTTCGGGCGGTTCGGTATTGAATATTTTACGCCATGTTTCTTTAGCTTCTGTTTGTTTATCCCGTTCAATCTTTTCCTTAATAGCAGCCGCCGCAAAATGCGCCATAAATAGATTATTAGCCGCGCAGTGTTCACGCAGCATTAATAGCGTTTCTTTCTCTACCCTTAATGATTGGTGGGTAAATGTACCTTTGCTGTAGTTACTCATAAACAAATCTCGTTTTACTTGTGGTTATTGATGTTACTTCTTTGTATATTTCGGAACGATTAAAACCCGTTGCCTTTGCTGCCTGGTTTGCCGATGCGTAAACGGTGTTAGTGTAGCGATCCCTTACCGCCTTACCAACGGGGCCGCCTTGTTTCTTACCTGCATTCTGTGAGTGAACAAGGGTTTTGCTGCCATCCTTAGCCATTTCAAATATCTGCAACTTCTTTGTTTCAAAAGAATACATTTGTAAAACCGCTTCGATTAATTCAGAAACAACCCTATTGCTCACAACGCTGTACGATTCTCGGCCTGCTACAAATACTTTATATTTTATCGGCTTATTATTAAATGTTTTTAGTTCCATACGGTTTATTACTTTGGGCGGTGGACAAGATTCGAACTTGCATCCCACTGCTACAATGCAGCGTTGTTACCCTTGATGGTTTTTAAGCCATTTACACCACCACCGCCATTTAAAAAAAGGCATACATTAACCGGTATGCCAGCGGCATTTAAAACAAAACGAATTAATCGGCTATCGCTTCAGCCATTATAAGGTTGTACCTAAATGTTGCAGCCTCAACAAAGCTGGCATCTTTGACAATGTAGGCCGGTAGTATCTTCTTAAATTCCTTTAGTTCATCAACGGTAGTAAGTAAAGGTAACTTTTCCTTAGCGTGTTTAACCTCCTCTGATACGTCTGTATGGTTTACATCTTGTGTTACCACATCGAACTCCTCGGGTGTGTACACAGGGCCGCTAAATACGTCTGGCGTGTACCATTTTACGCCGTTGCTGATAGCACGGGCAAACAACATATTTTTTGGAAACTTATCTAAATTCTTTGTTCCGGCTTTCTTTGCATCTTCATAGGTAAAAGTGCTATTCCCAAGCATTTCTTTGCCCTTATAAAAGTCGATGCTGCACACTTTTTCGCTTTGTTCAACTACTTTGTAATCGTATTTGTTTGATGCCTTTACATTAGCAGCCATAAGACCAGCACCGATTGTAGGTTTGCCTTGAATAATGTGGATGCCAGACATTGCGGCAAATGGTGGAATACCCATCTCAGCCCCTGCGGATATTTTGACCATTGCCTGCGCCGCGCTTTTAATATCTGTAAACATTCCAGATTCATAAAAGGCTTTACTGATGTTCATCATATCAGTAGTGTTGATTGTTGTTACTTCTTGTTTCATTTGTTTTGTTTTTTATTGTTATTAAAATATTCCATGTTTTGCTAAATACGCATCCTGCCGCGCATTGTCTTCTTCTTCTTGTTGCAGAGTTATTATTTCATCTTGATAAACCCTTACAAGTTGTGAGGCAGTGTATGGCCTTACATCTCGTTTGTGGCGTGGCAATCTGTCCTCTGGTTCTAATTGCTCATGTATCCAATTGTTGTATGCTGTTTCATTCATGGCAATTCGTTTTGTAAAGTGATGGCTTCGTAATAATCTTTAAAGGCGTTCATATCCCAAGTAAAGTGATTATCCCCTATTTTATAACAACCCGAATTACCTTCTAAAAGAACCACGCCTATTGCGGACTCTTTGAATAAAACTATTGTTCCAGATTCACCTATCATTAACTTAGGATAAGGCAATGACTTTGATTTTTGATTAGTGTTGATTGTTGTTTGTATCATGTTGTTTTGTTTTAGTTTAGTTCAATAATTCCTTTGCCGTTGCATTTTTGACAATCGGCAAGATAAAACAATCTTGTATTTTTATTTATGAATGCCTTTACAACGGTGCTGCCGTTGCAGTCGGGACATTCGTCTATTACTGCTGTTTGACATACAGTCGAACTATTGCCCATGCCCTTAGATGCTTTGGCATTTTCATAATTATCCGAATTTTGCTCATCTCTTATTGGTTTTATAACGTGTTGATAATAGAGCCAGGCGGCCCAGTAAAGCAATGCTGCTGAAATAATAAATACTAACATATTGCGCGGTTTACTTGTTGAAGATTCATTAACTCCATTTGGTTGTCGGTGTACTCGCTAACCCAGCGGTCGCGTTCTGTGTCATCTTCTGCGATCTCAATCATGCGTAAACACGCCAAAGATTGTTTGTGTAGGAAACGTAATTGTTCTGTGAAGCTGTCGGTTAAATTTGCAATTTGTGTTGTCATGTTTGTTTTGTTTTAAATTGTTATAAAGTGTAAATATAGTATCTTATTCGATACAAACAAATTTATATTTTAATTGATAAAAACCAAACGCCTGCAATCTTGCGCTGGTTAAATATACCAACGGTGTTGGAGCGGTTACCGTTGCAAATGCTCTTTATGGTGCTGTTACTTTTGCCGGTTAATTGTGCAGCTTCTGTTATTGTTATGTTCTTATGTATTTTCATTTTGCAATGTTATGTATCTTTGTTGATACAAAAAAATTTATTTTATAAAATAATTGTTGTAGTATTGCAATCTAACTAAACCGCAACGGCTCCGGTCAATCCGTCTTTATTATGGCAGATCAAACATTGTTGAAAGGTATTAGACTATTTCAACCTAAACCAAACCAACCCGATTTCGTTTTAGCATCGGGCGTTATTACCTTAAACGAATTGGTAACCTTTGCTAAGGAAAACCCACAACTACTTACCGAGTACAACGGTGAGAAACAACTTCGCATCCAGTTGTTGAAATCGAAAGACGGCAAACCATACATGACTGTAGATACCTGGAAGCCAGCGGAAACAACGGCCCCGGTATTTTCAGCACCAACATTGGCAACGCCGGAAGATTTACAAGGTTTACCATTCTAATTAAACGCCCCTATCTAAATGATGGGGGCATAAATTTAAAACAAAATGAAACACTATAATAAATCAATTAGCGTTTATGACGCTGCAAATGAAAGGATTGATTTTATATTTAAAAACTTTGAACGTATTTATCTTTCTTTTTCTGGCGGTAAAGATTCTGGAGTAATGTTAAATTTAGTTTTAGACTACATGCGCAAAAATAACATTACTGAAAAAATTGGCATAATGATATTAGATAATGAAGCCAATTATGAATATTCTTTAAAATTCATGCACTCTATTATTAAAAATAATATTGACTTACTTGATGTTTATTGGTGCTGTTTACCTATAACACTACCATGCACAGTTAGCAGCTATGCTACAGAATGGCAATGCTGGGGCGAAAAAGATAAGCATAAATGGATAAAACCTATGTCAAAAGAAAGTTACATTGTAAATATGCAAAACCATAATTTTCCATTCTTTAAAGAAAATATGAGTTACGATGAATTTTGGGATGATTTTGGTGACTGGTATTCACAAGGTAAAAAAACAGCTTGTCTTATAGGTATAAGAGCAGATGAATCTTTAAATAGGTTTAGAGCAATACTGAATGAAAAAAAGAAAATGCTGCATGGTAAATATTGGACTAAAAAGAAAAGGGATAATCATTACGAAGTTTATAATTGCTATCCTATTTACGATTGGAAGACTCAAGATATTTGGGTTGGTAATGCAAAGTACGATTGGCAATATAATGAGTTATACGATGTGTTTTGGAAAGCTGGTTTAACAATAGCACAAATGCGTGTAGCAAGTCCATTTATGAGTGAATCAAAATCAAGTTTAAATCTTTATAGGGTTATTGATCCTCATGTATGGTCAACGCTTTGCGCTCGTGTTGCAGGAGCAAATTTTATAGCAACTTACGGGAAGCAGTTAACATATCATTCCTTTAAATTGCCAGAAGGACATACCTGGAAATCTTTTGTAAAATTTCTTTTAGACACATTACCAAATGAAGTTTCCGAAAATTTTAAGATGCGGTTCATTCAGTCATTAAAATACTGGGGTAGAATGGGCCGCGGACTTCCAGAAAAAACAATTAATGAACTTAAATTAAATGGCGTTCATTTTTTAGAAAATGGTTTAACAGCACATGGATCAAAAACTAAAACAAGAATACGCATTCAATCTTTTCCAGACCATCTTGATTTTTTAACATGTCATAATTCTGAAGTAGCAAGTTGGAAAAGGTTTGCTATTACAATTTTAAAAAACGACCATACATGCAAATACATGGGATTAGCTCCTACAAAAGAACAAGCTGTAAGACAAAGAGAAATAATGGAAAAATATCGTAACATTTAAAACAAAACAAAATGAAAATTAAAAGAATCAATCAAATTGAAGGAGTGCAGTTTACTGGCGGTGTAAGTTTTAGAGCCTTACTAAAATCAGATAATATGGGATTTTCTTTAATGAAAACAGTAATACCAAAAGGAGGTCCACATCATTGGCATTATGTAAATCATTTAGAAGCATGCTACTGCATAAAAGGCAAAGGTGAATTGACTGATCTTAGTACTGGAGTTAAACATTTAATTACACCGGATGTAGTTTATGTTTTAGACAATTACGATGATCACACATTCGAAGCTTTTGAAGATACTGTATTAATCTCAATTTTTAACCCGCCATTAAAAGGCACAGAAAAACATGACAACAATGGACACTATTCAATTTAAAGAATTAGTTAGCTTATTACAAGATAAAATATTAGCAGCTAAAAACAACGACGAAAAAATAGAAATGTTAAATTATGCCAGGGCAGAACTACATGAAGTTAGTCCTTTAAAACATCATCCAGTTGATTTTGTACGGTGGGAAAAATCAGATAATGTTGAAGTAAACGAGTATAACCCGAACGCAGTTGCACCACCAGAAATGCAGTTGCTTTATGAATCAATTTTAAACGATGGATACACTATGCCAATCGTTTCTTTTAAAGAAGAACAACATTTTAAAATAGTTGATGGTTTTCACCGTAGAGAAACAGAAAGAAGAAACAATGACATTTCAGAATCAACGCTTGGTTACATTCCATTATCAACAATTCGTAATACACAAGCGGACACATCAAATAGAATGGCATCAACAATTAGGCATAACCGTGCAAGAGGTAGCCATAATATTGAACTTATGAGCCAGATAGTTTCAGAACTTGTAGAAATGGGCAAAGGGGATGCCTGGATATGTAAACATGTTGGTATGAGTGTTGATGAACTTTTAAGACTTAAACAAATAACTGGTCTTGCATCTCTATTTCAAAATAAATCATTCTCGGATAGCTGGGATGCAAAAGAAGTTTTATGAAACAAAAATGGGTGCCATACACTGAATGGGAAGATTACAAATTTGGTATGTGGGGAAAATCAAATGATGAAGATAATGATTTGAAAAAAGCAATTGATTTTACTTCAGATTATTTACGTTATGGTCATGCTATGGGTAAAGTTTCTATAGCATGGCCAATGACAATGATAAATTCACTTAGCAATAAATCAATAAATAGAAAAGCTTTTTTAGGTCATTGTGCTGTATGTTTTGAATTAGGAATACCAGAATATATTACAAGAAAAGCATGGGGATTTTTAACAGAACAGCAAAGATTTGATGCAGATAAAATAGCAAGTTATCACATAAAAGTTTGGGAATATGAATATGAGAGAAAAAATAGAAAAGTACATAATGGACTGGGAACGCAAATGTTATTTGAATGGACTGCCAGATGAAGTTCCAAATGAATTAAAAAATCTTGTTCCATCTTATAAACTTATTGCTATAACTATTTTAAAAAATGATTATTCTTTAATTGGTTTAGGTTTTCAACAACCAAAATCAAAAGTTTATTCGATGCTTAAAAGAATTGAAATATCAAAAAGAATAACAAACCAACCTAAACAATTATCTTTATTTTGAAAACAAGTCTTTACAATCACAAATCAATAGGTAGTGATGAAAAGCCACTAATACCAAATATAATTTTTAAAGGGCTTGTTTTTTTAATTACTCATAATTCAGAAAAAGATGCTAAATACATAATTAAAAATTATACATTAACAGAGTATCAAAATAATTTAATAAGTAAACTAAATAAAAATGGTTTGGACACAACGCTATAAAGCCGCACATCATGAATGGTGCAAACGTACGGCACCGGATTACTTTAACGCCGCTGGCGGTAATACAATGAGGGTTACTTATCCATGCGTTACAAAGTCTGGAGGTTTAACAACTGCAATATGTAAGTTTTTGGAGTGGGAGGGCCACAGAGCAACAAGGATAAACACTGCCGGCCGAATCGTTGCAGGGCGTTACATTACATCAACAACGCGCAAAGGAACAGCGGATATTTCAGCAACCATAAAAGGCCGCGCCATAATGATTGAAATAAAAGTTGGCAAGGATAAACCTTCAGTGTACCAATTAGCAGAACAGCAACGCGAACGCAACGCCGGAGGTATGTATGAGTTTATACATACAATACAAGAGTTTTTTATATTTTACGATCAACTTCTGGAATCACTTAATTAATTCCGAAAAACCCTACTAATGAAACCACAAGATTTATTTATTATTTAGTATATTTGTGAAATAAGTATTGCGCACTTATTAATAACTTCTTGGGCTTCTTAGATTTGGTATGGCGCAATCGTATCAAAATCTTTGAAGCCTATTTTTATTATGATAACGAACATAGAAGAAATAAAGAATAAAGCTGACATTGTAGATATTATTTCTGCTTATGTTAATTTAAAAAAGGAAGCTACCGAAATGGTAGGCCTTTGCCCATTTCATAAAGAAAAAACACCATCCTTTAAAGTAAGCAAAGCAAAAGGAATTTATAAATGTTTTGGCTGTGGTAAGTCTGGCGATGCTATTTCATTCATAATGGAGCATGAAAATACAGATTACATTTCTGCAATAAAGATCATTGCAAAAAAGTACAACATCGAAGTACAAACTAATAAAAAGGAATATCAAAAACCTTTGCCGCGTTTGGAAAAATTATCTGCATCAACAATTAAATACTTTGAAACAAGGGGCATAAGTAACAATACATTACTTAGAATGAATATTACTGAATCAGTAGAATGGATGCCTAAAGCACAAAGTGAAGTGCCAACTATTTGCTTTAATTACTACAACGAAAACGAATTAGTAAATATAAAATTTAGAGCAAAAGACAAAGACTTTAAATTGGCAAAAGATGCTGAATTGATATTCTATAACTTAGACAGCATCAAAGATGAATCTACAGCCATTATAGTTGAAGGCGAAATAGATTGCCTTTCATTGCATGAAGCTGGCATTTATAATGTTGTAAGCGTTCCAAATGGGGCAGGCACCGGAACCCAGCAACTAAAATATTTGGATAACTGTTGGCATCACTTTGAAGATAAGGAACGCATTATTTTGTTTACCGATAATGATGAACCAGGTAACAATTTAAGAGATGAAATTTCTCGCCGTTTAGGCCGTGATCGTTGCTACAAAATAGAATACCCAAACGATTGCAAAGATGCAAACGATGTGCTTTTAAAGTATGGCAAGCCAATGCTGCACACTATGATAGAAACAGTTAAACGCTGGCCTATTGATGGAATTATAACCGTTGAGGATGTTTACGATACCGTTGTTGATTATTACATGAATGGTTATCCTAAAGGCTGCAATGCTGGCATAGGGCAATTTGATGAACTGCTAACATTTGCCGGTGGATTGGTTACTATTGTTACCGGCGCACCTGGTAGCGGTAAAAGTGAATTTATAGATTATATTATAACATCACTTGCAAGATTCCACAACTGGAAGTTTTCGGTTTGCTCATTTGAAAATCCTACAGCGATTCACGTTACTAAATTGATGGAAAAGTTTATTGGTAAATCATTTAATTTTAGAAAGGATTTTAACCACAGAATAAACAAAGCAGAGTTTGAAGAAAGTATTTTGCTCACAGATGACTATTTTAGCTTTATAAACATTGCACAAGTTGATGTAACTATTCAAGGTATAATTGAAAAACTTATTGAGGTAGTAAAGAAAACTGGCGTTAAAGGTATTGTTATTGATCCTTGGAATTACATCGAGCATAAAATACCGCAAGGCTATTCAGAAACACAATACATAAGTGAAGCATTAACCTTAATTAAAGAATTTGCAGTTAAAACAGATACTCATGTTTTTATTGTAGCACATCCGAGAAAGTTGCAAAAGGATCAGTCGGGGCAATATCCACCGGCTACCCTTTACGATATTGCAGGCAGTGCGCATTTCTTTAATAAGGCCGATAATGGTTTAAGTATTCACAGAGATGCTAATAAAGGTATTGTAACCGTTTATTGTCAAAAGGTTAGGTTTTCATTTCATGGCCGCATAGGTTACACCTCATTTACATACGATTTATTAACCAGAAAATATACAGAAATATGAAAAAAGACGCATACTATTTTTCTCATGATGCAAATTCACAAGATGATCCTAAGTGCATGATATTGATTGACCAATTAGGAATGGAAGGTTATGGCATTTTTTGGGCATTAATTGAGAGGCTAAGGGCTGAAAAAGATTACAAATTACCGCTATCTACATTGCCTGCTTTTGCCAAAAGATGGGGAACTTCTAAAGAAAAAGTTGAAACAGTTGTAAATAACTACGATTTATTTAAAATTAAGCAAAATTATTTTTTTAGTTTACGATTGAAAAAATCAATGGACGAAAAATCAGAGAGCGCAAAACGCTCAGCCTCAATACGTTGGAACAATGCGAACGCATTGCGACCGCATACCGAACGCAATGCGAACGCTATGCGAATTGATGCTATTAAAGTAAAGGAAAGTAAAGTAAAAGAAAAGAAAGAAAACAGTGATTTTTTGCCTGGCGGCAAGTTTGAAGGCATGGTGTTTTAAAAATACTTTTAATTAATTTACTATAAAATTGTATATTCGTTTTATGAATCACATCGGACTATTTGAAGGTATTGGCGGATTCTCACTTGCAGCACGCTGGATGGGATGGGAAACTATCGCTTGGTGCGAGTGGAACGAATTCGGACAAAAAGTATTAAAACATCACTTTCCAAAAGCAGAAGGATTTGGGGATTTAACTAAAACAGATTTTACAAAATATGCAAACAGAATTGATATTCTCACAGGGGGATTTCCCTGCCAACCGTACTCTCAAGCAGGAAAAAGACTTGGAACGGAGGATGACAGACATCTCTGGCCAGAAATGCTTAGAGTTATTCGAGAGGTGCAGCCGACCTACGTTGTGGGCGAAAATGTTTATGGAATCGTTAATTGGAACGGGGGATTGGTTTTCAACGAGGTGCAAACTGATTTGGAAAATGAAGGGTACGAAGTACAGGCGTGTGTACTTCCAGCTTGTGCCGTTGGAGCTTTACACAGACGAGATAGGACTTGGTTTATTGCCTACTCCAAACACAACGGGATTAGACGGAGGGAGCAACAGCAGAAAAGCCAACAAGAAACGAATGGAATTATTACCAACACCATTGACCAACGATTACAAGAGAGCAGTAGTGTCTTTAGACAAGAATACGAACTATTTATTAACGCATCAGATGACGCTTCACGAGGTATTACTGCACAATGGAGTAAAGCCAAAAGAGGTTGTGGGGATGTACCAAAAGATGATGGGGTTTCCGAAAGGTTGGACGGAATTTCCGTATCAGAATGGAAACGAGAAAGTATAAAAGCATTCGGCAATGCCATAGTTCCACAAGTAGCATTTCAAATCTTTAAAGCAATTAAACTTTACAATGAAAAACTTTAACACCATCCAGGAAGCGGAAAAATACGCAATAGATTACTTTGCAGAACATCACGATTACGTTGGCGAGTTCGATTACCGGAACAACAAAGGCATCATTCAATTCTTCAGCGTTGATAGCCCGAACCGTTACCACACATTTGAATGTACTGTATTTGCATCCGAACCACTTAAACGACCAGTCGGCAGACCTAAAGGGCCGGAAAAGGTTTATGTAGGGTTTAAGATTGAACCGAAGTACCATGCAGAAGTAAAAGCGTTGGTTAAAAAATACATTGCAGATAAAAATAATTAGTTACATTTGGGTATGAAAACATCAAAAGAAAAGTTAATGCCTTGGATATTCGTTGCAGTTGCAGCCTTAGCGTTCTTGATTATTTTATTGGCATCAATGTAAAATTTATGTTTCGATACGCATTATGACTGACTGC
>Ga0105097_10001439_pt1 | contig 11381 bp, 7 predicted proteins | sample PPLLak12cMay2015_FD_87035 | JGI IMG/M metagenome (GOLD analysis project Ga0105097, IMG submission 87035) | Freshwater sediment microbial communities from Prairie Pothole Lake near Jamestown, North Dakota, USA - PPLs Lake P7 Core (1) Depth... | ecosystem: Environmental > Aquatic > Freshwater >... | reverse complement strand
CCGGGTCAGCGGCATCGACCTGACCGAAGAGTTCTGCGACGTGGCGCGGCACCTGACCCGCCTGCTCGGGCAGGAACGGCTCGTCGACTTCCATGCCGGCGACGCCTTGGCCATGCCCTTTGCCGAAACCTGCTTCGACGGCGCGTACTCGATGAACGTGTCGATGAACATCGCCGACAAGGCGGCGTTCTATCGCGAACTGCATCGAGTGCTCAAGCCCGGAGGCTGGCTGCTGCTTTCGGAAATCGCCCATGGTGGCGGCGAACTCGACTACCCCACGCCCTGGGCCGCCAGCGCGCAGAGCAGTTTTCTGGCCACGCCGCAGCAAACCGAGCAGGGCCTGCTGGATGCCGGCTTCGAGGTGCTGCACCATCAGGACACGGCTGAAAAGGCCCTGGCCTACGGCGCACGCTCGCGCGCGGCGGTGGCGCGCGGCGAGAAGCCGCCGCATCGTGCGGTGATGCTGATCCACGGCGAGACGGCCCCACGCGCCATGGCCAACAGTGCCAAGTCACTGGCCGACGGACGGGCAGTGCCGATCGAAGTTCTGGCACGCAAGCCGGCGCTGCGGCAGCTTCAGGAAACGAAGGCGTAGGGGCCGCCGCGCTGCAGCGCCTTGCGGTAGGCCGGCCGCTGCTGGAAGCGCCTGACCCAGGCATCCAGGTTCGGAAAGCTCGAACGGTCGGCGCGGGCGCCGGCCACTTCGCCGACGAAACTCATCATGATGTCGGCGCCGCTGAGCGCATCGCCCACCAGCCATAGCCGGCCCTGCAGCGACAGCTCGACGAAACCCAGGTGGTTGGCGATCTCGCTTTCGATGCGAGGCGACAACGGCGCGCCAGCCTCGCCCAGCCGCGACACATACAGCTTCAGCAGGAACGGCAGCATGGCCGAGCCCTCGGCATAGTGCAGCCATTGCTGATAGCTCTCGAAATCCGGCGACCCGGCCGCGGGCTGCATCCGGCCGTTGCCATGGTGCCGGATGAGGTAGTCGACGATGGCGCCGGATTCGATCACGGTGCGCTCGCCATCGCTCAGCACCGGTGACTTGCCGAGCGGATGCACTGCCTTCAGCTCCGGCGGAGCCAGCCGCGTGACCGCGTCTCGCTGATAGTGCTTGATGTCGTAGGGCAGGCCCAGTTCTTCCAGCAGCCAGAGCACACGCTGCGAGCGCGAATCGTTGAGGTGGTGCACGACGAGCATGGGAGGTCCCTGGATCGAGTGTTGGGCTGTGCAGCATAGCGCCGGCCGTACCCGAGATTCGGGCACGCTTCGGCATCGCCGGGCCTTTGCGCGTGTCGCTGCTGCCCTCGGGTCAATCCGGCTCGCTGTGCCGCCTGGCCCAGCCATGGCGCCGAGCGCCTGCCGCGTTCGGTCGGCGAGGCTCAAGCCGGCTGCGCCGCCTCCGCTGCCCCGCGCAACGCAGCCAGGCGCCGCAACAACGCGACTGGCGCTTCCTGCACGGTCTGCGCTGCGCCCTCGAACACCGTGCCCTCGTTGCCGTCCAACGTCAGCACGCTGCCCTCGGCCAGGCGCCGCTCGCCGAGACACACCTCGCGCCGTGCCAGGTCGATCTGCAGCGCATCGCAGCCGACCAGGCAGACCTTGCCCAGCTGGCGTGCCACCACCGCGGCATGCGAGGTGCGCGCGCCACGCGCCGTGAGCAGGCCGGCGGCGATCTCCAGCGCGGCGATGTCGCTGGTCTCGGCATCCTGGCGCAGCAGCAGCACGTTCGCACCGGCGTGATGTCGCATCCGCGCCCGGTCTTCGTCGAGCGCGATCTCGCCGATGGCCACGCCGCAGCAGGCGCTCACCGCATGCGCCAGCGGCCGCAGCGCCGAGCCGTCGCCCGCCACCACTCGGGCCACCGACAGCGCCGCGGCGTCCAGCCCGGCGGTACGGCGCAGGACCTCGTCGCGGTCGATGCAACCGGCGTCGAACAGGTCGAGCGCGATGCGCGCCGCCGCCTGCGGCGTGCGCTTGCCGCTGCGTGTCTGCAGCAGGTACAGCCGCCCCTCCTCCACGGTGAACTCGAAGTCCTGCATGTCGCCGAAGGCCTGCTCCAGGCGCAGCGTCGCGTCGAGCAGTTCGGCCCACACCGCCGGCGCCACGTCGGCCAGCGCCTGGTGCCCGGCCGCGCTGCGCCGGCCCGAGACCACGTCCTCGCCTTGGGCGTTGAACAGGAAGTCGACCCAGGGTTCGGGCTCGCCGCTCATCGGATGGCGCGTGAAGCCGACGCCGGCGCCCGACAGGCCGCCGGCATTGCCGAAGACCATGCGCTGCACCGTCACCGCGGTGCCGAGTTGCTCGTCCAGGGCCTTGAGCCGGCGAAAGGCGCGCGCCTTGTCGCTGGACCAGGAGGCAAACACCGCCTGCACCGCCTGCGCAATCTGCGCCCGCGGGTCCTGCGGGAACGGCTGGCCGCAGCGTTGCTCGACCGTGTCGAGGTGGCGCCGTGCCAGCGTGCGCAGTTCGATGAAGTCGAGTTCGCGCTCGCCGCGCCCGCCACACGCTTCCGCAAGGTCGGCCTCGAAGGCCGCGGCGTCGATGCCGAGCACCACTTCGCCGTAGGTCGAGATCAGCCGTCGGTAGGCATCCCAGGCCAGACGCGGGTTGCCGGTCAGCCGCACCAGGCCGGGCAGCGTCGCGTCGCACAGGCCGATGTTCAGCAGCGTGTCCATCATGCCCGGCATCGACACCGGCGCGCCGGAGCGCACCGACAGCAGCAAGGGGCGCCTTGCATCGCCGAAGCGCAGGCCGGTGCAGTCTTCCAGCGCCGCCAGGGCCGGCGCCCACAGCGCGGGCGTCACCGCCTGCGGCGCGGCGCACCACGCGGTGCCGATGACGAAGGCTGGCGGCACCGGCAGGCCGAGCGCGGCCATGCGCGCCAGGTTGTGGGCCTTGAAGCCGATCGCCTCGGGCGGCAGGATCGCGTCGGCCGCGCCGCAGCCGATCAGCGTCGGCGACGGGCCGAAGGCCTCCAATCGCGTCGGCGCGTTCACGCTGGCATCCCGGCGCGGCGGAAGGCCTGCTCGCGCAGGCCATAGCCCACGGCGAGCATGGCATCCGAAGCCTGCTCCAAAGTGGCCGCCAGCTCGTTGCCCAGCACCAGCGAAGCCGCGTCCGTGACTTCGCTGGCCAGCGTATGCCGCGTGCGGCGCAGCAACTCGTCGCACTGCCGCTCGGCCTGCTGCACACGCCACGAGGCATCGAGGAACTCATCGTGGTCGGCGGCCTCGCTGGCTTCGCCCAGGGCACCGACCACGGCCACCGCCTTGACGTGATCCTGCGTCGCGTTCAGCACCGCATCGGCCAACACCTGCATCGATTCGCGCACCGCCTGGCCCCAGCCGTGGTGATGGCCATCGGCGACGAGGCTGAGCACGAAGCAGGCCTCCTCGAGCGCGTCGGCAATGTCGTCGGCACGCTCGATCAGGCGCGCGAAGACCTGCCACTGCGGCTGGCGCTCGGCGCGCGCCCGGGCCCGCATCACCAGCTGGTCGGCCTGGCGCTCCCAACCCTTGGCCCGCACCGCCAGCGCCGCGGCCGCAGCGGCATCGCGCTCGAGGCCATGGGCCAGGCCGTCGCGCAAGCCCTGCGCCAGAGCGTGGCACAGGCCGGCATGCTCGTCGAGCAGGTCGAACTCGCGGCGCCGGCCCATCAGCTGGCGCGCGAGCAACAGCCGCGCCTCGTCGGCGACCATCGCCACCGGCTGGCGCCGCTGCTGCGCCTGCTGTGCCAGCACCATCATCTCGACCAGCAGCTCGCGCGCCGCGACCTCGCCGAGCACGGCGTCGAGTCGGTCGCCGAGGCGGAAGCCGCCGGGGCCCTGCGCCGCCATCGCACTCCACACCAGGCGCTCGCCGCCGGCGCGCAGCCAGGCCATGTGACCGGCCTCGCGCCGGGCCGCCTCGCGCAGCACGGCCACGGCAGCGTCCTTGGCGACGAAGGCCAGCAGGCGCTTGCGCGCGCGGTTCCAGTCGATCAGGAAGACGATGCGCGCGCCAATACCTTCGAGCTGCCGGCACAGCGCCTCGGCGTCGGCCGCATGGAAGGTGGCGGTGCCCACGTGATAGTCGGCACCGGCGTTCAGGCCCGCGGTGCGCCGCGCCTCGACTGTCGACCACGTGGCACCGACCTCGGCCAGCAGCGCCTGGAAGAAGGCGAATCGCTGGCGGTGCAGGTCGGAATAGGTCAGCGTGATGGCCAAACCCTCGACCTGCAGGACCAGCACATGCGCGTCGTTGGTACCGATGTCGTTCTGGATCAGCAGCTTCGCAGCATCGCGCGTGGCGGCCGTGTCCAACCCCGGGTGGTCGAGCTTGAGCGCGCGCGTGCGGTTCAGGCCGCGCATGAACGCGACCAACAGCGGCCGGTCGCTGCCATCGGCGGCCAGCTGCCAGGCGTGGGCACCGTCGACGTCCTCGCCGCTGAGCCGCGCGGCCAGGCGGTTGAGCGCCTTGTGCAGGTCCATCACCGTCAGGTGCAGGCTGTCGCCGTGTTCGCGCCGGCCCTGGGTCAGCTGGGTCAGCGCCGCGGCGGCCAGCGCGTCGCCTTCGAGCGCGGCCAGCCAGGCCTGCCAGCGGACGACACGTTCGGCCAGTGCGGGGTCGGTGTCGACATCGTCGAGCACCGGCCTCGCCATGGCTGCGACATCCTCGCGCAGGCGTGCCACCAGCCGCTGGAACTGGGGCAATTGCAGTGTGTCACCCTGCAGCGAGGCGCCCGCCGGCAAGTCCCGCAACCAGATGGCCTGGTCGCGCGGCGCGATGTCGGCGGCCGCGATTTCGCGCGACAGGTCCAGCGGCGCGCGCTCCGGCGCCGCGGCATGCGCCGCCGCGGCCTGCAACACGCTCAGGTAGAGCTTGAGTCGATCATTGGCCTTCAGCGCGGCGCGTACGCGTGCAGGCTGCAACAGCGGCGTCTGACCCAGTGAGGCCACCGCGTCCTGCTTGTCCATGATTTGCTTCGGTAGAGGGGATCGCCCTATTTTGCGAAGCTGCTGATGACAGTCTCTTGACAGCCACCGCCGTCGAATTGACGCACGTCAACGGACCGGACACTTGACAGCACCCCGGCCTACGATTCATCCCAAGCCGCATCTCTGTCTGGCCTCGCCGTGGCCAACACTTCGCAGACGGGCGCGGCGCTACCGACAACCCAGAAGCTCAGCTTCCGGTGCCCGAACCCAGTATTCGGAACAGCCCCGTGCCCTTGCACGAGCCCACGACCCGTGCGTCGCCGGCCGTCCGAGTGGTCGCCTTGCGGCGCTAGCGGAGGGTGCGGTCAGTACGGAAGGTGTCGGCCGCTGCTGACGAGCAGGCCGAAGGACTGCGGCACAGCGGGTCTTGAAGCGGGTTGCGCTGAACTGTCCGCAGCCTCGGCCTTCGGCCAACGCCGCAGGCGAGCAAGCAGTCGGCCGGCCGCGCTTTGGGGCGCCGAAGTGCCAACGACTCGATAGTGCATGCCCATGTCAATCTCCCGCTGCAGCGCCAAACAGGACGAGCCTGCTCGACAGGCCGCAAGTCTGCGCCCGTGGCGAGCGGTCCAGCGCAACCGATACGCGCCCAAGGCGGGCGTAGTTCACGCCTGGCTCGGTGTATGCGGGCACGAACGGCTCTTGGCCAACGCCCGGCTCCATTGCCTCGGCTTCACACGCTGACCGATGCAACCGAAGCTGTCGACGGTGCCGCACGAAGATGGCGCCTGGTGGCCCATGCACCGCGACCACCGCAGCCTGATCGCCACATGGTCCCAACCGGCCTCGGGACCGGGGGCAGACCGGGCGCAAGCTTGCACCGCGCGATGGCAAGTCATTTGCCGCTTGTCATGCCGTTGTCATGACCACGGTACAGCCTTATGCGTTTGTCAACGGAGGACTCGAACGGTGGCCAAGGATTTCTCGACGATGGAGGACAGCAACCGCTCGGCCAACCCGAGCATCCACGAGGTCTCCGACCCGCAGCGGCGGCGACTGCTGCAAGGCAGCCTGGCCGGTACCGTGACCCGCCTGCTCGCGCCGCTGTCCGGCGCGGCCGCGCTGGCCGGCTGCGCGACGGCGGCCGGCGGCGGGCCGTTGCTGGGCTTCAAGAGCGTGCCGGTGTCCACCGCCGACACCGTCGTGGTGCCCGAGGGTTACAGCACGCAGGTCATCGCCGCCTGGGGTGAGCCGGTGGGCCTGTCGGGCGACAACCCGGCCTTCAAGTTCGACGCCAGCAACACCGCGGCGCAACAGGAAGCGCAGATGGGCATGCATCACGATGGCATCCACTACTTTGCGCAGAACGGCAGCACCCAGGGACTGCTGGTGATGAACCACGAATATGCCGACGACGGCCTGCTGCACACCGACGGCATGAAAACCTGGACTGCACAGAAGGTGCGCAAGGCGCAGGCCGCGCATGGCGTGTCGGTGATCGAGGTCGAGTCGAAAGACGGCAAGTGGCAGGTGGTGCGGCCCTCGCCGTGGGCGCGGCGCATCACTGCCAACACGCCGATGGTCTTGGGCGGGCCTGCCGCCGGCAATCCGCTGCTGAAGACTGCGGCCGACCCGTCCGGGCGCCGTGTGCTGGGCACGCTGAACAACTGTGCCAGCGGCATCACGCCCTGGGGGACCTACCTCGCCGCGGAAGAGAATTTCATCTTCTACTTCAAGGGCCCCGACACGCCCAGCGCACACGAGGCGCGCTGGGGCCTGCGCAAGGGCGACCCGGTAGGCTATCGCTGGCACGAGTTCGATGCGCGCTTCGACGCGACCAAGCACCCGAACGAGCCCAACCGCTTCGGCTGGATGGTCGAGATCGACCCCTTCAATCCGAGCATGGTGCCCGTCAAGCGCACCGCGATGGGCCGTGCGGCGCACGAAGGCGCCACCGTGGCCGTCACCAAGGATGGCCGCGCGGTGGTGTACTCCGGCGAGGACGCGCGCTTCGAGTACATCTACAAGTTCGTCAGCCGCGACAAGATCAAGCCGGGCGGCTACGGGCCGAATGCCGAGTTGCTGGATCACGGCACCTTGTACGTGGCCCGCTTCGACGCCGACGGCCGCGGCCGCTGGATCGCGCTGAGGCAGGGCCAGGACCCGTTGACGGCAGCCAACGGCTTTGCCGACCAGGGCGAGGTGCTGATCAAGACGCGCCAGGCCAGCGACCTGCTCGGCGCCACCAAGATGGATCGGCCGGAATGGATCGACGTGGACAAGGACGGCTGGGTGTATTGCACGCTCACCAACAACAGCAACCGCGGCGGCGACAAGCAGCCGGGTGTGGATGCGGCCAACCCGCGCGCCAACAACACCATGGGCCACATCATCCGCTGGAAGGACGAGGGCGACTTCGATGGCATCCGCTTTCAGTGGAACCATTTCGTGCTGGCCGGCGACCCGGCCAATGAGCGGGCCGAGGCCCGCGGCAACATCAAGGGTGACGCCTTCGCCTGCCCCGATGGCCTTTGGGTGGACGCTCGCGGCGTGCTGTGGATCCAGACCGACATGTCGACCTCGGCGATGGGCAAGGGCGACCTGGCGCGGCTGGGCCACAACTGCATGCTGGCGGCCGACCCGAAGACCGGCGAGGTGCGCCGCTTCCTGACCGGCCCGGCGGGCTGCGAGATCACCGGCGTCACCGCCACGCCCGACGGGCGCACGATGTTCATCAACATCCAGCACCCCGGCGAAAGCCCCAGCGAGCGCAGCGACCCCGGCCAGCCGCGACGTGTCTCCAACTGGCCCGACAACAATCCGAACGGCCGGCCTCGGTCGGCGACGGTGGTGATCCGCAAGAACGATGGCGGCCTGATCGGGACATGAACCCTGGGAACGCGCCGGGGCCGCGCGCGTCAGGCTCGGGGTGCAGATAGCGAAGTCGAAGCCGTCGACGTCGAGCGGCCTGCGTCGGCAGCCTGGCCAGCCTCGCCACCCATGGCCAGACTCAGCCGCTGCGCCGAGCGCCGCAACGCGTCGACGAAGGACGGCCGCACGCGCGCCTCGGGTGCGGTCAGGGTCAGCGCTCCGACCAGTTCCTTTGCCGCGTTCCAGACCGGTGCCGAGATGCCCACCAGCCCCGGGATGCGGTCGCCGCTGATCATCAGGTAGCCGTCACGGCGGACCTGGTCGTACAGGCGCCCGCGGGCACCGGCGTAGGCCTTCAGCACACGGCCGCCGGCGCCGCGGTCCAGCGGCAGCAGGTCGCCCGCGCGCACGTGGTCGCGCAACAGGTGTGGCGAATCGACGCGCAACAACACCAGCCGCTGCTCGCCCTGGCGCACGTGGAAGGCGACACTCTCCTGCGTGCGCTTGGCCAGGTCCTGCATCTCGGGCAGCACGATGTCCTGCAGCGAGAAGGCGGCCGAATACACCGCTGCCAGCCGCGCCACTTCGGGACCGAGCGACCAGTGTCCGTCGGCCGTGCGCTGCACGAGCCGGCCCTGCGCCAGCGACGCCAGCAGCCGCAGCACCGTGCTCTTGTACAGGCGGGTCCGCTGGGCCAGTTCGGTCACGCTCAGCGCCTTGTCGCCAGCCCGGAATGCAGCCAGCAGGCTGACGGCGCGGTCGACCGCGGCGGCACCTCCGGGCGCCGCCCGCTCATCGGCCACCGAGCGCTGCGAAGACTTCCTGGGCATGGCGTGACGGTCAGGTCGCTGGCGTTGACAGCCGGCCAGACGCTTTCTATGATAGTTCCATTGTACAGACTGTCGATCTATTAGATAGAACTACTTGAGACTCCTCCGCCATGTCCACCCACGTGCTGATCAGCGAGGTCGGCCCCCGCGACGGCCTGCAGAGCGTCAAGGCCACGATGCCCACGGCACACAAGCTGGCATGGATCGATGCCTTGTACGACGCCGGGCTGCGCGAGATCGAAGTCGGCTCCTTCGTGCCAGCGACGCGGCTGCCGCAGATGGCCGACGTGGAGGCGGTGGTCCGCCACGCGCTGGGCAAGCCCGGGCTGACGGTGATGGCGCTGGCGCCCAACCTGCGCGGTGCCGAGGCCGCCATCGCCGCCGGCGTTCACAAGCTGACGCTGCCGGTATCGGCCAGCGAAGCCCATTCGCTGGCCAACGTGCGCAAGACACGCGCACAGATGGTCGACGACGTCCGCCGCATCGTCGCGCTGCGCAATGAGCGTGCGCCCCAGGTGCATGTCGAGGCCGGCCTCTCCACCGCCTTCGGCTGCACGCTGCAAGGTCGGGTGCCCGAGGACGAGGTCCTGCGGCTGGCCGCGGCGCTGGCCGAAGCCGGCGCCGACGAAATCGGCTTGTCAGACACCACCGGCATGGCCCACCCGGCTCAGGTGCGGCGCCTCTTCAGCCAGTTGCGCGTCGAGATCGGCGCGCGCACCGGCGCGGCCCACCTGCACAACACGCGCGGCCTGGGGCTGGCCAACTGCCTGGCTGCCTTCGACGTCGGCGTGCGCACCTTCGACAGCTCGCAAGGCGGCCTGGGCGGCTGCCCCTTTGCGCCAGGGGCGTCGGGCAACGTGGTCACCGAAGATCTGGTCTTCATGTTCGAGGCAATGGGCGTCTCGACCGGGGTGGACCTCGAAAGGCTGGTGGACGCCCGCGCCGTGCTGCGCCGCGGCCTGCCCGGCGAGCCGCTCTACGGCATGACGCCGCAGGCCGGCCTCACCAAGGGCTTCGTCTACGCCGACGGTCGCCGGCCTCGAACCGAAGTGCTGCGCGCGGCCCACACAGGGAACGCTGCATGACCCACCCCGACGCCTTGCCGCTGGCCGGCCTGAGGGTCGTCGAATTCACCCACATGGTGATGGGCCCGACCTGCGGCCTGATCCTGGCCGACCTGGGCGCCGAAGTGATCAAGGTCGAACCGCTGGCGGGCGACAGCACGCGCAGGCTGCTCGGCTCGGGCGCGGGATTCTTCGGCACCTTCAACCGCAACAAGAAGAGCCTGGCTGTCGATGTGAAGGACCCGCGCGGTCGAGAGATCGTGCTGCGTCTGCTGGCCGACGCCGACGTCTTCAGCGAGAACTTCAAGGGCGGCACGATGGACAAGCTGGGCTTCGGCTACGGCGCGCTGTCGCGCCTGAACCCGCGCTTGGTGTACGTGTCGCACAAGGGCTGCCTGCCCGGCCCCTACGAGCAGCGCACGGCGCTGGACGAGGTGGTGCAGATGATGGGCGGCCTGGCCTACATGACCGGCCCCGAAGGCCGCCCGCTGCGCGCCGGCACCAGCGTCAACGACATCATGGGCGGCATGTTCGGTGCCATCGGCGCGCTGGCGGCATTGGCGCAGCGCGAGAGGACCGGCCACGGCCAGGAGGTGCACAGCGCGCTGTTCGAGAACAACGTGCTGCTCGTCGCCCAGCACATGATGCAATTCGCCGTGACCGGCAAGCCTGCCGCGCCGATGCCCGGCCGCATCAGCGCCTGGGCGGTGTACGACGTGTTCGATGTGGCAGGCGGCGAACAGATCTTCCTCGCGGCGGTGAGCGACTCGCAATGGGCCGCCCTGTGCCAGGAGTTCGGCTTTGCGGACCTGGGGGCCGACCCGCGCCTGCAGTCCAACAATGCGCGCGTGCTGGCGCGTGACTGGATGATGCCGCTGCTGCGCGAGCGCTTCGGCACCTTCGGCGCCACGGAACTGGGCGAGCGCTTCGAACGCATCGGCCTGCCCTACGCGCCCATCACCAAGCCCCAGGACCTGTTCGACGACCCGCACCTCGCCGCCACGGGAGGCCTGGCCCCGGTGACGGTGCCCGCGGACGCCAGCGCGGCAGGCCATGCGATCGAGACCCGCACGCCGCTGCTGCCGCTGACGCTGGGCGGCCAACGATTGGGGCTACGCGTCGCGCCGCCGGCGCTGGGCCAGGACACCGCCGCGCTGCTGGGCGAGCTCGGCTATGCGCCGGCGCAGATCGAGCAACTGCAACAGGCCGGGGTGATCGGGGTGTAGGCCTGCGCACTGCCCATCTCGAGGGGCAGTGCGCGCCTCAGCGCCTCAACGCTGGCGCACGTTCTGCCCCGGCGCATCGTCGAGCACCGGGTAGCCCTTGCGCGGCGCGCCGAGGGCCGGCGGCTTGACCTGGGCTGCAGAATGCGCCGCCAGCCACTTCTGCCACGCCGGCCACCAGGAGCCTTCGTGCCGGGTCGCGGAGCTCACCCAATCGTCCGGAGCCAGGTGCGGGTCGGCCAGCCGCCGCGTCTTGATGCGGTAGTACCGCTTCGGGTGCACCGGTCCGCAGACGATGCCGGCGTTGTGGCCGGCCGCCGTGAGCAGGAAGGTGAAGTCGTCAGAGCGCACCAGGTTGTCGACCTTGTAGACCGACTTCCACGGCGCGACGTGGTCGGCCTCGGTGCCGACGACGAACATCGACACGCGGATGTCCGACAGGCGCACCAGTTGCCCGCCGACCGGAAAGCGGTTG
>Ga0105097_10001436_pt1 | contig 11395 bp, 38 predicted proteins | sample PPLLak12cMay2015_FD_87035 | JGI IMG/M metagenome (GOLD analysis project Ga0105097, IMG submission 87035) | Freshwater sediment microbial communities from Prairie Pothole Lake near Jamestown, North Dakota, USA - PPLs Lake P7 Core (1) Depth... | ecosystem: Environmental > Aquatic > Freshwater >... | reverse complement strand
TGGTATGTATCAGTTGAGGATTGCAAATTGCAACGTGGAAAATTTGTTGTATTAGGAACATCAGGTGACTTTCAAAGTGAGCATGACTTCGTTTTCGGGTTAGGAACTATTTCCGCTACTATCGCAGAAATTATATGCACTGTGGCTGAACCAGCAGCACCAACAAATAAATCATCACCTAAGATACGCTATCATGAGACTCTATAATTTAACACCAGAGCAATACGAAATATTATCTGCTATGTGGCAACTTAAAACCTCAGAGGAATTAGAGCAATGGCAACGTAACTTACCCAGTGCCCAGTTAAGACAAAGCATAGTGTTAAAAAACCTAATGATGGCAGAATATATAGATGCTATGACTAAAGATTATACTGAATTCCATGAAGTAGCCACATTGCTTGGCCGCATATTCAAGTCTTAATATTAACCTGATTCAATCAAATGACTATTCAACAAACTTGCATTAAATGCTTTACCCAATTTACTGGTTATATCTCAATATGTAACGTATGCCAAGCGTCAGAAGCGCAAATTAAACAACAGAAAAAAAATCTAGAGGCACAACGGGAACTTCAACAGGAACAAAATCGGGCTAATGAACAACAAATACGTGACCGTATGAACTGGGAACACTGGCAACGTGTCGACCGAGAACGGGAACAGACTCAGCAGAATACGGCGTTCACCCCCAGTAAGACTTACCGTACTATCCCATATGTATACGTACCACCCACAGCAGAACAACTGAGTGAACAAAAACGCGAAGAGGTCAAAAAAGAAATAATCGCAGCGTTAGGATTAACATCTGTGTGGGCAGTTGGTATGGTTGTGTTTAACTTCTTACCGTTTCTGTTCTTTGGAGTAAATTGGTGGACTTATCTTACTGCGTTAGTAATAGTTCCGTTGACTATATATTTGCAGGCCCGTAGTTGAACGATAAATCTATTGACAATAAATCAATAGGGGTATATAATAGAGTCTTAGTAAGTTAATCAATAGGGGAAAATTATGCCTTGCAGAAGTTATGAAGATGATTGGAGCTCGTCCCGTTCATATGAGATTGGCATGCTTCAGGACAAAGTAGACAGGCTTGCCCGCTTTGCTTGCTACGCAATGACTGCACTGGAAAAAGTAGCACCCACAGATGAAACCTTTCAGAACAAAGAATTGGTCGCTTGGTGGGAAGCCCACAAGATTGCCGATGCCAAGGCAATGGCCGAAGAACAAGCCAGGAAGGCCGCTCTCAAAGAAAAGCGGGAGTTGGCCAAGAAGAAACGCGAGCTTCTCGGAAAGATGTCACATGAAGACAGAAAAATTCTAGGTCTTTGATACTTCTGCGCCAGAATTGACAATAAATCAATTTGGGTATATAATACATACTTAGACAGTTAATTAAAGGACATTGAAATGCGTACAAAAGCTATCGTTACAGGTCTCAAAAACAGTCAAAAAATTCGCGTGATCATTGACGGTGTTGGTATCTACATGACTGTGAAAGACACTGATCATATTTTTGCAACTACCAAGCACCGCGAAGCAGTCATGTTCACTCTGCATTTGATTGCTAAAGAAAAAATCACAGGCATGGGTCATCGTACTACTCACTATGACGATCACATGAACTGTGCTCAGGTTGACGTCCAAGTAGATTTGCTGTAATTTGACTATAATCAGGTTGAACACCATTTCGGAGTTGAATAATGATGACACAAGAACAAATGATGGAGATTTTTGAGAAGTCTTGCGCCACTTGGGGTTTTGATTTCTCAAAAGACGATAGTGGTCCTAATGGACTGATCTATGCAAGTTACGAGACTGGCATTATGTTTGGTATGTTTGACCAAGGGTTTGACACGGCCAAAGAACATTTCGGAGTTGACAAATGAACGAAAAATTTACAAAATTTCAAAAGAACTACAACGAAGCAGTTGAGTCGATCAAACGCTTTCTGAAACCAGGAGAATACGAACCCCAGATGAACGGGTTGGTCAAGTGGATGATGGAGACTGATGCTAACCCATATTCATATCTCCCAGCTGGGTGGGCAGGCTCTACCGAATCCGCACAATCTTTTGACAGTCTGTTGCATATGATTCACCACGCTGTTTATGATGATGGTGATATCACATTCGTAACAGTCAATGACGAACCTCGCATTGTGTTCGCGTGGCATGGCGAAGATAACTTCCCGACTATGTTCTCTCCGAACAAGAGAAGTACCTGGAAAAGCGGTGTCCCTCTTATGATGTCAAAGTATTGGACATCAAGCCCGACGAGTTTGGACCTCTGTATGATGCATATTATGCCAAGCAGATTAAACACTGGTTTATGGACAAAGCCAAAAGACACACGGTCGAATTTGCAATCGAGCATTACCAAAAATACAAACTGTTTGATATAGCCTGGATTGTTGAGTTTGAAAAAGAACAAGGAGTTGAAGAATGAACGAACGAATTAAAGAACTTTGGGGAGATAGCGATGCTATTGGGGTTTGCTATCCAGAACAAGGAAGTCCAGTTAGTGTTTCCGTAAAGACTCTGGAAACATTCGCCCAGTTGATTATCTGGCATGCCACAGAATGTGTGCGTGATGTACTACGTGATGAAAATTCAGACTTGAGTTATGATGCTGCATCACAGGTTCAAAATCGTATTAGAGAATATTTCGGACTTAATGAATGAAAATTGAAAAAGTTTATAAGACCAGCAAGGGAACTTTCTGGAGCGAAGCGCAAGCTGTGAAGAATCGTGCTAAAGTTCACAGTGGTGTATCCTACGAATGGCATCCAGAGTACTTCAAGGCTGATTTAGTAGATGAACCTGTTCTAGAATCGTTTGTGTTGGTTGCAGATGTTCCGCGTACAAGTGGATGGGGCATTGAAACAGTTGTGTTTGAACTTTCAACAGTAGAAGTAAAATGAACGAACGAATTCGAGAACTTGCTAAACAGGCTATGGTATTTTCGAGTGAAAATGGTGGGTGGCGAATTAGTACCCATGTGCCTAATGACTTCCAAGAAAAGTTCGCCGAGTTGATCGTTCGGGAATGTATTGAGACATTGAGATTGGTCCCGTACAATAGTGATAGAGAATTTGGTGACGAAGTTATCTATCAGGATGCTGTCAAACGTCATTTCGGAATTGAAGAATGAAAACAAATCATCGACGAAACTTCAAAAGTGCATATAATCCTGAACGATTTAAAAGCTCTGTTCTCGGTGGCAATGCTATTAAATCTAAATTAGCCGATCGTACTATCAGTGCTGAGGCTTATATTTGGGATACACAATATGTAAGTGCCCACAAAAGAGCTAGGAAAAATGTAGCCGGCGCAAAAAAGTTTGTTCGTTCTAGAACAAGATTTCACGAAAATGCTGCTATTAGAAACTTAGAGACTACTGAATGAACGAACGAATTAACGAACTCAAGCATCAAGCATCACTTTGGTGTGACATGAATATTCCCGAAAAATTTTCCGAAGACGGATACGGTTCTGCATGGGAAGATAAGTTCGCCGAGTTGATTGTCAGGGAATGCATGAATCAAGTAAGAGAACAATATCTGCCCGTGCTAGAAGATGAACTTATGATGAAGGACACGCATTGGGATGGTTATGTCCAGTGCGGGGTTGATAGTTATGTAGCGGTTAAAGAACATTTCGGAGTTGAAGAATGAACGAACGAATTAAAGAACTTGCCAATATTTGGGCCAGTCGCAGAGCAGAAGATGAAAAGCTAGGTATCGTTTATACCTTTAGTGAACCAGCATTGGAAAAGTTCGCCGAGTTGATTGTTCAGGAATGTCTCTTGGCAATAAGCCAGACACCGATTGAAAGTGACGAGATAGGCACAATGGTTAGATGTCACAATCAGGTTGAACAACATTTCGGAGTTGAAGAATGAGACTAATGCTAGGAACAAAAGACTGTCCAAGTTTGCTAGTCAATATGCATCAAGAATTTAGTCCTACACACTTTGACTTCTGGGTGATAAATGGTTGCTGGGATGGCACATATTACAATGGATATATTACTATGCATGACTGTCCTGGTGGCGACTACTCTAGCTTGGAGAAGGTTGAAATACTTTGCGACAATCAAGATAGGCTGCGTAGTGATCATTGGGATGGAGGATATCAAGATGTGTTTGATAATTTTGATAATCCCAACTATGTGGCACCCAAGCGTGAACCCGTTGTGTTTGCTGATATGGATGATGACATCCCGTTTTAAGGAGTTAAAGAATGAACGAACGAATGAAACTTAAAATTGAGCGAGAGATTTGGCCTCAATGTATTAGTAATGTCACAACAGACACTGGTAAAGTAATGAAAAATTACTTTGACAAATATAAGTTCGCCGAGTTGATTGTTCGGGAATGTATTAAGGATTGCCGTGATATGTTCGTAGTTGATAGTGTCAGTTGGAATCTCTTAAATGAAAAATTAGAACATTTCGGAGTTGAAGAATGAGTTGGACTGATGAACAATTAACGGATATGTTCGGTGATGATCCTATTGAGAAATTGGCTTTCCTCACTGGTTGTTACAAACATTCAATAAACAACAGCCCTTATGATGGATGGATTATTCCTGATGATAATCTTAGAAAGTTCGCTGAGTTGATTGTTCAGCAATGCATTGCTATTGTAGACAAGTATGGTGATTCAGATGAAGGTAATCACATTGCTTATCAAATTGAACAACACTTCGGAGTTGAAGAATGAGAACTTTTTGGATGAGTTGTGCTGAATGTGCAATGACACAGTTATATCAACCATGCGAAGCATGTCCTAACAGAAAGGCACAAGGACTATGAACGAACGAATTCGAGAACTTGCAGAACAGTCTGAGATAACACAGTATGTTGCTGCCCATAACAAATATCTAGAACGGTTCGCCGAGTTGATTGTTCGGGAGTGTATAGACGTACACGTAGATGATTATGGTGTTGACATTATCGGTGATGTGTTGAAGAAACATTTCGGAGTTGAATAATGATACACAATATAGACGGAATTTCGCAAACTGTTCAATACCAAGGTTGCGTGATTCCCATTTCTTGGGAGCTTAAAATGAACGAACGAATTAAAGACCTTGCTGAACAATGCTACCATCGTTATTCAGAATACAACATTGACTTGGAAAAGTTCGCCCAGTTGATTGTTCAGGAATGTATTGCTGTTATGGACATTACTGCCAAAGAAGCCAAAGAACATCATGTTTACATAGATGATGATGTCCCAACAAGCACACACCAATATAAGATTAAACAACATTTCGGAGTTAAAGAATGAACATAGATCGTAGTGCAATATTTTCTCAGTGTGTGTATGATGTAGACAATCGGTATGCTAGTTTAACACTTAGACCAGATGCTGCCTTTTCCAATGCATTTATGCTGACCATGACAGACACATCTGACAATGAAGAATACGACATGCTGATTGATATTTTTCTGACAAAAGATGATTTGAAGGACGTTATTGACAGACTGACTTGGGTGCTGAATAATCAGACAGGAGTTGAAGAATGAACGAACAAATTAAGGAACTTGCTAAACAGGCTGGATTAAAGTCTGAAATAATGCTGGATGATTCCAGCCGCGATGTTGAATGCTTTGTTAGTGAATATGACGGAAGTACACCATCCATTCACTATTGGGAAAAGTTCGCCGAGTTGATTGTCAGAGAGTGTGCCTCTTTGGCATATGATGGACCTGGTGGAATTTTAGAACATTTTGGAGTTGAATAATGGTTAAACTTATCTTATCTTTTTTCTTATGCTTTGTCATTATCTTTTTTAGCATTAAAGCATTTCGCAGCCTCACCGATAAACAACGGTGGAGCTTGACAAAAATTGCAGGATATAGTATACTATGTGCTGCACTGACAATTGCAGTGTTAGTTGGTATTGTTGTTTTATTTTAATTTTAAAGGAAAATCATGAATCGTATTTTTAAACTCTCCGCCCTTGTTCTTGCCGCCGCTACTCTTCAAGCATGCACTCGCATTGAAAGTGGTGAAGTGGGCGTTCGTATTGATGCCAGCAAACAAATCAGTGGATCAGAACTCAATCCAGGTTCTTGGAATCAAACACTGATCGGTGATGTGCTGACGTTCCCAGTTCGTGATATTGTTGTCAGTCTGGATAACAAAACTCCACTGACTGCTGATAACTCTGCATTGTCAGACTTTGATATCACTGTGGTGTATGGTATTACTCCAAGCTCAGTAGCTGAGTTGTACACTACCAAGTCTAAGTCATTCCACTTGTTTGATGCAAAAAGCGATGACACACTCTTGATGGCAAACTATATCACTACTTTGGTGAATAACGCCAGTTACAAAACTGTTCGAGAATACAAAGCATTGGAAGTCGCAGATAATCGCGCAAAGATTGAAGCACAAATCCGAACACTGGTTACTGAACAATTGAAGGCTGAAAAACTGGATACATCCATGTCAATCAGTGTGGTCCAAGTTCGCAATGTTCAGCCGAATCCTGAAATTCTTAAGAGTGCAACTGAGTATGTAAAGTCTCAGAATGAAATCAAGATCAAAGAAAATGAAGTGAAGTTAGCAAAGCTTGAAGCTGAACGTATGGCAGCACTAGCTCAGAACAGTGGACAGAGTATTGCTTACATGCAAGCTCAGGCTCAGATGAAGATTGCTGACGGCATTCTTGCTGGTACAGTGCAGACGATTATTGTCCCCATGGATTTTAAGGGCATGGTTAACATCGGTAGCAAGTAACATGCTTAACATTGTCTTTGGTATCAGTAATCCGTTTAGCAATATATTTAAACCAGTCTATTGCAAATCATTTAAACTCACTACACACAAATTCTGTGAAGTGGAAATTATCAAGGACAATGACATTATCAGCGCATGTGTGAGATATACTGCCCGGCAAGATCACGCCGGGTTGTATGTTGCTGCAGGATTACTTGGATGGTCTTGTAGCATTGAAATCTGTGACCATAGGCATTGGGACAGCATCAATAATAAATGGCAATCAGGAGTTGAAGAATGAACGAACGATTTGAAAAACTGGCTGAACAGGCTAAATTTATGGCTGAGGAAGATATCAATCGACAGATATCATACAATACTGAACTCAAGGCATTTGCTGAAAAGTTTGCCGAATTGATTGTGCGTGAGTGTGCTGAGATTTGTATGGAAATGTCTGCCAAGTGTGCTGGTTTGGAGGGAGAGGGTGCTCTTGCTAAAGATTGTGCTTATTGGATTAAGAAAGATTTTGGAGTTGAAGAATGAAGTTTGAATTTGAAATGAGCGATGCTTATGGTGACGACTACACAATTCTCATAAACGCCAGCACCGAGAAAGAAGCGTGGCGCATTGCTACGATGATTGATGACGATGCAGTGCCAGAAAAACTAATCGGGTTCGGAGAATGAACGAACGAATTAAAGAACTTTTGCTACAAGCTACTACCCTTAGAGGTCCATTCATAGGGTTTAAAGTTGACCAAGAAAAGTTCGCCGAGTTGATTGTCAAGGAGTGCATTAGCGTAGTAGATTATGATGATGGAGCGACCCATGTGCGAGAATTGCTACTAGAACATTTTGGGAGTAAAGAATGAAGCCTAACCAACAAATTCGAGGACTTATTGAATCTCTTGGCATTATCCCAGAAGATGAGCATTATGATGTTGCCGAGTTGATTGTGCGGGAATGTGTTGGTGTTACTAACGCTGAGATGGATGACATCCTTGATCAGTCCGTGTTTAATCCTACTGACGAAATCTGGAACAGAGCCAGGGTCGAGGAGCTGGTGCGCGTTGTGCAGCTTATCAAGAAACATTTCGGAGTTAACAATGTTTGATATTTTTGAACGCATCAACAAAGTAGCGCCTCCTATACCAGTAGTTAAACCTCCTGAACCCGAATCTAAATGTCATTACACTGTGGGAACTACTACGGACGGGATGACAGTGTTAAAAGTAGGGCACAACAATATGGACAACATCACTCTTACAATGTGTGAAGTTGGTGCTCGTCAGCTAATCCGCATGTTAGAGGCAACCTTTCAAGAGAACAAAAAATGAACGAACGAATTAAAGAACTGTTGACACAATCTGGCGTCAGCGAAAATTGGAATAGAGCAGATTGGTATTCAATGAGTCCAGCAATGGTGGAAAAGTTCGCCGAGTTGATTGTGCAGGAATGTCTCTTTATCATAGATGATGAGCGAAAACCAGAAATGGTAAGTCGCATTGAATTGTGGAAACAGGTGAAAGAACATTTCGGAGTTGAAGAATGAAAATTACTGAGCCAAAATGGAGTCCATACTCCAAAGAACTAAACCAAGAGGCGCTAGATAATCCTCAAGTTGGTGATTATTGGCATGAACGTTTCTCCCCATACTTTCTAGTAGTTGCGGTCAAAGGTGAAAAAATCACCGTGCTAAGTTGTGTGGGTGGCCCTAATTCATTCAATCGCAAACATGAACTCAACGCCCGTATTAATAATCTTCTTGCAGATTCGTGGAGTTTTGATTACTCAAAGCATATGGTAGTTGATAAAGAGTGGATCAAAAAAATGGTTACTTATAGTTCTATTCCGGGATTCGTTGCTGATGTAGTTCGTGGCACTAAGATGATAGATATTGTCGAGGAATGGAGACAATTCCATCGCGAACGATTGCAGCAAGAACTAGCCGAACTAGTTGGGATTGAAGAATGAAGCCAACCTCAGCCAATGGAGTGAAGGGTATTTTGATACGTACATTAGACGGAACGTATAAGTTTCGTGTATACGATGCCGAACATAACTTTGTTGATTATGACTTGACGCATAGTGATTTGTGTGTTTCAATAACTGATCCAGACGCATTCTTCTATCGTGGAGATAACATGGATCGGTTAGATAACAGTCCGGCAACATTAGGATATACAGAATGAACGAACGTGAACACATTGGCTACACTGAGCGTGAGGAAGGTTATTATCACTTGTATGCACCGTCAAAAGGCAGTATAGTGACTCAAGCATTTATCTTGTGTAAGTATTGTGCTGGTGTTATCTATCACTGTATGGGACCACGATCAGATGCAGTGTGTAAACCATGCTATGAAAAAGAACCGGAGTTGCGATGAACAAAGATGATATTGTCCGCATGGCGAAAGCAGTTGACCTTGATTGGAACGGCACTTGGGATAAGTATGACTGGCATAGTCTAGAGGGTTTTGCCAACCTTGTAGCAACAGCAGAAAACGAGGCATGTGCAAAGATATGTGCAGAGGCTGACAAATCAACGCATCCAGCAGACCTTGCCGACACCATCAGGGCAAGAATGAATCCAACCAAACAACTTGTAGACAGAATTACGCAATACTTGTCAGTAGGTGGCTTGTTTAATCCTGAACTTATGGAACACCAGAAAGTGCGAGACTTATTGATTGATTGTAGAAAGGCATTAAATGAACGAACGAATTAAACAACTTGCTCTACAGGCTGGTATGTTATATAGTCTGGACTCTAAACCAACACATATTGACGAAAATGGAACTCATACATTCCAAGAAATCAATGTCTACAAAAACTTTGATCCAGAAAAGTTCGCCGAGTTAATTATTCGGGAGTGTGCTAAAATTGCTGTTGAACACGAAGAATATTGTGAAATAAAAATGATGCCAACCTATGCTATTGATATGCATATACTAGAACAGTTCGGAGTTGAAGAATGACCGAACGAATTAAAGAACTTATCGCACAGGCTAAGTTCATAGCAGAGGAAACTATCAATCGTCAGCTTTCTTCTAACTTAGAACTGAACACTTTTGCCGAAAAATTCGCCGAATTGGTTGTGAAAGAATGTAGTGAATATGTTGGGAACAAAGGTATGTTGGCTGGAGGTGGATGTACTATAGTTGGTGAGGAAATTCTTATGATTGCAGATGGATTACATAAACATTTTGGAGTTGAAGAATGAAAGTTGAATATCGCAGAACTGTTTACGAAGAACTTGACCTCGGTGACAAGACCGTTAATGATATCACTGTTCGACGATTATACAAATTGCTCGATGGCGGTGAATATCTACGAGAAGAAAAAGGTAAAACTTTTCTAAAGATGGACGATCCACACTGGCGACATGGCTCAGTTAGTGAGGTAACAGTGCGTGAAGCAACTAAACTCGACATTGCAGTGTTTGAGGTAATCAGTGCTATACAAAAGTCAAAGGAGTAAATATGTCTGGTGGATATTTTGAATATGATCAATACAAGATCGCCCAGATTGCCGACATGGTTGAGCAACTGATTATCAGCAACGATAACACTGAACTCAATGAGTGGGGAGAACAGAAAGGTCGACACTATAGTGACAAGACCATTGGCGAATTCGCTAAAGGTCTACAACTATTGCGGCAGGCTTGTGTGTATGCTCAACGAATCGATTGGTTGGTCAGTGGTGATGACGGTGAAGACAGCTTTCATTCACGATTGAACGAAGACTTGAATACACGAGCATCATGAATGAGATCGTTCAATCACTATACACTAAGTCCGTTGGCAAAAAATGGACTAGTGAGTTCGACCCAGTAATTGTTGAGCGATTTACTGAAACAGTGGTTGAATATCTTTGTGAGCAGGTAATGTCTGAACTTAATATTTGGTCTACTAGGACTGAAGTTCAGAAGTTTATTAAAAAAAGTTTAGGAGTTGAAGAATGAACAAACTTCATGAAGAATTTGATCGCTTTGAAGAACACATGGCGCAGGAACCAGTACATGAATACACAGGGTGGATTTGTCCCAAGTGCGGTGTTGATCGCCTCAAGGAAGTATGCCCCAAAGGAAACTCAGCAGCATTGACTGGAGATTGTCCAATGGTTGGTCATACATGACTAAGAAAACTAAGTGGCGTTGCTTGCCCAATGCGGCGCATATTGATAGAGTGTTGGCATCAGTAAAAGCTCATCCTGAGGCTTGGGTAGAGGCCAGCGGACAGGCGCGGCTTGCGGCTCGGTGTGCGGCTCGGAATGCGGTTCAGGATGCGGCTAGGGATGTAGCTTGGAATGCAGCTTGGTATGCGGCTCAGAGTGCGACCCGGGGTCGAATTCGGGATGTGGATGGGGGTGTGGCTTGGGGTGCAATCTCAGCACTGATTGCCTGGGATGATAGTGTCCAGTATCTTGATATGCCCAGTGACAAACTAAAGGTGTGGGCAATATTGAGCGAAAACCCAGCTGCTATTTTACTATTGCCAGCAGTGACGGCATTTGAGAAAATCAAAGAATTGGAGTTAGCATGAGTGCGTGGATTCACTTGCCAAATGCAGGGCATATTGATCGTGTAATCGCATCAGTAAAAGCTCATCCTGAGGCTTGGGCAGAGGCTTGGAATGCGGGTTGGAATGCGGGTTGGGCAGAGGC
>Ga0105097_10001434_pt1 | contig 11401 bp, 12 predicted proteins | sample PPLLak12cMay2015_FD_87035 | JGI IMG/M metagenome (GOLD analysis project Ga0105097, IMG submission 87035) | Freshwater sediment microbial communities from Prairie Pothole Lake near Jamestown, North Dakota, USA - PPLs Lake P7 Core (1) Depth... | ecosystem: Environmental > Aquatic > Freshwater >... | reverse complement strand
TCGTATTCATGGTAACCGGAATAATTTTTGTGCGAGAAGCCGATAAAGGATTGTCCGGTCGCGAGAAAGGACCGATAAGGGGATGGTAATTTTATCCCGATCAAGGACTTTCTTTTAGATAAGTATCCGGCTCATTCTTATCGTTATTCCGAATTTCAACCCGTTCAGCCGGCTGAAATTGCTGTACCTAATCCGGGATAACAAGGCATTCCACAATCAGTGCAAATATTTTTTAGTTTTTCCGGAATGATCTTTTTATTACGTATCATGGGGGATTACACAGTAGGTGGACATAATGTTCAGGAAGGTATTGGTTGCCCTTGATTTTTCCGCATATACACAGAGGATACTTGACTGCATCAGCGAGATTCCCGGGATAGAGGAGGTGGTGCTCCTGCATGTGGTGGATGCAACCCACCCTTCGAAACTGGGATGGAGTCACACACCCTATATCGAGAATGCAAAGCTCCTCATGACAGAAAAAAAAGAGTTTCTGGAAAATCTGGGCCTGAAAGTCCACATCAACGTCGATGTGATTGTAAATGTAATAACCCAGGGTACTGTTTCCAGCGCAATTCTCGAAGCAGCAGAAACAAACAGGGTATCTCTTATCGTCATGGGTGCCCGGGGTATCAACCCGATCCAGGAACTGCTGCTGGGAAGTGTGTCCTCTTCGGTGATCAGGCATGCCCACACCAATGTCCTCATCATGCATTTCAACCCCGCACAGGAAAATACCGACGCATGCTCTGACCCTTCCCAAAAGAAACTGTTTTCAAAAATACTGGTACCTACCGATTTTTCACCGTCGGCAATCGATACGTTATCTTTTATCAAGACTATCCCGGCAATCAAAACGATCGTCCTCCTGCATGTTGTCAACCGGGCCGAATCACACCAGGAGATTGAAACCGCTGTCAGTGATGCCCGGTCCCGGCTTGCAGATATAAAAAAAGACCTTGCTGATTCCGGTATTTCCGCAAATCTTCATGTCCGGGTGGGAGATCCCACTGAGATGATCCTGTCGGTTGCAAAGGAGGATGATGTATCCCTGATCGCCATGAGTGCCTACGGGACAGATCGGGTCAGGGAGATGTTAGTGGGGAGTACGACCTTCACATTGGTGAGGAGAACACGCAAACCCGTCCTGGTCGTCCGTGCCGGGCATGAAAGAGAAAGCTGACGAGCTACGTTTTCACATGGATTCCTGGGCCTGTCCTCCCAAACCGACCCTGTGCTTTGCGATGGTGTTGTATACTTCTCTGGAATTATCGCTCCAGAGGGGATGCCACAGCGGTGGGTGCGGAGGCATTACATGCTGTAGCCCAAAAAGAGCGTTGAGAAAAATAATGTGAGGATTTCCCATGAAATTAAATTCAACAGAAGTGAGTAATGGAATGTTTATTCTCATAATTATTTGCGATGAACCCCGCCGCACCAAAAAGGGACGCCCCCGCGGCGGATCAGTGTCTATAAGCATATGTATAAACACCGCACTGTCCCGCCGTGCCTCGGAGAGGCCCTGAGGCGGGGAGCCATCATAGAATTATTTGGTTTAATGACAGGAAATAATCAATACATGTCTTTAAGACAATTGTCTATCAGGAGAAAACTATGACCAATAAAATCTATAACTCGATTCCTGATGCAACTCTGGCAGGTTCGATTCTTTTGGGGTATTTTTTAGACCTTACTCTTCCGATCACTGAGATCATCCCGTCTCCTGTAAACCTGATTGGGTGGGCAGTAGTTGCAACAGGACTTGGTTTTTCTGTATATACTCTTTCAATACTAAGATCAAAACACACATCATCAGACCCGGGTGGATTACCATCGGCGCTCATCACAACCGGCCTCTTTTCATTTTCCCGCAACCCGCTGTATCTTGGGTATGTAATCACAACATCAGGTGCGGCGATTATTTTTGGTTCTCTGACAGCATTTACCGCACCTGTTATTTGTTTTTCAGTGATTCACCTGGTTATCATCCCTGCTGAAGAGAGGAATTTGCATAAAGTATTCGGGATACAGTATGAACATTATAAAAGATCAGTACGCAGATGGATATGATATCTGCCGGCCAAAGAAATATGAAATCATCCTATCCCCTCAGGTTCCGGCTTCACTCGGGAGTACCGGCCGGATTCCACCCATACGGCATCTTTATCACGATTATATAACCGGCAGCGGCATCCCCGTCGCCTCCAGCTTATTCTCGATTTCATGGATCGTATCAAGCTTAGCTTTCGTAGATGGTCCTTTCGGTACTGCCTTGCACCCGGACGCATGCGAGGTCGATTGCCCAAATGTCCCGATCTCCTGTGCGATCCTGATGGTCTCTTCCTTATCAAACCCGATGAGGGGGCGATAGATCGGGATCCCGGCAGCATCGGTAAGTACTGCCAGGTTATCAAGCGTCTGACTTGCAACCTGCCCAAGAGATTCACCGGTCACGATCCCTTTTGCACCGATTTTATCTGCATATGCAATCGCGACCCGGTACATCCTTCGCTTGCAGAAGATGCAGGTGTACTTTTCCAGATGCCTGCGGATCAGTTCCTCTTTTGCCGCGACAAGATAAGAATCTGAAACAACAGTCAGTTCGATACCGGGCTGGAATTTTGCCAGTATATCCACAACACGTCGTGCCCGGGCAATGGTGGTCTCGTCAAGAAATGTATCGAGCGCAACAAAGAGAGGGATAATCCGGCAGCCCCGCTTCATCATCATCCACGCGGCCACGGGTGAATCAATTCCCCCGGAAACAAGGGCAATAAGCGTGCCCTCAACACCGAGCGGCAGACCCCCGACTGCTTTTATAATGGTATCGTAAAGGTAAGCCTCATTTGCCCGGATCTCGATATGGATCTCCTTGTCCGGATGGGCAAGGTTCACCTTCAGGTGCGGGAATTCTTTCCGGAGGAGGTTGCCATATTCAATTGCCTTATCGTTTGAGGAAAATGGGTGCGTTCCCACCCGCTTCATCTTTATGGCAAATGTCTTTGCTTTCTCAATACCGTGCCGGCGACAGTAATCGGGCAGGAACTCTTGGAGTTCGTCAATCCTGATATGCTCCACTTCTGAAAATGACACAATACCAAAAATGTTTTTCAGCCGTTCAGGTTTTACATCACCGTCCAGCCAGATCCTGCCCCGTTCGTTCCGGACGTGGACATCCGGCATCACCTCACGGATATTTGCGATAAGGACATTCTCCCACTGACGGCGGACCGGATCGGATTTTAAGAATATTTCAGAGTACCGCAGAAGCCATTGTTTTTTCATGAATTTTTTTCACCGGATTGATTATTTTTTCTTTCTCGCCGTCTTTCGTACCCGTTCTACCTCGTCGGCGTCTTCAACAGCGAGCAGGTAGGTCCCATGGCAGGGTTTTGTATACGGAAAAATGATCTTCTTACCATCCTCAATACCAAGCGCGATGGGCGGAAGACCGATGATATACTCGTCAAAGAGCTTGTAGCCGGGATCAACATACCAGACCTCTTTGAAATTCTTTTCTGCATATTCCCGGCACTCCTTGAACGAGGCCCCGAGCGGGAGGATCATCTCGTATTTCAGGTTCTCGATACAGCCCATCCGAACACCTCGTTTATCTTTATTTTCAGCTGCATCGGGTTATGCACCGCTTTGTCGACAATTTTCTCGCACGGGAAGTTGATCTCATCGGCAAGTGGCCCGGGATCTTTTCCAAAGACAATCACGACCAGCCTCCGTTCCGGCAACAGGTACCGCATCGTTGCCGCATATGCGATCGCTGCATCATTATGAGCAAACACCACGCAGAGATCGCAGTCCCGTTTCTTTTCTACTACTTCGGCGATGCACTTCTCAAGGACCATCGTATTCGTGATGTAGTGCTTCTCAGGATCAGACACTTTCAGGAGGTTGAGGACAGAGGGATTCCCTGCGATAAGGACACTGGTACCTCGTTTCTGCAGGTTGTACGCTACATGAAATGCAAGCGCCTGTTGTGCCGGTGCTTCCGGGCAGCCAAGGACGATGAGAGCATTTGTTGGTGGCTGGGATGTATCGGTCATCTCTTATCTCCGATGGTAACCTGTTTAACGGAACAGGCTGCTGTGCAGGTTGACTGCTGACAGACATGGACAGCATCAGCTTCCTTAAACGGGTGATGGCAGTACGGGCAGGTGAAGTCGCATTCGGTACCCTCATAGGGGCAGATGGTCATAGAGAGATCTGCCAGCGGGTGCCCCTTGCCCCGGATTTCAAACTCCTTGTACCAGCCGAAGGGTGCCCGTTTCACTTCAACCCGTTCCCTGATGAGTGCGGCTTCAATGCCTTTGAGAATCGAGAGCGCAACCTGGGGCGATCCGAGCGAACTTGTCAGGTGGGCGTAAGGATAAATCAGCACTTTACTGACGTTCAGTTTTTCCAGCCGCTGCACCACGTTCAGCGTTGCGCTGATGACTACGTGATCAGGATTTTTCTCATCGAGTTTCTCGACGCAGCAGAAGAGCACGACACATTCGGTCATGGAATCTTCTGTACTGGGGGCCGGCTCGGCCATCTTCGTCTTCTGTGTCGCATGGTACCACATGCGGCTGGCATGGATGGAAAGAATCCTCATGATGAATTCCTCCCGATCAGCATACTTATTGCATCGCTCGTGATAAGGCCGATAACATACTGGTTCTCGTCGATCACCGGTAAGGCTGATATGGAACGCTCTTCCATTTTCTTTGCAGCTGACTCGATTGGTTCATCAGGCACGGTCGTGATGACATTTTTTGACATTATTTCATCAAGCCAGAGGAAATTTTTTGCAACCGCCTTTGCGATATCCCACGAAGTGACGATCCCGGCGAGCTGTCCGTTTGCTGATAAAACAGGCAGGTGATTGATCTCCAGGTTGATCAGTCGCCGTGCTGTCACGGCAGTTGTAGCACCTTCCTCGATGGTCGGGACATCGCGGATCATGACATCGCCAACTACCGTGTGAGAGAGGAATTTTCCCACGAGATAATTCATCTGCCCCGATTCGAGCAGGAATGCGTCGTGCCCGTAATTGGAACGGATCTCGCAGTAGTGGACTTCGCGGTCATTTGCGGTGAGTCCCGAGACAATCTCCTGCGACTGGTAGGGCGGATACAGCCAGTCCGATGAAACAGAGATGACAAGGAATGCTGCAGTCGCCGGTTTCAGGCCTTCCGTCAGCGAGCCGTCTTTTGTCAGGTCAAAGTAATCGATGGCCTTCGTGATGTACAGGTAAGAGTTGGCATCAAACCTTTTTGTGAAGGTATCGCCCTGATGGTGGAGGTAACTCTCTACGGCAAAATCGGTTGAAAAGTCAAATCCGATCCGCTCTTTTCCCTGCAATGCCCTGCCAAACTTCTCGTGCATCGATTCGTTGGAGAGGTACGTGATATGCCCGACCATCCGCGCGAGAGATAATCCACGGACCGGGCCGGTTGACGAGAGGTTATAATAGTTACCGCCGTTCCACTCCGGGTCCGATACGATTGCCTGGCGCCCGACCTCATTGAAGGCAATCTGCTGGGGGGTAGAATACGCTGATGTCGCAATCACGACCGCCTTTTTCACGAAATCCGAAAAGCTGACCGTCCACTGGAGTACCTGCATACCCCCCATCGACCCGCCGGCGACCGCATATAACCGGTAGATGCCGAGGTGGTCGATTAAGAGTTTCTGGGCATTGACCATATCCCGGATCGTGATGACGGGAAATGCGGGACCGTAAGGTTTTCCGGTGTCCGGATTCTCGGACGAGGGTCCGGTTGAACCTTTGCATCCTCCGATGATGTTTGAACAGATGACAAAATATCGTTCAGTATCGAACGCCTTGCCCGGACCGACCATGGCGTCCCACCAGCCTGCTCTCATTTCGCCTTCATGATGTCCCGCGACATGGGCATCGCCGGAGAGGGCATGGCAAAGAAGAACAGCATTGCTGGCATCGCGGTTCAGGGAACCGTACGTCTCATAGGCAATCGTTAAAGAAGGGAGTGTTTCCCCGCTTTCAAGTATAACGGGGGATTGATGGTTGTAATACTGCGTGGTTACTGTACCGACAGAACCTTTGATCATCGACAAGCGCCTTCTTCTACCCTGCTGAGTTCAGCGATACTATCGTGAATATTCCTGCTTTTTTCCTCATCTCCAGAAGGTGATGGGAACATTTCAGACCGCCCTGAGTGCCTGTTCAAGGTCTGCTATTATGTCTTCAATGTCCTCAGTTCCTACGGAGAGCCGGATTGCATCGGGAGTAACCCCGGTTTTTTTCTGTTCTTCAACCGTGAGCTGCTGGTGGGTCGTGGATGCCGGGTGGATGACCAGGCTTTTGGAGTCCCCGATATTTGCCAGATTTGAAAAGAGCCTGAGGCTGTCAATAAACTTCAGGCTGGCCTTCTCACCTCCCTTGACACCAAATCCCACAATGGGGCCAAAGCCACCAGTCAGATATTTTTGTGCCAGCAGATGACTCTGGTGTTCAGGAAGTCCGGTATAGTTCACCCACGCCACCTTGGGATGTTTCTTTAAAAATTCTGCAACGGCAAGGGCATTCTGTGAATGTCGGGGTACCCTGAGGTGGAGTGTTTCGAGGCCGAGCAGGAAAAGCCACGCGTTGAACGGGCTCAGTACTGCCCCCGTGTCTCTCATGAGGGACAGACGGATCTTGAAGACAAAGGCAACATTTCCAAGGACGGGGAAGTTCCCGAAGGTCTCCCAGTACTTCAGGCCATGATAACCCGGGTCAGGCTCGGTGAACTCGGGAAACTTACCGTTATCCCAGGCAAATTTTCCGGAATCGACAATCACACCGCCAATCGAGTTCCCGTGCCCGCCGATGTACTTGGTCGCCGAGTGAACGACGACATCCGCACCATACTGGATCGGGCGAACAAGTCCGACGCCTGTTGTATTATCCACAACGAGGGGTATCCCGGCATCGTGAGCGATATTTGCGAGGTTCTCAAAGTCAGGGATGTCAAGTTTCGGGTTTCCGATCGATTCTGCGTACATCGCACGCGTGTTTTCCGTGATGACCTTCCTGAATGCTTCTGGTTTTGTTGAATCGACGAAGACCACCTTACGGCCAAACTTCGGCAATGTGTAGTTGAAGAACTCATAGGTGCCGCCGTACAGGTTGTCGGCAGAGACAATCTCATCGCCAGGACGGGTGATGTTCAGGATCGCATACGTGATTGCGGCAGCGCCGGATGCGGTTGCGATGGCGCCAGTTCCCCCTTCAATGGCGGCGATCCGTTTCTCAAATACATCTGTCGTCGGGTTCATGAGCCGGGTGTAGATGTTTCCCAGCTCGCGAAGACCGAAGAGGTTTGCCGCGTGTTCAACGTTTTTGAAAACGTACGAAGTTGTCTGGTAGATCGGTACTGCCCTGGACCCGGTAGTCGGGTCAGGCACCTGCCCTGCATGGAGGGCAGTGGTTCCTAAACGGAATTTCTTGTCTGACATGGGTTCCTCACTTTTGTACAGGTATTTCGTATTTTTCTGCAATCCCGGCGAACACATCCGCAAGATAGCGGATCTGTTTCTCGTTCAGGCCGTAGGTGTTCAGCTTCCAGGTCCGGGTTGCCCCGGCAAATTCCCCGACAATACCACGGGCTGACAGCTCATCGCTGAAGTAAAATCCTTTGCGCTTGTGTATCTTTGCCACGGTGTCGAAGCTGCCGGTTGTATCGATTTTGGTGAGCGTGTGCTTACGCGGGTACTCCGAAAGTACCCTGCTGCCGGAGATTTTCAGGAGCCTGTCGATGAAATAGTTTGACCTCTTCACCTGGTTATCCCAGTGGAGGACTCGTTCCTTCACAGTCGGGAACGACGCCATCATAGAGAGCAGCGTCCCACCCATCAGCGTGCACCCGAGCATCTCCACTTCCTTGATACCGAACTTACGTCTGGTCAGGTCACCGACCATCGCAGTGGTACGGAGCGCTTTTGGTACCCATTCATCAGTCATCGCAAGTACTCCGGAGGGCGCGACCGATGCCATACTCTTGTGTCCGGAGCCGACAACAAAGTCTGCCCCGATCTTCTTCCCGTCAACGGGCATCACACCGACCGTATAGGCCCCGTTGTAGAGGAAGGGGATGTCATACTGGTGCGCTACCTTTCCAATCCCGGCGATCTCGTGCTCGTTGGCAAACTGGTAATCGAAATGATCGATCATGACAAGCACCGGGAGTTTTCCGGTCTCTGCCCTGACCTCTTCGATCTTTTCTGCTGTTGCTTCAGCAGTGACGATATTCTTCGCATTCAGCGGTACTTCCCTGACAACTCCGCCGGCATTTTCCACGGCAAGGAACTCGGTATAGTGGGCGACCGCTGAAACAATCACGCTGTCGTCTTTCCCGACCAGCGTACCTGCTACTGCCTGGAATCCCCGCCGTGCACCCGGCACGACCCGGGCAACATCCATGTTGAGCCATTGAGCCAGGTCTGCATGGAATTCTGCAATTCCCGGCTTTGAGATCTTATCCAGCCGGAATGGTTTTCGGCAGGCGTCGCATGTGGAGTACCCGTCACCATAGGAGATGATCGCTTTGCGTGCCTCTGTCGTGAGTCTCCCGGCTGCCTGGATGGGGTGAATGTTGATGTACTGCTCCTCCCGTGACCTGATGTCAAGAGTCCCGGCTATTTTTGTTATTTTTGGTATACCGGTCCCTGCTTCAAGATCAGCGATAATTGCCTTGAGATCGGCAATCCGCTGGCTGAATGCGGTTTCCTCCTCGGCATCAAATCCGGTCGGCAGTGACTCACGGAAAAGTTCCCTCACCTCTTCGAGCGCGAAGAGTGCTTCGAATGTTTTCTGGATCCTGATACTCATGATTACTCCAAGCCAAGGCCCGGAATCGAACCGGGTTGTAGTTGATCTGCAATCAACCGCGTAGCCACTCCGCCACCTTGGCACATTGCCAGAATTCACGATTGTGAATTTGACCATAATAGATAACAATTGTGAATATTTATAGATTTCGGGGTCGATGATTTTTTTTGGATATTAACAAGGGTTCATCGACAATTCCCAATGCGCCCGAGAATTGCTCCGAAAGCTCAAACCGTAATTCTGGATCAAATGGGGGATTCGAATTTGTGTAAAAAACCGGGAAATATTTTCTTAAGTACTGATTATTTATTCGATTTTACAAAAAAATTAGTTGAGCGGTTTAAAAATACTCTGACAGATAATGAAATGGATCTTATGCTATGTCAGCCATGTTTCCGTACTAGGTAGTGAGACATGCTTCTTCCCAATACACAGCTCTCCCTTATTACAGGGTTTTCCCGCAAGGTTGAGCGGAACGGTATTTTTCCAATGTCTTCTCAAAGGGCCTGAAAGAAAAAAAGAGTTTCAAATTTTGTTGCATTTTTTGTAACCTGAACATACACATATATATATATCCGGCGATAAACACATGCGTTCGGGGTACCGGACTACATCTGTAGTTGTCTGTTCGCGAGGTTATGGAAATGAAACGTATAATATTACTTGGGCTGATTGTGGCCCTGTGCATCATTGCAACGCCTGTAGTTGCATCTTATAGTTGTGACCCCATCTGTGAAGCTGATCCAAATGGTTCGGATAAATGCTGTTTTGGGGTGGGCACACCTGTAAGTGATAATTCAGTAACGCCAGATGAATGGAATGGTAATCCTACCTGCGTAGATCTGGGATTTGAACAGGGATTCAAGTTTGATCCTCCAAATCCCGTTGCGTCAGGTGACTTTGTCTGGGATTTTGATCCAGCTGATCCCTTTGTTACATGGAGTTCGTCCTTCCCGATTGATGCTGTCATCATGAAGGGAGGAGTTGTGGGAGCAAATGTCTATCATTACTCTCCGGCATCAAACGGGGACAGCGGTCTTGCTACACCCATCAACCCGGGAAGCGGAGAGCCCGCTGCATTAAGCCACATTGACTTCTGTTACGACAACGCCTGCATCTGTGACGACGATGGGAACGAATGCACTGCCGAAGTCTGTGAAACCGACGAATGTCTTCACGTAAACCTCCCCCCGGGCACCGAGTGCTCAATTGGTGAATGTGACGGGAATGGCACTTGCGGTGTACCAACCCCGGTCCCGGAATTCCCCTCACTCGCTTTACCAGCGGCCTTTATCATCGGCATTATCGGTCTGGTATATGTTGTCAGGGTGCGCGGAAATTAATCTGATATCTTTTTTGGTTTTCTGATTCGATAACGAGCTGGTTCAGCCGTTCTTTGCCGCATTCACACGGTCAATCAGTGCCTTAACCTTCTGCTCCTCCCCGATCTCTTTCCTGTTCAGCACGAACTGCCCGATGACGGTTACCCCTTTTGCCTCAAGGGCTTTTTTCAGGATTGGGAGGGTTTCCTTTGCAGAACTTCCACAGGTTGCGAAGATAACGGCTTTTTTCCCGTCACACCCTTTCAGAGCAGCAATCGCCGCATTGATTGCCGGAGTGGCCTTGAAGGCCCAGACCGGTGTGCCGATCACGACCAGATCAGTTGCCGAGACATCGATGGTCTCCGGTTCAATCTGGTCGCACTCTTCCTTCATCGCACGGTAACATCCCAGAGTGTACGCAGTGATTGAGGAATAGTTCTGTTTCAGTTTCACTTCAATGAGATCTCCGCCGCAGGCCTTCTGGATCTTCTCAGCAATCCCGCGGGTAATTCCGGAATACGAATGATAAATGATACTTGTCTTCATAGTTTCCTCGTGAAATATTCCTGTTTTCTTCATATGCCTTCCCGCTTTTTAATGCTCACGCAATATTGCCAGATTGGCAGAGGATCCGTTGGTGATGAATGCCCGATAGAACACTGAAGCCTGACGGAGTCCCATACAGGCCCGGATTGGCTCTTTCTGGTAGTTGAGGTTGTCAAAAGTCGTGAATTACAGCTCATGATTTAATGGATACACGAAAAAAGCAGTTTTTTAGACGAGAATACGGTAGAATATCACGTTAAAAAGTTGGCTTAACAGACCCTTTTGACGGACGAATCTCAGTGTTGGAATCGACCCGTACATACCAATACGGGAAAAGGACGCCTGTTTTTGGATATTCCTGTTATACCCCTTTTAAGGTCTTTACCAGGGTAATCAGGTAGTTCCCGTACCACAGGATTCCCATGCCGATGGCGATTCCCAGGGTCGCGTGGAAATATTTTCTCTGTTCGGTAAGCGTATCATAGGCCAGAAATACGATTAAACCGGTGATAAATCCCCCAAAATGTGCGATGCCATTGTTCACAGAGTCTCCCACATTCATGAACAGGCCGAGGTTCAGGCCTTCGACTACGATTAATGCCAGTACGAAGGTGAGCAACCCGCACATCAGGTAAAAAAGAATCCTTGACCGGGAATATTCCGGGTGGTCAAAGTTTTCGAGAGT
>Ga0105097_10001432_pt1 | contig 11416 bp, 6 predicted proteins | sample PPLLak12cMay2015_FD_87035 | JGI IMG/M metagenome (GOLD analysis project Ga0105097, IMG submission 87035) | Freshwater sediment microbial communities from Prairie Pothole Lake near Jamestown, North Dakota, USA - PPLs Lake P7 Core (1) Depth... | ecosystem: Environmental > Aquatic > Freshwater >... | reverse complement strand
GGTATCCAGGCTTTGATCCTTGCGTTGACCTGTAATCCAGGCATCTACTAGAGCCAGTTTACGTTTTAAAGGTTCAACTTTGCGAATGCCGCAACATTCCTGGTGACCATCCTCATAAAAGCTGAACAGGCCTTTCTTTTTTACAAAGCTGTCGAGTACGTCTCTGTCCGGTGTCAATAATTCAATATCTATCTGGTAATGTTTCCTGACTTTTTCTATAAAGCGGTAGGTTTCGGGATGCAAGCGTCCGGTATCCAGAGAGAAAACCTGAATATCTTTTCTGATGTTGATGGCCATGTCGATCAGCACAACATCTTCCGCGCCGCTGAATGAGATCGCAATATTATCAAACAGCTCCAGCGCTTTTTTAAGGATTGTGCGAGGGTTTTTATGGGCAAGGTCGGCTTGTAATTGCTGAATGTCGAAGGTAGTCATGAGGGTATGGATTACTATTTTATTTTTGTGAAAAATATTGCTTCAGGAAATCATCGAAAGGGATTTGCTCATTGCCTTCGAGTTCCTTTTGTTTGGCAAGGGACTGCTTAGCCAAATCATTAAACTCTTGGGTATGGGTTTTATCCAGTTTATTGACACCAAAATACCGCGCATGTTCAGCTGACTTATTTAACGCAAAAGAACCAAAGGATTGCCGGGTTTGAGTCATACAGTCCAGTATTCTTGCCGATGCAGTTAAATCCGGATTTTGGACTAACAGTTGTTGTTGTGCCAATGCTGAACTATAAGGCTTGTCGGCGTCCTCTTTATCAAGAATTGCACAGATTGGCTGCATGGATTCGAGAATTTCGTTTGCCCAATCCTGCAAAGGAATCCTTTGATTGCCTTTATCAAGTTCCAGGCCCGGCTTTCTGCCAAAATTTGCAACTGTCAATTGATTGGCATTATTAACCTGATGGTCCTGGTCTGAGATTTTAGGGCTGTCTTTAAACAAACAGGTGAGTAAAAGCGCCTCTATGAAACGGGCTTTAGCTTCGTCAATTCCGTTGGGGTTAAATAAATCCAGATCAAGGGAGCGCATTTCTATATAGCGAACGCCACGCTTTTTAAGCGCCAGTGTCGGTTTTTCGCCGGAGTTGATAATCTGCTTGGGCCGAATAGTGCTGTAAAACTCGTTTTCAATCTGCAAGATATTACTGTTAAGTTGACGGTATTCGCCATTAACAAAAACCCCGATTTTTTCATATTCAGGGTAGGGCGTTTCAATGGCTTTACTCAGGCTACTGACATAGCCGGATAAAGAATTGTAATCAATTTTGAGAGCAGCCTGGTTTTTACTTTTGTAACCTATATCACTCATGCGTAATGACGTTGCATAGGGATGATAGAGCGTACAATGATCGAATTCTTCAAAATGTGCCATCAACGCGGGGCGGCTTTTGAAGAAGGTTTTACAAATGGCGGGAGATGCGCCGAATAAATAAAGGATTATCCAGCCTAGTCGTTGAAAGTTTCTTATTAAACCGAAATAAGCATCGGCAGTGAATTGTTGCAGGTTGTGTTGACTATTTTCTTGTTGGTGTAAAACGAGCCACAGGGCTTCAGGCACGGAATAATTAAAATGGATTCCGGCGATGGCTTGCATGGTTCTGCCGTAGCGATGCCATAAACCGTGACGATAAACATGCTTCATGCGGCCTATGTTAGATGATCCGTACTCGGCAATGGGTATACTTTCATCACCATCGATGCCACAGGGCATACTTGCGCCCAGCAATATTTCATTGTCCAGATGGTCATAAACAAACTGGTGAATGTGTTGCAAATAGTCCAGCGTATCTCTTATATCAGCAAAAGGTGGAGTAATTAATTCAATCAGAGCTTCAGAATAGTCCGTGGTGATATACGGATGCGTTAGTGCCGAACCTAATGCTGAGGGGTGGGTGGTTTGGGCAATAAAACCATCATTGGCTATACGCAGACTTTCTTTTTCAATTCCTTTGAGCCCTTCGCAGAGCAGATGTTGATGTCCATTTGCCAGAAGTTGATTCAGGCGATTTGAAAGCTGCTTATTAATAGAATGTGTCATAGAGTGGGCGTGTGTTCCCTGCAGTCCTGTATAATCTACCCATTATAAAGGGTTTAACTGATTGAAGAAATATAATCGTAGTGCGGGAGAAGCGTTGAATAAGAAGCCCATCGAAATACTCAAAGCCGTTTTTGGCTATGATAGTTTTAGAGGTCAGCAACAGGAAGTTATTGAGCAACTATTGGCCGGGCAAGATGCCCTGGTACTAATGCCGACGGGCGGCGGAAAGTCATTATGCTACCAGATTCCGGCATTAATCAGGCCAGGGGTCGGTATCGTTATTTCTCCCCTGATCGCATTAATGCAGGACCAGGTGAGCGCATTACTTCAGTTGGGCGTAAAAGCCGCATTTCTTAATTCCACTTTATCCATGGAGGAAGCCCGGCGTATTGAGATGCAGTTACTTAACAATGAACTGGATTTGCTGTATATCGCTCCGGAAAGACTGACTTCAGCGCGTACTTCAGTCTTGTTTAAACGCATCCGGATTGCCCTGTTTGCCATTGATGAGGCGCACTGTGTGTCTCAATGGGGGCATGATTTTCGGGTGGATTATTTGCAGCTTTCCATGTTGCATGAGCAATTCCCGGATATTCCCCGTATCGCACTGACGGCAACCGCAGACGAAAAAACCCGGCAAGAAATTATTCTGCGCCTGCAACTGGAACAAGCTCCGCTTTTTCTCAGCGGTTTTGACCGCCCCAATATTCGTTACCGGATTGTTCAGAAACAAAATGCCCGGCAACAATTAATTGACTTTATTCATGCCGAACATGCAGGGGAGGCCGGCATCGTTTATTGTTTATCGCGTAATAAGGTGGATGAAACCGCCGAATGGCTAAGAACCAAAGGGGTTAATGCCTTGGCCTATCACGCAGGTATGCCAGGCGATTTGCGGCAAAACCATCAGCACAGGTTCTTAATGGAAGACGGTCTGGTGATCGTAGCCACCATTGCTTTTGGTATGGGCATTGATAAACCCAATGTGCGTTTTGTTGCCCATCTTGATTTGCCAAAAAGCGTTGAAGCCTATTATCAGGAAACGGGCAGGGCAGGGCGTGATGGTTTGCCCGCTAATGCGTGGATGGCTTATGGCTTGCAAGATGTCATCACCCTGCGGCGAATGCTGGCGGATTCAAGTGCTGATGAAGCCCATAAGCGTCTGGAAATGCACAAACTCGATGCCATGCTGGCCTTATGTGAACAAGTGCATTGCCGGCGGCAGGCGTTATTAAATTATTTTGGCGATCATCTTGAGCAGCCTTGTAATAATTGCGACACCTGTCTGGAAACGGTGCAAACGTGGGATGGAACGCTGGTTGCACAACAAGCCTTATCCTGTATTTATCGTACCGGCCAACGCTTTGGCGTGGGCTATTTGATTGATGTACTGCGGGGCAAGCTAACAGAGAGGATTATCAGTTCTGCCCATGATAAACAATCCACTTTTGGCATAGGTAAAGAACTGGATGAACAACAATGGTCATCAGTATTCAGACAGCTGGTTGCGCGCGGCCTTGTCGCTGTCAATTTTGATCATTTTGGCGTGTTGCAACTCACCGATGCGTGCCGACCTATTCTGCGTGGCGAACAACAACTGATATTACGCAAAGACCTGAAACCTGAGAAAATCAAACCCGGTAAAAAAACCCCGAGCAACAAAACGGTTAGCGAGATCAATGCTGCGCTATGGGACGCATTACGCGCCAAGCGCCGTGAAATTGCAGATGAACAGGATGTCCCGCCCTACATTATTTTTCATGATGCAACTTTGATGGCTATGCTGGAAGCCAAACCGGCCAATCGCCAACAAATGGCTTTATTGTCAGGTGTGGGTGAACAAAAACTAAAGCTTTATGCTGATCAATTTTTAGAGATTATCAGCAAACATGTCGATGGCCACACCGTGCCGGATACGGTGGTTGAATCGGTGGATTTGTTCAAGCTGGGTTACAGCGTGCAAAAGATTGCCCAAAAACGAGGCTATAAAGAGGACACGATTTATAATCATCTCTCGCAAGCTTTGGAACAGGGAATGCTGGCGTTGCAGGATGTTGTGGAATTGCCGGAGCAGGACATCAAGCGGGTAGAAGAAGCTATTTTGAGTTTGCCGGAAGAACAGCGGAACGCACTAAAACCGGTTTATGAGTTGTTTGATGGTCAGTACAGTTACGGTGTGCTGCGTTGTGTCAGGGCCGCTTTGCAGTATCAGACGGCATAAGGAATTGGGTGGACGTTGAGTTATAAGCTTAAGACAGGTTGTTATCTTTATGTATAAGCTGATTTTTTATGTCCCGGAATCGCATCTTGAACCGGTAAAAAATGCCGTGTTTATAAAAGGCGCGGGGCATTATAAGGCTTACGATCAATGCTGTTGGCAAGTGCGGGGCGAAGGGCAATTCAGGCCTTTGGTGAATAGTCACCCGTATCTTGGGCGAGTTAATCAGCTGGAAAAGGTAGTTGAATATAAGGTGGAAATGATTTGTACCGCTGCCGCAATTCAGGAAGTTGTGCAGGCGCTACTTAGCAGTCATCCTTATGAAGAGCCGGCTTATGAGGTTTACAAGATTTTAACAGTTGAAGATTTGTGAAACTGACTGATCAATTATTTAGGTTTTTGAGCCGTAACCGGACGCATGGGCTTTGATTTACCGGTTTGGGTTTCGGCTATCCCATTATACCTCCCAGCTAACGTATAATAGCTTTATTTTATTCAATTGTTTTGATGTCCTCTCTCGATCTTGTTAAACAACTCACTCAACAACTACCACTTTGTCTTAATCAGGACCGGCATGTATTAAAACGACAGTTAGACCGGCTACGGAGTGAAACTCAGAAAGGAAAAAATCCGGTAGAACAACTCAACGCACTGACAGGCCGCATTGAGAAATCTGTCGTACTGCGAAACAAACGCCTAGCCAGCATTCCGCCACTGAATTTTCCGGATTTACCTGTCACTGGTAAGAAAGATGAAATTGCCAAACTGATACAGGAAAATCAGGTGGTGATTGTATGCGGCGAAACAGGTTCAGGTAAAACGACGCAGTTACCCAAGATTTGTTTGTCTATCGGCCGAGGAGCAGCGGGATTTATTGGTCACACACAGCCCAGGCGGATTGCAGCGCGAACGGTTGCAGATCGTATCGCTGAAGAACTCGGTGAGTCGATCGGCAAGTCGGTCGGTTTCAAAATCCGTTTTAATGATAAAACGCACACCGAGTCATTAGTTAAATTAATGACGGACGGTATCTTGCTGGCGGAATCGCAAAATGACCCTTACTTAAATCAATACGACACGATCATTATTGATGAGGCGCATGAACGCAGTCTGAATATCGATTTTCTATTGGGCTATATGAAGTGGCTGTTGCCCAAACGCCCCGATTTAAAGCTGATTATTACCTCGGCGACCATCGATCCGCAACGCTTCTCCACACATTTTAATAATGCGCCGATCATTGAAGTATCGGGGCGTACTTATCCGGTCGAGATGCGTTATCGCCCTATCGAGCAAAAAGAGGAAGACGATGAAACCAGCGACGACTTACAAAATGCGATACTCGATGCGGTGGATGAACTGTACCGGGATTTACGCGGCGATATACTGATTTTTTTAAGTGGCGAACGGGAAATCAGGGAAACCACCGATTCCTTAAAAAAACATCATCCGACGCAATATGAAATCCTGCCGTTGTATTCAAAGCTCAGCGTCTGTGAACAGGAACGCGTCTTCAAGCCAAAAGGCGGAAAAATACGCATCGTCCTGGCAACCAATGTCGCGGAAACCTCTTTAACTGTTCCGGGCATACGCTGTGTAATTGATACGGGACATGCGCGCATTAGCCGCTACAGCCATCGCAGTAAAATCCAGCGGTTACCGATTGAGCGAATCTCGCAGTCCAGCGCGAATCAAAGGGCAGGGCGATGCGGTCGTGTTGCCGAAGGTATTTGTATCCGCCTGTATTCCCATGATGATTACCTGGCCAGACCGGAATTTACCGAGCCGGAAATTATGCGCACCAATTTGTCCGCGGTCATTTTGCAGATGACGGCGTTAAATCTGGGTGATATTGAAGACTTCCCGTTTCTGGAGCCACCTGAAGATAAAATGATTCGGGATGGTAAAAACGTTCTGCATGAAGTCAATGCGCTCGATAAATCGGGCAAGCTTACCGAAGTCGGCAAACAGTTGGCAAAATTTCCGACTGACCCGAAACTCGCGCGTATGCTGCTCGCCGCTGGGCATGAGCATTGTTTGACTGAGGTCGCCATTATTGTGTCGGCGTTAAGCGTGCAGGACCCGCGCGAAAAACCCGCCGATAAAATGCAGCAAGCCGATGCCAAACATGCGGCATTTCGTCATCCGGAATCTGATTTTTTAACGCTGTTAAACATTTGGAATACCTTTGAGGAACAGAAAAAACACCTGTCCAACAGCAAACTCCGTAAATATTGCACCGATAATTTCCTGTCTTATATAAGAATGCGGGAGTGGTTTGATATTCACGCTCAGATTATGCAGGTGATTAAAGGCGATTTAAAAATGCATCCGAACACCGATGATGCCGGTTATGAAAAAATTCATCGCGCCTTATTGACGGGTTTGTTATCCAACATCGGTTTTCGGCATGAACAATACGAATATTTGGGCGGACGCGGTTTAAAATTTTTTATTTTCCCGGGCTCGGGCCTGCACAAAATAAAGCCCAAATGGATCATGGCGGCGGAGCAGGTTGAAACCAGCAAGGTTTACGCCCGCAATGTCGCCAGAATTGAACCGGAATGGATAGAACAATGCGCTGAGCATCTGGTTAAACACAACTATTATGATCCGCATTGGGCAAAGAAAAGTGCGCGTTGCATGGTCTCTGAGCGCACCTTGCTATACGGCTTGACGTTGCAAGCCGGACGCAAGATTCCCTATGACCATGTGGATCCCAAGGCCGCCAGAGAGATTTTTATCCGCTCAGCGCTGGTCGACCATGATTACCACAGCAACGCGCCGTTCTATGTTGCCAATCAAAAACTGCTCGAAGAAGTGGGCATGATTCAGCATAAAGGCCGCCGGGTTGATCTGGTTGAGGATGAACAGTGGCTTTATCAATTCTACGATAATAAATTGCCGCCCGAAATTGTCAGCGGCATTACTTTGGATACCTGGCGTAAAACAGCGGAAAGAGCTAATCCCAAAATCCTGTTTTTAACCAAAGAGGATTTAACGCGTGAACAGGAGGAAAATTATGTCAATGAATGGGATTTTCCTGATAGCAAGAAAATAGGCAATCTGACCATTTCGTTGCAATACCGCTTTGAACCCGGTCACAATGAGGACGGGGTGACGGCAATTATTCCTGTGCATCAATTAAACCAGGTTTCCCAAGCCCCTTTTGATTGGCTGGTACCTGGTCTGTTGGAGGAAAAATGTATCGCCTTGATTAAATCCCTGCCCAAGCAAATCCGGAAACATTTTGTCCCTGTGCCGCAAACAGTCAAGCAGTGCCTGGAAATTGAACCCGATTTTAAGGGCACGTTGCAGGAATGGTTGGGCAATCGGCTACGTAAATTGACTGGCGAAGCAATTCCTTTGAATGTCTGGAATACGGACGGGGTGCCTGATCATCTGAAAATGAATTTCAGAGTCGTAGATGATCAAGGTAAGTTGTTGGATTACGGCAGGGATTTAAAAAAACTACAGCTTAAATATACCGCCAAGGCTGAGGACAGCTTTGACCAGATCGCCGCTGATGAACTGAATTATACGGGTTGCATTCAATGGGCGTTTGATGATTTGCCCGATACCTATCAGTTTATTCAGAAAGGACAAACTTTTATCGGCTTTCCGGCCCTAATTGACGAAGGCGATGCAGTAGGCGTCCGTATTTTCGACACTGAGCAGAAAGCATCGTTGCAGCACCAGGCGGGTTTAATCCGTTTGTTTCAATTGCAATTGCGCAAAGAATGCACCTATATCATCAAAAATATGCCGCAATCGGCAACGGCGGAATTGACTTACAATCGCTTACCAAAGCATCCCATAATATCGACGTCCACAGGCAAAAACTTGGAAGCAAGTGCATCGTATAAAGAAGACATGTTGTATTTAATTCTGTACAGTGCATTTGTTGAGGGTAGAACCCTGCGCACTCAACAGGCGTTTGAGCAATGTTTACAACAAAACAAATCAGGACTGATTAGCACTGCGAATGAAGCGGGAAAAATCGCGCTGGAGATAATGGCGCTTTATGGCACGATCAAAACACAATTGAAACACCTCAACGCTAATGATCCTTTAGCAAAAGATATTAATGACCAATTGGATTTACTCATATATGCAGGTTTTATTCGAAATACGCCTTACCAGCAGCTTAAAGCTATTCCGCGTTATCTGAAGGCAATACAGTATCGCCTTGATAAATTTGATAATAATCTACTAAAAATCCAGGAAGTCAGTCGTTATTCAACACGTTTCTGGAAAGATATAGAGAAAAAAGAAAAAAAAGACACTGTTATACCGGAACAAGACCCATTCCGCTGGGCAATTGAAGAGTTCCGGGTTTCGTTGTTTGCCCAGCAACTTAAAACAGCTTACCCGGTTTCTGCAAAACGTATGGATAAAGCCTGGGATGAACGCGATTAAGGCTTGCAGGATTTAGGTGTTAGTTATCTTTAGTTTGTTTAGCAACTAGGTTTTATGGATAATGTACCTATGATTTTAAGATTTTCAATAGATTCAAGAGTTTCAACAAAAGGTTGACGATATGACAGAACTGATGAGTAGCGGAGTCGAATTGATGTTTGCCGGAATGGGCATTGTGTTCCTGTTTTTGACCATGCTGGTGGTTGCTATCAATATTATGTCATCATTGGTGCAGCGTTTTTTTCCAGATGCGCCAATACAGGTGACAACTGCTACCACGGTATCCAGCGGCATTGATAAAAGCATCATTGCTGCGATCGCCGCAGCGGTGCATCAGCACCGAAACAAGCATAAACAAAGTTAAGAATTTAGGTTGGATGACTATATAATCCAGCCATTATTATTTTATATTAAACGCATTCAAACGACCCATTAGTTCAATGTTTAAAAGCCTACAAAGGTTCCCGGAGAAATATTAAGAATGGCCAAAGATAAAAAAAAGCCCCTAGCCATCACAGAAGTTGTCTTGCGTGATGCTCATCAATCAATCTTAGCCACTCGTTTACGCATAGAAGATATGCTGCCGATTTGTGAAAAACTCGACCAGATCGGTTACTGGTCAATCGAATCGTGGGGCGGAGCAACTTTTGATGCCTGCATACGTTATCTGGGCGAAGATCCTTGGGAAAGATTGCGTTTGCTGAAAGCGGCAATGCCTAAAACGCCACAGCAAATGCTGCTACGTGGCCAGAATATTTTAGGTTATCGGCATTATGCCGATGATGTGGTTGATAAGTTTGTCGAACGTTGCGCTGTCAATGGTATTGATGTTTTCCGTATCTTTGATGCAATGAATGACATGCGTAATATCGAACATGCTGTAAAAGCGGTACTCAATGCCGGTGCTCATGCTCAAGGGACTATTTCCTACACCACCAGTCCGGTACACACTCTGGATACGTGGGTCAATCTGGGCAAACAAATCGAAGATATGGGGGCGCATTCTATCTGTATTAAGGACATGGCTGGTTTGCTTAAGCCTTATGAAGCCTTTGAGCTGGTTAGCCGTTTGAAAAAAAGCACTAAAATTCCCCTTCATTTGCATAGTCATGCTACGACCGGTTTAAGTGTGGCAAGCATAATCAAAGCCGCTGAAGCGGGCATTGATAATGTCGATGCTGCCATTTCATCACTGAGCATGACTTATAGTCACAGCGCAACCGAGACCATTGTCGCCAGTCTTGAAGGCACTGACCGGGCTACAGGTTTAGATTTGGTTAAATTGGAAGAAATTGCACATTATTTCAGAGATATCCGGAAAAAATATGCCCAATATGAAGGCAGCCTTAAAGGGGTGGATGGACGTATTTTGATTTCTCAAGTCCCTGGCGGCATGTTGACTAACATGGAGAGCCAATTAAAGGAACAGGGTGCAGCTGACAAGTTCGATGAAGTGATGCGCGAAATTCCACGTGTACGAGAAGATTTGGGTTTTATTCCACTCGTTACTCCAACCTCACAAATCGTGGGTACACAAGCGGTTATAAATGTCATAAATGGTGAACGCTATAAAACCATTACCAAAGAAACGGCGGGATTATTGAAAGGAGAATACGGAGCAACCCCGGCGCCAGTGAACAAACAATTACAAGACAGAGTGCTCGAAGGTGCGCAACCCATTACCTGTCGCCCGGCCGATTTAATTGAGCCGGAAATGGACAAATTGATTGCTGAGGTACAGGAAAAAGCTAAAGCTGAAGGCGTTAAACTCGTTAAAAATATCGAAGAAGATGCATTAATCAACGGTATGTTTGCTCAAGTCGGATGGAAGTTCCTGGTTAATCGTGGAAATCCTGCTGCATTTGAGGCCGTACCGGATGCAAACGCTTTTGCAGCAGCCAACAATGCGCCTAAAACTGCGTCAGTTGAAGGAGTTACCGAAACTTACACTGTCAACGTGGATGGCAAAAATTTTAATGTAACAGTAGGCCCTGGTGGTGCGCCACTGACGATTCAGCATGCTGCCGCCGAAAAAAGCCATGCAGCGCCTATAGTCACTAGCGGCTCTGTGGTTTACGCGCCAATGGCGGGTAATATACTGAAAATCCTGGTTGATGTTGGTAGTGAAGTTGAGGAAGGTGAAGTTGTTGTGATTATGGAAGCGATGAAAATGGAAACTGAGGTGCGATCTAAATTTGCAGGTATCGTTAGCGCTGTTCATATCAAGGAAGGCGGTGCGGTTGCCGGCGGCAACGCTCTGATTTCATTGTAACAACGCACACTATCAAGAGACATTTTATGGAAAATCTGCTTTCACTCTGGCAAAGCACTGGCATATACAACTTTACTGGCGGTCAGGCTTTTATGATGCTGGTCGGTTTTTTGTTACTGTTTCTTGCTATAAAAAAAGGGTTTGAACCCTTGCTTTTGATGCCGATAGGCTTTGGCGCAATCCTCAGTAATATTCCGGTTGCAGGTATAGCTGAAGAGGGTGGTCTTTTATATTACCTGTATTTCGGTATCAAATTGGGTATCTTCCCGTTGCTCATTTTTATGGGTGTTGGTGCAATGACCGATTTTGGCCCCATGCTGGCAAACCCTAAAACATTGTTATTAGGCGCGGCGGCACAATTTGGTATTTTTGCTTCATTGCTGGGTGCTTTGGCGCTCAACATCGTACCCGGTCTGGAATTCAGCTTAAGAGATGCAGCCGCGATTGGTATTATTGGCGGAGC
>Ga0105097_10001429_pt1 | contig 11423 bp, 7 predicted proteins | sample PPLLak12cMay2015_FD_87035 | JGI IMG/M metagenome (GOLD analysis project Ga0105097, IMG submission 87035) | Freshwater sediment microbial communities from Prairie Pothole Lake near Jamestown, North Dakota, USA - PPLs Lake P7 Core (1) Depth... | ecosystem: Environmental > Aquatic > Freshwater >... | reverse complement strand
TAAGCGGGATGAGCTCACTGCGGAACTGATCAGGAAAGCTTTCGCTGCCGGGATGAAGAAGGCTCGGAAACTTAAAGCGAGCCAGGTTGCCACGGTTGTGTACGGCACAGGGACAGCAGGCATGAGCGTCTCGGAAGCGGCTCAGGCGTTGGTTGAAGGCGCTATGCTGGGGTTGTATCGGTTTTCTGCTCCTAAGCAAAACCTGGCAGAAAGTCAAACCGATATCCAGGCGATTAAGATCCTGGAGTTGGACGGGCAAAAAATAGAAGCGATCCAGGCCGGTCTTAATATTGCCCGAGCAGCCGTCGCTGGGACGATTCTGGCGCGGGACCTGATTAACTGGCCGGCGAATTTCACCACACCGACCCGCATGGCCGAAGTCGCCCAGGAAATTGCTGAGAAGTTTGGGCTGTCAATTACTGTGGGAGATCGGGAGTGGGCAGCTAAAAGGGGCATGGGGGCTTTCCTGGCGGTAGCCAAAGGTGCTGGTGAGCCGCCGAAGTTTATAGTCCTCGAGCATAACGGCGAGCGCAAGGACCTGGATACCGTCGTCCTGGTGGGAAAAGGGATCACCTTTGATACCGGTGGTATTTCTATCAAGCCTGCGGAACGCATGGAGGATATGAAATCCGATATGAGCGGCGCTGCTGCCGTGCTGGGGGCTATGCGGGCAATAGCGGAACTGAAACTACCTTTGCGAGTGATTGGGATTACGCCCTGTACGGAAAATATGCCGGATGCCAATGCTTACCGGCCGGCAGATATCATCACTGCCAGCAATGGGAAGACGATTGAAATCATAAGCACCGATGCCGAAGGTCGCATGGTCCTGGCAGATGCACTGGTCTACGCTTCACAGTATCAGCCAAAAGCCGTCATCGACCTGGCGACTCTTACCGGGGCCTGTGTGATTGCTCTTGGTCAAGGGATAGCAGCTGGGGTATTCTGCAACGATGAGCAGCTACAGAATAAGCTGGTGGCAGCAGGCAAGGCCAGCCAGGAGCGTCTGTGGCCAATGCCTCTTTGGGACGATTACAAGCAGAGTATTAAATCTACCGTGGCAGATATGAAAAACAGCGGTGGCAGGTTTGGCGGAGTCGGCACTTCAGCAATCTTCCTAAAAGAATTTACTAACTATCCCTGGGCGCACATCGACATGGCTGGGATGGCATTACAAGCCAAGGAAAACGGCTATGTACCCGAAGGCGGAGCAGGATTTGGAGTGCGCCTATTGGTGGAACTGCTGCGCAACTGGTAGCATAGGCTGCTATAATTAATTGGCGAGGGAGCTATGCCGATTTACGAGTATATCTGCCTGGATTGCAAACAGCGCTTTGAGGCGATCCGTCCGATGAAGGATGCCGACGAGCCTATCTCATGCAGTTCCTGCCAGGGCGAGCACACGGCCCGCATGTTAGCTGTGGTTTTCGCGACCAGCGGCGGAAGAACTGCAACCGGTGCAGGCAGTACTTGCTCAAGCTGTGCCAGTAAATCTTGCTCGACTTGTGGGATGCATTAAGCACGAGAGATAACCTGGGTAAGAATTTCTGCTAATTTTCGTGCCAACTCTGGGTGCGAGTGGTTATGCACAGTATAAATGCGACCATTTGCACCCATTTTTTCGCGCTCATAGGGGTGAGATTGCATCCATAGGACGGCTTGCGCTAATGCATTGGCATCCTCCGGAGGCGTATAGATGCCTCCCTGGACGCTTTCGAGCAGGCTGCGTCCTTCGCCGCCGACACCCAGGATGATCGGGCGGCTGCACGCCCAGGCATCGAATACCTTCGACGGGAGAGCGCCTTCGAACAGAGGCAGGTTCTTTAGGGGGATGATAGCGGCATCGGCGGTGGATTGCAGCCCGGGGATATTCTCACGCGGCTGCTCTCCAAGGAAAGTGATATTTTTCAACTCGTAGCTATCTGCGAGGGCGATGAGATCCGCTTTACAGGGGCCTTCTCCAACCAGCAGGAAGTGGACGGATGGTTCGGATTGCAGCTGCCGAGCGGCTTCGACGATAGTTTCCAACCCCTGCGCTAACCCATGCAGGCCGGCATACAGCGCGATAAATTTATCCTGCAGCCCAAGTTTTTCACGCCAGAGCGAGCGAGCAGCGGGTGAAAACTGAAACAGCTCGGTGTTCGCTCCATTGGGGATTAGCGCTAATTTCGAGGGCGGCTGACCTCTCTCGACAAGACGGTCCCAGATACCTCGGGTGACGACCACGATCTTTTTGGCACGGCGGTAGCAGGCTTCCTCCAGCCATGTTGCCAGGGCAATGGAGCGCTTGCCTTTCATCTCTCCCAGCACAATGGCTGATTCGGGCCAAAGGTCGCAGACCTCAAAAACCATCGGGATGCGACGCAGCCGGCTTATGACCAGCCCGGCGCCGCCTGCGAGGAGCGGCGGAGAATCGACATACAGCACATCGTACTTGCCGCGAGCCAGGAATACGCCGGTGAATGCGGCGCTCAGCATGAAGGATGCGTAGAACCATATGCGGCTGCGGTAGTTTTTTTCTGGGGAGGCTTTTACCCAAACTCGCCGGACATCGATACCATCGAGATCGGCGTGCTCATAGTAGCGGCCGCGATATTCGGGTCGGATGATCCCGGAGGGGTGATTAGGGATTTCGGCCAGTATGGTGACCTGGTGGCCTTGAGCGACCAGGTTGCGCGCCAGCTCGTGCGCCCGGGTTTGAGATGCGCCGGCTTCGGGGGGAAAATACTGGGATATGTAGAGAATTCTCATCCGATTACCAGAAGCCCGGTCTAAAACAAGGCATCATAAACCTCGAGGATTTTTTGTTGCGAAGCTCTGGTATTGCAGCCTCCTGCAACGGCCAGTGCCGTATTGGCCGCCAGTGCCTGCAGGGCGTCGGGGTTCTGCAGCCGGTTAATTGCTCCGGCCACGGCCTGAGGTGTTAGCTCATCGAGCAGTAATCCACAATTGTACCTGCGAATCGTATCGCCCAGGTCGCCGATGTCATTGGCCAGTACCGGTGCACCGGCGGCTATGGCATTACCGAGAGCATTCGGAGCGTTATATTCTGCACCGGGATAACCCGGCTTCAAGGCGTAATAAACCAGGTCTGCAAGCCGGGTGATCAGCGGCACCTTTTCGAGAGGGATCCAACCCAGATCGTGGATATTATTGGTTTCCCGGTAGCACGCTTCGATTTCAGGGCGCTGAGGACCATTGCCTGCGAGAAGAATATGGACTTCCGGTAGCAGTTTGGCGGCTTGCAGAAGCGGTAATATTACCCGGTCTTTGGTGAAGCCGCCAATATATGCGACAACCAGTTTGTTTGGCGGAATTCCCAGTTCCAAACGGGCAGTCGCAACATGGCCGGGTGTGATCTCCCGGTGGATTTCCGGGTCGGCGTAGTTCCCGATTGCCGTAATCGGTGAAAATCCACGGGCGGAAAGCTCAACGGAAAAACGCCGGCTGGCAGTGATGGTGTGATCGACCGAGTGCAGCAGGCGGTTTTCCAGAAGTTTCAAAAATTGGACGGCAACAGAAGGCAGCTGAAGTGACATCAATGCCGGGTAGTTTTCGTGAGCATCGTATACCAACCGGCATCTGGTCTGGTGCTTCAGCTGCACACCGCAGTACAGACTATCCAGGTCATGGCAGTGCACAGCATCCGGAACGAGCGTCCTGCCAAGGCCATCCGCGGCGCGCCAGAAAGACGGAACTCGCAGCGCCTGCTTTAGCCCGGCTGCATAGCTGGAGCGAGCCGAATGGATGCGGAAGATCTCTAACCCGCCTTTGATTTCGTGGGCGGGCAGTTCAACCTGGCGATCCCAGGCAATCAAGGAGACCCGGTGACCAGCGTTGATAAGCGCTTCGGCTTCCCATAAAACGCGCGGATCCGGCCTGTATGGGTTAGAGAGCAGCATTAAGATATGCCGGCTCACTGGTGATCCTTCTTGTTTTGAGCGAGGGATTCATAAAGGTGTTCCAGTCTGGTCATTTCGGCTTCTTGCTCAGGGCGCACTGTAATTCGGCGCAAGGCGCCCTCCCGCAACTTTCTACGCCTGTCAGGGTCCTGGAGCAATTCCAACATGGCTTGGTAGAGTAATTTTGCATCTCCGGGAGGAACCAGCAACCCATTTTCACCGTCGCCGATCAATTCTCTCACAGCCGGCAGATCGCTGGCGATCACCGGGACACCACAGGCAAGCGCTTCCAGAACAGATACCGGTGCACTGTCCGAAGAGGGCACCGATATCCCGATCTCAGCCGAACGAATACGTTCGGCAATCTCAGACTCGGACGATGCAGGGCCAACCCACTGAACTGCTTCACCAATGGCGAGCCTGGAGATGTGTTGTTCCAGGGAGGCTTTGTACAACGGATCGCTAGAGTAGTCTTGCAATATCAGCCGGGTATTTGGGAAATCCCTTAATACCGCGCTAAAGGCTTCCAGAATGATGTGCTGGTTGTAGAGCGGTGAAATGGCACGCAGGCTTATCAGTGCCGCAGGTGAAGTCCGATGTTCGATTGCGGATTCACTGCGTGGGAAATAAACCTGGCGGTTGACTTCCCATTGGATTGTTTTGATCCTGGCTGGATCGGCGCCGTATTTACAGGCTTCCTGCGCCAAATGTTCTGAATTTGCGGTCAGGTAGTCGGCGTGATGAATGACCTGACGGGTCAGCCAGGCATGCAATGGGGAGCGATCGGGAAATAAGTACAAATCCGACCCCCAAGGAGTAAGGATCATGGGGTGAAATTGGATACCAGCTCCCAGCCAACCGGCACCGGTGAGTTGGTGCACGTGAACGATGTCAGGATGCCACTGCCGCAGAATACGGGAGACACGCACGCTCCAGGAAAACCATTTGATCAACGGTAGGTCCTGTTTGCCGGCCAAATGGACAATCCTGACACCGGGGATATCAGGGCATTCTCCAGTTGTATTGATCAATAAGACTTCGTGGCCATGCGCGGCAAACCAGCCGGCCCATCGCCGGCTATGGATAATAGAAGCATCAGCCAGGTAGCATATCTTCACTGCGTCAACTCAAGGAGAATTGCCGATGAATTATAATATCAGTTTCAGGAGCTACGCCTAATCTATTTCCCGGGCATCAATCTAATCCCAAGATGAGCCGACATCCTTTGATCTCGATCCTTACTCCCAGCTTAAACCGGGCAGATATGCTTGCCGAAGCAATAATAAGTGCAATGCAGCCGGACTTCTCGGAAGTTGAGCACTTGATCCTGGATGGGGGATCAACCGATTGCACGCTGGACGTTTTGAAGTGCTACCCGCACCTGCGGGTTATTAGCGAGCCGGACCAGGGAATGTATGCTGCGCTTAATAAGGGATTGCGGATGGCGCACGGCGAAGTGATCGGCTTGTTGAATAGCGATGATTGTTATTCCTCAGGCGTGTTTGCCAGGGCGGTAGATTGCCTGGAAGCGCATCCTGACGCCTGGGCCGCAGCCGGGGATGCCGAGCTGTTCCAGGTCGATCTGGACGGGAATCGACGCCAGTTGGAATATTTTCCGGCTATTCCGCCAGGGCAGTTATGGTCGCGCCTGACGGTAGGCATCCCGGCGATTAATGCCTGGTTTTTTCGGCGAGAAGTATTCGAACGCTTGGGGGGATTTAATCTGAATTACCCGATCTCGGCTGACCGGGAGTTCATGCTGCGGCTTGCATACACCGGATTCAGGTATGCCTCTTTTTCAGGACTGGCTTACAGTTACCGACAACACCCAGGCTCACAAACAATGTCCGCCCCGCCCGACCGTGGAATGCCGTATGTCGAGCCGGCTTATATCATTGAGAAGCTGCGGATTGCAGAGACTTTCCTGGATGATCCCGACCTACCAGTAGAACTACGACCAGTAATGCGGCACTGGCATGCTGATATTACCAGCGGCCAGGTGCTGTATGCGTTGCGCTATGGACAATTTCGGCGGGCAGGAGTGCATGCGGCAGCAGGCTGGCGGAGGAACCTGATCTGGCCGGTGGAGTTCATAACCCGCGTCGTTTCTGGGCAGAAGAAAAAATACAGCAGCAAGGGCGATCGATAACGTCGACCTACATGATTTTGTTCATGCTCTTGGATGCATCCGCAGGTGGCGTACTGAGCGATATGCTTCCCCGAGTTGCTGCTTGAGCAAAGGAATATCACCGCGCTCAACGACCAGGGCGGAGTGCCAGGATAAGCCAGAAATTCTATGAAACCAGGTCAGGGCAAGGATCGCTCCGACAAAATAAGACACAGTCGATGCGAGGGCAGCGCCAGGGACGCCCATTCTGGGTATCCAATATATATCGAGCAGGATTGTCAGTGCCAATGTGGCGGCTGCGGTGTAGGCAGGGTACTGCGGTTTGCCACGACCAGAGAGGTTGGCGGATAAAATTTTTGTGACCAGGACGAATATCATCCCAGGCAGGAGAAGCAGGAATGGAACTGCAGAGGCTGCGAACTGCGCTCCGAAAATGACTGGGATCAGGATATATCCCAAGACACCAAAGAGTATCGCCAGTGGGATCGAGATCAGCACCAGAATGCGGCAGGTCCTGGCTGTCAGCAGTGATCCGGTTGTCTCGTCAAGGCCGGAGATTTTTGGAAACAGGGCAGAGCTGACTGCATTGGGGAGGTTCCAGAGTATCTCGGCCGTTGATACGCTGGTTGTGTAGATGCCCACGCTGGCTACACCGGAATAGAAGTTCACCAGGTAATTATCCAGGCGGTAGGTAAAAAGCGTCATCAGGTTGCCTGCGTAGCTCTTGGCACCGTAGTTGATCATCGGCTGCGCTTCTTTGCGAGAAAGCTGCCATTGAAAGCCAACCGATTTCAGGATGTAGATGCTGATCAGGAAAAAATGGATGACATACGCAAACAGCCAGCTCAGGATTGCCCCAGATGCGGCTGCATTCATGATGACCGAGATCACGATAAATATCAACATCAGCAAAGCCCGAGTAAGCTCGAGGGCATTGTAGACAAGGAATCTTTGTAACCCAATCAAGATACCAGATAAAAATACTGCCATCAGGTTCAACGGCAATGTCAGTGTCACCCATAGGATATAGCGCTGATCAATGCCCGCAAGCAGGTTGTTTGACAAAAACACAAGATACAGGATATAAAAAACCACTCCGCCGGCCACCCCTAAAACTGCTCCAGCGCCGAATGCGAAAGCAACCAGCCGGCGGGGGGTATTTTTTTGACTGGCTGTGAAATAGGTGAGTGCGCTGCCGGTACCGATGTTGAAGAGCACTAAGAGCATCGATGCCGTGATCAGTACCAGGTTGTAGACGCCCTTGCCATCTGCTCCCAAGGAACGGGCAACGATTACACCGATAATAAAACGGATCAGGTAGATGATCAGGGAAGCTGCCAGGAAGATGGCGCTGCCGTGAATTAACCCCGGTTTGTTTGGATTCGAATCCATGATTGTGATATAAATAGGCGAACCAGGAATTAGGCTGTTTGTGTGAATGATTATACCTGTTTGCGCATTTCCGTCTGCTTTGGATAACCTGTATTTAACTGGACTACTTCCCATTTCTACATGAACCGCTGGTTTCTATGCCTACAAAATTAACTCGCTACTGTGATGGCATTCTGGAAGCTGCCTGGTTAGCGGCAGTCCTGGTTGTGCCCCTTTTTTTTAATGTTTATTCCAGCCGGATTTTTGAGCCGGATAAGATTGCGCTGCTGCGTACATTAGCCCTGGTGGCCTTAGCTGCCTGGCTGGTCAAGATAATCGAAACTGGGCGAAGCAGTTGGGAACAGCTGTCCGAGGACGGATCGCCCTGGAAGAATTTCCTGAAAACACCTATGGTGTTACCTGCTGTCGTGCTGATGTTGGTTTACCTCATCGCGACAGTTTTTTCAGTCAGCCCGGCGGTTAGCCTGTGGGGGTCGTACCAGCGACTGCAAGGAACATACACAACGCTTTCTTACTTGGTTTTCTTCGGAGCGATTATCGGGAACATGCGTCAGCGAAAGCAGGTAGACCGGCTGATCACGACCATGATCGTCGCCAGTTTGCCCGTTGCGCTGTATGGCGTGCTGCAGCGCTACCGCCTTGATCCGATTCCGTGGGGAGGCGATACCACCATCCGGATCGCCGCCAACATGGGAAATTCCATTTTTGTGGCAGCTTACTTGATCATGGTAGTACCTTTGACTCTGGCACGCATCGTCGAGAAGTTCCGTGCAATCTTGCGTGATTCTGAGCGGGTGGCTGAGTCTATGGTGCTGGCGACTATCTATGTGTTCATCGGTGCGCTGCAGGTGATTGCGATTTACATGAGTGGAAGCCGCGGCCCTGCGATCGGATGGCTGGCAGGCATGTTTGTGTTTTTCTTGCTGCTCTCGTTATATTGGCAAAAACGGTGGTTGACGGTTGGTTTGGTAATGGCATCAGGCTTATTGATTGTATTTGTCCTGGTGTTGAACCTGGCTTCCGGGCCCTTTGCCAGCCTGCGTGCCTCGCCGGCAGTGGGGCGGTTCGGGTCTCTGTTGGATTCAGAAAGCAGCAGCGCTTTGGTGCGCCGCTATATCTGGGAGGGCGTGGTTAAACTAGTCTCGCCTCACGAACCGTTAGAATTCCCGGATGGGTCAACGGATCGCTTGAATTTCCTTAGACCGCTGGTAGGCTATGGTCCCGAGAGTATGTACGTGGCCTACAATAAATTCTATGTTCCTTCCTTGGGAAAAGTCGAGCGGCGTAATGCTTCGCCGGACAGATCACACAACGAAACCTGGGATTCGATGGTCATCACCGGCGCGTTCGGCCTGTTCGTGTATTTTGTCGTATTTGCAATGGTCTTTTACTATGGATTCAAGTGGCTGGGATTGATCGTCAACCGGAAACGGAGAAACTTGTTCCTGGGGCTATATATCGGAGGTGGACTTGGTGGGGCCTTTTTCTTCAGCATTTGGAGAGGAGTGGAATATCTCGGGGTAGGAATGCCTTTTGGGATTTTCCTGGGGCTGATATTATACGTTGTTATTGTGGCTCTTTTCTTCACTACCGAAAAACCGGCTAACGATGGTCAGGTAGCCAGATTTTTACTGTTGCTCGGGATGGTCTCTGCAATCCTGGCTTATTTCGTTGAAAGCAACTTCGGAATCTCGATTGCGGTAACGCGTACCTATTTTTGGATTTATGCAGGACTGATGGTCGTGGTTGGCGTCTTCTTGCCCCGCTTGGGTGCTTATGGATATGCTACAGCCGGAGAGTCGGCCGGCAGGATCGATCCTGCTGCCGGCACTCTACACGATGAGCGCAATGGGAAGCAGACATCAACAGCGGTATCACGGCGCAAGAAAGAAGAGAAGCGTACAGAGAGCCGCACTCCAAAAAATTCAAACTCGACATGGCTGTTGGAAGCGCTGATTGGTGGTGGGATTATTGGTATCATCCTGATTACGCTTGGGTTTGATTTTATTTCCAACACTGATGGGAATGCATCTGTTTTAGCCGTTCTCGCAAATTTTGGCAGCGATAAGTATTTCGGAATCGTATTTCTGCTTCTGACTACATGGATCTTGTCGGCGGTGGTAATCACGCTTTCCGGGGGAGGTGGAGTAAGCGAAACCCCGCGAAATAAGCAGATCGGCCTGCAAATCCTGGTTGTCTTAGGGGTCTCTGGAGCAGTTGGATTAATCTATTACATGGTACATGCAAGCCGCCTGGCAGCCCTGGCACGCTATACTGTGACTTCTATTGAAGGCGTTATGGTGCAGGTCGGTAATTACGAACAACTGCTGGCCAGCTATTACATATTTATACTTCTGCTGGTGTTCGGAATCGCTCTGGCTATTGCCGCCCAGGCTCGGGCAGAGGCTTTGTTGCCGGTAGGAAATCGTGAGCCGGAGAGGTTGGCCGATAGCTGGGTTTCGGTGGTATGGTTTGTAATATTTATGGTGGGTGCGTTCTATTTGACTTCTGTCACGAACTTGAGAGTTATCCAGGCGGACATTGCCTTTAAGATTGGCGATTCCTTTGCCCAACCGGGAAGCTGGCATGTTGCCACCAGAATCTATGAGCGGGCTATTGCACTGGCGCCATCGGAAGATTTCTACTATCTCTTCCTGGGTAGAGCTAATCTGGAAGAAAGTAAAACGATCGAGTCAGCTGCAGCGCGCGATAGCTATGTAATGAATGCCAGAGACAACCTGTTAAACGCCCAAGCGATCAACCCGTTGAATACCGATCACTCCGCCAACCTGGCGCGCCTGTACAGCACCTGGGCGTCTGTCACAACGGACCCGGCTGCTAAGCAGGAAAGATCGGCACTATCATCGGATTATTTCTCCAAAGCCGTTGTGCTCAGTCCCAATAATGCGCGCTTGTGGTCAGAATGGGCGCTCCACATGCTGTCTAACGTGGGCGATGAAGCCCAAGGCAGGCAGCTTATTGCGACTGCATTGGAGAAAGATCCAGAGTACGACTGGGCATATGGGTTGTTAGGAGATTTGACCTTCCGCAATGCGCGAGCGACACAATCGTCGGAAGAACAGAAGCAGTTGTTGGAAGAGGCAGCCGGTTATTACCAGAAAGCTCTCGGATTTATCAACCCATACGAACCGCAGAATATCTACAGTTATCAATTATCCCTGGCGGGTATTTTTTCCTTGCTTGGGCAGCATGAGAAGGCGATCCAGGCATATTTAGACGCTGGGAATACTGCAGCAGGACAGGCGCAACGCTGGCAGATCGAAGAAGCAATTTCCGAGGAATACCTGGCTTTAAACGATCCGATTAATGCCCTGATTCACCTGCAAAATGCTCTGTCGGTTGCGCCGGAAGATCAGAAAACCAGGCTGCAGCAGCTTATCAGCCAAATTTCTGCACAGCCTTAATTTACCGGCATGTCTGCTGTTGCTTTTATTGTTTCGCTGCTGGCCGGACTGGCGCTCATCCCGCTGGTACGCCAGGTGAGCATTCGCTCTGGATTGGTAGCGAAGCCTAGAGCAGACCGCTGGCACGATAAACCGACCGCTACCCTCGGCGGGGTGGGTATCCTCGCAGCGTTCATCATCGGTCTTGCGATCGCCTTCATCAGCCAGGGTATAAGACTGAACAACTGGAATTTTGAGCATTGGGGGTTGTTGCTTGCTGCAGGCTTGATGTTCTGCCTGGGATTGTATGATGATCTGCGCCCGCTTTCACCGACCGCGAAATTTATCGGACAGGTGATGATTGCTGCCCTGGTTGTGTTCATGGGCTATACCACCGAGTTCTTTTCACCGAGAGTTGAAAATGTCCTGCTGGCACAAAGCCTGAATACCCTGCTCACGATCATCTGGCTGGTGGGGATCACCAATGCCTTCAATTTGCTAGATAATATGGACGGGTTGGCGGCGGGGATTGCATTTATTACTACGGCCATCCTGGGTTATTTTTTCTGGCGGGATAGTAATTCCGGTATGCTGCTG
>Ga0105097_10001428_pt1 | contig 11425 bp, 11 predicted proteins | sample PPLLak12cMay2015_FD_87035 | JGI IMG/M metagenome (GOLD analysis project Ga0105097, IMG submission 87035) | Freshwater sediment microbial communities from Prairie Pothole Lake near Jamestown, North Dakota, USA - PPLs Lake P7 Core (1) Depth... | ecosystem: Environmental > Aquatic > Freshwater >... | reverse complement strand
GCTTGTGAACAAATGACATTCTCATTCGACATCAAGATCAAACGGTTCTTGAAGAACGAGATACCATGGATCTGACCCCCAACAAAGGTAGGCATTGGATTGGTCTCTGCATCACCGACCACCCTTGGCTGCCAGAACTGACTAGCAGTAGTGTCAACTGTTTGGGTAACCGTAGCGACTGTGCTAACACGGAAGGTATCACCTTCAGTATTGGATACCACATCAAGAGCGGTATAGGCTCGTCCAGCCCTGCTGATGGTTACAGCATCAATGACACCCGTGGTGGTTGTGGTAATACGTAGGCCTGCTTCTTCTCTGATGACAATAGATGGATCACCAGTAGCAACAGCATTATAACTACCAAGCTTTGAGAAGGTCAGGTTAGAGATGTCAAAGCTAGCATCCGTGCTGGTGGTCCTAAAGATCTGACCATCACGATACCAGTTATAGACCTGACTGCCATTGGTATAAACAATACGTTCCAATAGCTCATCATTACCAAGAACCCAAGGGTAGTCTGTATTGACAACATCAGTACGGGTAGCCGTGACCTTAAGGCGTAGGTTGAGACCAGTCCCTCCATACACAGGGAAGCTCTGACCAACAGCATAACGACCATTGCCTGAGGTGAGGATGGTAATGCTTGAGGGCACACCTGTCACTGCTGAGGTCGCTGGTGTTGCTAGGGCAGAGGCTTCATCAAGCTTACGGAAGGTGAAGGTACCATTGGCCTCTCTGATGATGGCATGAGGCAACGTGGCTTCATTAATGGTTTCAATGACACCAGGACCAAGAGTCTCCTCCCAAACACCCGTACCACTGGCACCACCATCACTGGTCCGAAACTTCACATAATAGTCATCACCATTAGAATCCTCTGAAGCAAGGATCTTAATGATCGTACTATTAAGGAACTGACGAGGCAATTCACTGACCGTACTGACCGTTCCCTTGTAGGATTGAATGGCATTACCAGCAACACCACCCTTTGCTTCCAAAGAGAAGTCTGCGTTGTTGGCCCTACGGATGTGAATGGTATTACCAATACCTGTGGCTACAAACAATGGGTTAGCATTGATGGAAGCAACCAGAGCATTGATAATGGTAGATGAGTTTAAAGAAGAACCAGAAGTGGTAGGTGAGTTGTAGCTAAAGGTGGTTCCAGCAATGATGATGGAGTAGGTAGTGTCATAGGCAACACTATTCAGTACCACAAAACCATAAGGAGTAATGGCAGCACTGACATCACCAACATTCTCTGTAACCGTAATGGTTCGGTTCAGAACAAAGTTATAGTCATTGATCTGAAGGATAGCAAGATCAGTAGAATCAGTATGGGTGGCATACGTAGTGGCAGAAGCAGCAGGCGTATTGACCGTCTGTTGAATACCACTGTTTGCATCCCAAATCCTCAACACACCTTGTTTGGTGAACTGAGCAGCATACTTCTCTTCTTCGTCCCTGAAGATTGTAAACCACGTACCATCAGAAGCAGCATTAGCCAACTTAAGAATGCCACGTAATCCAGGACGCTTGGCAAGACCAAAGGTAGGATCAGGATAATAATTTATGCATTCCCGCAGTTGATTAGGAAGCTTAAAGGCATCCGGCTGCTGCGAGACCCCTCCAATGAGGTTAGGGATTTTCTGAGATACGGCAGCCATTATCGTGCAATTGCTCGGAAGGGCGTATAAGAAATGTAGAAGTTCTGACCATTCTCCTGTCCAAAGATATTGGATTCAGCAGTGTTGGTATCATAGGCCAGGCAGTTGGACCTTAGGATGGTTTCGTCTTGAGCATTGAATGCTACCATCTCCTGAGAACCAAGAGCCCGACCAGCAAAGACACGGGCAGAACGTTGGGTGATGTAGTCCTTAAAGACCTGTGGTAGATCTTCGAAATCAAACAGCCATACCACATCACAACGAATTGGATTACCTGTTGGAAAGGTATAGGTATGATTTACCTTGTCGTAGAGTTTGCCACTACGCAATACGGTCTGGTATTTCTGGACATTGGAATACTTGTTGTCGGAGAGTTGAAGTACCGTTGGTGGTACCAAGATCTCACCATTGACATCAGGAGTGAATGGATAGTTGACTTCAGTATTGAAGTGCCACCCTTCTCCTTGAATCTCACGGTTGACGGCATCAAGTGTTGTTTCTGCCAGGGCAATCTCGGGGTTTGCGATGTCGAGAGACACCACAGGTGCCTGCCCGATACCAGCCAACATTTGGTTGATAGCTTGGAGTTTTGTTGTCATCGATCGGACAGGAACATTATTAAAAGAAAAGGGACCAACCTTTAACAGTCAGTCCCACTATTAAACCACGTCTAAGGCGTGACCCTCAAACGTTACGGAAGGCACCAGCCACGGAAACCCGAACAGGAGCGGAACCATAGGCCAGACGGCCCACGATCACGTCGCCCTGATAGATCACCTTGGTGTCAGCACCAGTCGTCTGAACCGAAGGACCAATGGCCTCAACAACGCCAGCAGCGTCACGGTGGAAGATCAAACCGCAGCTGTTGGTGAAGTCGGTAGCGATACCATAGGTGTTGTTCTCACCGGTCACAGCAGCAGCATCAATGGCGGTACCAGCAGCCGAACCATACTTCCCAAGGAAAGGGATGTTGTTGGACTTCTTGATCTTGATACCAGCGATCTCATAGAGACCATCACCACTGTTCAGGTTGCCCTGGCTGTTGCCATACTCACGGTTGAGGATGTTGGTGTCGACTTGGCTGATGATAGCGTAGTACTGACGAGGGGACAGCACGGCCACACGACCATCCTGAGGGGCAGCAACTTCGTCAAGACGAGCAGCAGCTTCAAAGAAACCATCGACCAGGGCCTGAGCATCATACTCCTTGCTTGAGCCAAGGTTGATGCGGAAGCCACCGGGTTCGCCGGTCACAGCAGCGGTCAGGCCAGAGGCACGATCCAGAACGCGGAAGATCCGACGGTCATAGAATTCAGCCAGGCTTTGACCGATCTGACGGGCAATAGGACCACGAATGTCATACTGAGACAGCACTTCATCCAGGTTACCAACAAAGGCGCTGGCGACCAGAAGGTCATCCATGGCGATGGTGGTTTCAGCAGCAGCAGGGTTGCCGCTTCCGAGGATGGCGGTGCCGGGGGTGTGATACCCACTTTGGATACGGCCAGTGTGAATGAACTGAGCCTCCTTGCCACCACGAAGGGTGCGGGTCATCACCAGATCTTTAGCGATCGTAGCGTTACGGAAGGCCTCATAGACCTCGCCGGTGAAGAGCTTCAGAAAGAGAGCCTTCTTGTCGCCGGCCTTATTAATTTGGCCAAGCTGAGTTACAGTAGCAGTCATTTGTTTAAAAAGAAAAGGGGTTTATATCAGGTTTCCAAGTACTTGAGTTTTATCCGGATTCGAAGTATTCAGTTGTTAGACAATACGTCCGTTGTATTGGGTGTCAGCCGCAGCTGGCCAATACTCCAGTCATGACTAGGTTTTTAACGAGGTTGTCCATCCTCAAAAGAAAAGGGGTCCGACTCTGAGGTGCCCCTAATCAAACATCAAAGCAGACTGCCTGATGCCTCTAGTTTATCTTCGATGTCCAAGCGATAACCAGGATCAGTACGATAACGTGGATCTGAGATAGCTCGTGCCAGCTCTGCCTGTGACTTGAATCCTTTAACAGAATTCTTCACCGACTTACCTGAAACAGTCTTACCTTCAAATCCAACAGCATCCTTGTATCGTTGGTTCAAGGCTTGAACAGCAAAGAAGATTGCATCCTTGTTACCAGAGTTAACCACATTATCGTAAGCCGCTACTTCTTCAGGCTTAAGATTGTCTGCTGCCCATGCCAAGGTTTCGGTATACGATTCCTGACCACCTACCGATTGAACGATAGATTGAGCATCGACATCAGACAAGGGTTGTCCAACAGTAGGAGGGGCATTCTTCTGGAGTTCCAGATATGCCTCTACCAGCTTCTCGGAAGGCAGCTGCTTAAGCCGCTCAACGGTTTCAGGTGTGAGCTGGTTGTTGTTGGAAAAGTACTCCTGGGAAGCATCAAGGATGGCCTGAGTTTCCTCAGTCACCTCTTGTTCTTCTGTTGCTTCTTCGGTGGTCTCCTCAGTAGAGTCCTCTTCGGTAGCATCATCATCAGGATCCTTTTGCCCTAGCTTCTTTTGAAGTTCAAGGTAGGCCTTCTCAAGATCTTCTGCTGACTTAAACTTCCCAGCATAGTTCAGGTCCTGTTCTGAATCCTTACGAGCACGGTCGTAGGTCTCTTCTTGGGCCTGTTCTTGTTCTGATTGAAGCTTATCTCCAAGCTGTACAAGGCGGGCTTCATCGGCCTCGCGGGCTTGGGTATCGTTAGGATCAGATCCGTCGAATATGATTTCAGACATTGGGTGGTTTAGTGAATAACAAGAGTAACTTTACCAAGGCCAGGAACAACAATCCTAGGACCTTGAGGACGAGCCGTATCGGTCTTTACTTGAGGCTTCCCTGCGGACTTACGACGGGGACTCAGCTCAGTAACTAGCTCTTGGATGGCCTCACGTTCATCCTGCGGAAGGGATGGTTGGGATGGCTGGAGGTTGTCCTGATTGGATGTTTTGAGAGACATTACGTAATGCGTCGAGGGCTTCGGGGTTCTTGGATGGATCCATCATAGGAGCCTTGGCTAGGCTGCCTGCTTGTTGCATCAAGGTGCCTTGCATTGCCTGTGCTTGTGCCTTCTGCATCTCACCATTCTGCTCTTCAGTAGTCTTAATGAGCTTAAGGGTGTCGATGCCTTGAGACGCTGCGAGGCGTTTAATCGCTTCATCAGGGTGAATGAACTTCATCAACATCTCTGGACCAAGGGCTTGACCAACGGTCTGTAGGAACATGATGAGAGATTCACGATCCTGACCACGACCAATACCCTCAAGACCAGCGATGATGGTGGGGAAGACAATACCCTTTGGAAGCTTAGGAAGATCTCCAGACCGTTGAAGGGTGAAGAGCTTTCGTTGGAGGTAGGGGCGAACCAGCTCCGTTGTCAGGTTACCATAGATTCCACCAAGCTGCTCGTTAAGTTCCTGCTGGGTGGCCCTGATCTCCTCTGCGGTGGTCCTTTCGGATTGACGCACAGACAGCACCAGGAAGGCATCAGACAGGCGTTGAACCAGCTGGGTGATCATCTGGTAGGCGGTGGAGAAGTCGGCCTGCTTGGACACCTGAACGGCAGTAACGTCTTCAGCACGTCCCTGAATGATGGCCCCATTGCCGGCCTTTGCCAGAGTAGCAGGCTTAATGGTAGCAGAAGGAGATACCAGAAAGACCACCTTAGCAGCAGCAGCGGAACCTTCCACCATGGCTTGCATAAGTCCTTCAAGAGACTTAAGGTCTCCGAGATACTCTTCAATACGACCTCTACCATAGTCTTCGCCATCACAAACATTAAAGCGTAATGGAAGCCAAGGGGTAGTATTCTTTGGTGACTTCCCTTCAGACTCAGGAATAATGTCACCATCAACCTCTTGTCTCCATCGCCATTGTCCATCACGAAGCTTGGCCCAGGTATAGACGGCAGCTTCGTCTTCCCCTACGGTGACATCAACGTCAGGAGTAGGAGTGTTATCACCAACATGATTGGTGCGTTTTGAATTGTCCTTTCTGAATTGTTCTGGAAGGAACTGTCGGTCAATTGATTCAACAGTAACGATCTCTGTGGGCTGACCCTCTCCATCACGGACGACCACAAAACGGTCAAGAGGGTAAAGCTTCACACCTTTCGAACCCATGTATACCAGAGCATTTCCGGTTACAATCAAGTGCTTCATTGCCTGGTGAAGGATCACGCGATCCTGTGATTCGGCAACGTTTTGCATAACAACCCGTTCCATCTTGGAAAGGCTGAGGTCGATCTCTGATTTGATCGTAGCATCGAGATTTGGATCCGAGGCCAGCTTCCCGTCATTGATTTGAAGCTTAAAGAAAGTTGTGTTCACAGGGAACAAACTAAGCATCAGCTTCGATGCCATGACGTTAACGCCTTTGGCGCCGATGGACTGCCAAGGCGTGGGCAGCTTCTGACCATTGACCACACCCGTAGGTGTAAGCAGATAGGGAAGACTTAGTGCCGCACAGTCCCTGGCAGTATCAAGGAAGATCGTCCTGTCACTGGCCAACTTAGCGTAGCGATCAGCGGCAGACTGATTCTCCATGTTTACTTACCAATGTTAAGGTTGACACTGCCACCACCCATACTACCACCACCAGAGGCAGCAGGAGATGGAGCACTAGCAGTAGGAATACGAAGACCACCAGGACCACGACGAGCAGCACGTTGGCTGGAGGCCCGCTGACTGACGGAGGGACGCACTACCGTAGGGGTAGGGGTACCGCCTTGTGCTCCAGCAGCAGGGCCGGTCACAGGGGTCGGTGCCGGGGGCGGCGGTGGTGGTGCTTCAGGAAGTTTAACGGGGGCCGGCATTGGCGGCGGGGAAGGAGCTCCTACACACATGATTAAGAATCGCGTTTGGATTTAAGAAACCGGATGACCTCAATGGATCCGGCACGGAATGCTATCTCCTTTTCGGAGAGAGTGTAATCGGGAAACTCATCAGGATACATTCCATCAAGTTCCACAATTAGTTTAGACAAAGAAACATTCCCCCCAACCACACGGGTCAGGGGGAGTTCCTCGCTTTCGAGAAAGGGACTATCCATACTGTGGAAGATCCGTATTGGAGGCCTCAAAGAAGGCAGGCATTCGAGCTCGTTGGGTATCGGAAAGACCAGGAGCCTTACCTCGTTCATAGAGGGAATCGGATTGGGCTAACCAGAAGTCCTTGTCAAGGTATCTGTTATCAGAACTACCAAGACCATCAACTACCCATCCAACAGTTGCGCGGCGAAGTCGGTTAAGGCTTTGTGTTGATTTAAGTTGCAACTCGGAGCAGACCATTGAGTGGATAGCAACGTGGGTCTGTTCGTCCCTGCTGATGTCGGCTGCTGTGGTTCTGATTCCGATGTCTCCGTTGAAACGGAAGAAGGGAAGGATGACGAAGAAGACACTGCGTTCGAGAATTGCGGCCTTAAGGATTGGATGTTCTGGAGCATCAAGCCAGGCCTTAAGGATATGCTTGGATTCAGCTTCAGCCTTACTGTCGGAACCGTGAGCGGCAACAACATAGTTAAGAGCTTGGTCGTGACGCTCTTCGTCCTGTTGATTAGATAACAAAGACTCACGTACACCAGGAGTAGAAGGAAGCTCCTTGTCGAGCCCCTGCTGGAGGAACTCACGGACGGGTAGTTCGAGGTGGCGTAGACCGAGGGCACGGTAGAGGGACTCTTCTGATCCATCAACCAGCTTCCCCTTCTGAACAGCGACGGGTGTCCACTTGCGTTTGCGGGAAATAACTTGATCGTAAGGGGACAGTGTTGGGTTCATTATTCTCCACAGGGAATGCAAGGTTCATTGTCAGGTTTAATTATTGGACAACCACAATCAGGATCTACCTCTTCATCAAAGGAGAAAAGATCGCGGAAGTCATCATCAAGGGCAGCCATGGCATCGTCCTTGGCTTGGGTGTCAGGCATTACCTGAAGAGCGTAATAGAGGGACGTTTGAGGCGAGCCCAACCACCGCTGAATGAACTCCTCATCATAGGTAACAACATCACTCCAACTGTTATAGGAGTAGCCATGGAAGAGCAGAGTGCTTTGGAAGAGACGGACAATACCATCTACTACCCGGTTATAATCTTCCCAGCCTACTTCCGATGCAATCTCAACATTCGGCGGGTAATCATACGATTGAACGCCAAACGTTCCAGAATCACGATCAATGTGGCGGCTGATAGGAGGAGCCAACTCTGGAGTGGTAGTGTAACCCCGAAGATCGATATTGTTGTAACTACAAGAAGCGGTAGGAGCAATAGCAAACGCCCGTTGCATGTTAGCTTGACGAGCAATCTGTGCAGCAACCTTAATGGCTGTGGCAAGCTCAGCGACAAGGACGGTTGCTGGTGTGTTCTCTGATGAGTGGTTGAAATAAGCATCGAGGGCTAGACCAAACTGTTTGTAAGTAACTCCATGATAGGCAAGGAAGTTAGCTAGGCCCAGAACACCAAGGCCTACCTGACGATCAACCTCAGGGGAAAGATATTCACCAGTATCACCAACACCGGTCTTCGAATGAAGGGCAATCAGACTGGTCATGCCTTCGGTAAAGGCAGGAATCAAGTCATCAAGTTTACAAGCACCAAGGTTGATATGCTGTAAAAGACAAGTGCCACGACTAGGAAGATAAACTTCAAGGCAGACATTTCCATAAATGCGATTACCATTGGCATCGTATCGAATCTTATTGAGCCATATATCTCCCTTTTTAATGCCGTCAAGGGTAGCTATAAGTAACTGTTCAGAAGCAACAGCAAAGAAATCTGAATCAACATTCAGACAACGCTTTACCCATGCCAGGTCTGAACGGGAAGCTGTGATGAAATCAATAGCATCGGGATGAGTATAATCAAGATGGCATACAACAGCTCCATTCTTGTAGACTCCTCCTCGTCGAAGTGTTTCATTGAGAGCAGAATAAATACGGGCAAACGAAACAGGACCAGACGCAGTGAGACCACGCCCATTGTCATTGCCCTGTGAACGGATCTTTGAAAGGTGAACAGCAACGCCTGCCCCATTGCGTAGGGCGTGTGACACGAAGCGCCATGAGGCCTCAATGCCATCAGGTCCCTCCATGCTGTCCTCAACGACGAACACGGTACAGCTGACGGGCAGGCGGGACTCAGGGTTGTCGATCCAGTTTTGAACGCGACCTGTTCGAGCAATAGTGTTGGGGGTGTCCCCGAGGTCAGCAAAGGATGTCATACGAGGTCGTCAAGAATAGGTGGTTGGTAGTTGGGCCCCTTCAATACTTTACCATCAGATCGACGGAGGGGCTTTCCATCAACAAGCTTAGACATATTACTTTCAAAGATCCTTCTCATTGCTGTGTCAAGGTCCCATCCACGAGCAGCAGCAAACTGGTAACACACGAACACCAGGTCAGCTAGTTCCTTGAGTTGATCAATTTTGGGAATATAGGCTTCTTCATCAAAAGCCTCAGACCATTCATGATACTCCTCAGTAATTAGCTTGGCTTGAAGCTCGTGTGTAATCTCATCTCTGGTATTGATGGGTTGATCCATCGCTTCCCGAAACGTAATCGCTTGTTGAAGAAGTGAGCAGTTAATCATTGAGACAGTGATTGGATTTTACGTTCAACGTAAGCCTTTACTTTAAGCCAGTCGTCGAGTTCTGATTCTTGATCTTTATGACCAGCACGGCAGATGTACTTAACACAGTTACCAGCCAGATAGTCCAGCTGCTGATCCACAATAAAATCCCAAACCTGGATAGTACCACGCTTGTAGTGGGAAGGATCATACTTCGTCACGGTCTTGGAAGAATTCTTTGTAGGCGGGGTTGTTTCGGATTTGCCAGAGGGAATACTCGTTCCAGAGTTTCCCCAGAAATCCTCGATGAAAGAGGGCCTGTCGATCGAGCCAGAGTCGGATTCCAAGAATTCTTTTATAGATTTGTAGTTGTAAGGCAACAAAGGTGCCCTGGATGATGAGGTCCACATAATGAAAGATGTTTCTATCCAAAATGAAGAGAACGATAGCGATCAGACCGATGTCTAATCCAATGAGTAGTTGGGTGGATTCCACAAGATAGGTTGTTTTGTTGTTGAGTTGTATTCACCGGGACGAAGGATACGTGCCAAGCGAGCATTGCGGAGGGCGTCCTCCTCAGTAAGACCAGCCTTCTCAAAGGAAGTCACAACGGCTTCCCAAGGATCAGTGGCCTTATCAAGGATCTTCCGAGCACCAACCGAACCGATGCCTGGCACCCCTTTATAGCCGTCAACAGGGTCACCTGTCAAGCATTGGGTCCAGAACCAGTAGTCGGCCTCCTCAGGGGTCACATTGAACTCCTCTTCCCCATTAAACAAACGGCAGGCCACCTGCTTCATGTCTTTGTCGGGGGAGACAAGTACAAAGTTACTAGGATCAAGATGGCACTCCATACCAAGAGCATCGTCGGCTTCAATGTTGGGGTAACGGACAGTCCTGTAGTTCTCTTTACACCAGTCCAGAAGCCTGCGATAGCCTACTGGTTTACGTTTGGTACGCTTTCCCTTGTACTCTGGATCAATAAGCTTTCGGAAGTTCTTAGTGTCAGAAAAGTAAAGGGTAACGTAGGTGGTATCGAACCGCTTCTCAAGGGTATTGATCTCACTACCAAAGATCTCCAGCACCTGTTTAAAGTTACTGGCAATGGTAATCAGATCATCACCCCAGTCAAGTTCGGTCTCGGATGATTGACAGGCCCGATAGGCATAGAAGTCAGCATCGATACGGAGATGGGTATCAATGGCACTCTGCCCACGTTGCTCCATGTTTTGCTTCCGAGGCGAGCGGGACCTTGAGGTTGTAGTATTCTCCGGCTTGGACGATGGCCCATTCGAGATTGAACTTGGCATCATTGACTAGGTGAGGTTGAATAGCGAGTTGTATTTCATCGTGGATCCAGCCAAGCCATTGGTAATCAATGTCCCAGGTGTAGCCAAGCTTTTCGAATGAATCATAGGCAATGACATTCCACCGCTTACAAACAATGGCACCAGCCGATTGAAGCAGGTAGTTGAGAGCAGCGTGTTTCTTACCCTGGAGGCGGATAGGACGCCCGTCAAGGCCCTTTAAAACATCCGTAGCAGCTTTCGCATTGACCGCCTTAAGAAGCTGATCAAGGCCCGGAATAGCCTTAAGGAACTTCGTGCGGATCTCTTTACCAAGCTCCACAGCCTTTTCCTTGTCGAGGGACTTATCCAAAGATAGTCCGATCTTGCGATCAGATGCGCCGTAGATAAATGCATAGGTCAGTGTTTTAACTTCCTTCCTTGAGCAGCCAACCCGATCAGCATTCTGTTGATGAATGTCTCCATTGACAACAACATCGGCAAAAGCCCCTCCGTCATAGTAAGCAAGATAGTGACCAAGCATACGCAACTCAAGTCCACTAGCGTCTGCACCAACCTGAACCATATCTTTGCCAGGACCAAACAACTCACGGCAACGAGGATCAGAGGAAGTCTGACCCAGATTAGGACGGCTGTGGGTGTTACGGCCTGTGTTGGTGGCAAGTTGACACGTATGATGGATACGACCATTTCTGGTAACCATCTTAAGCCACGAGTTCGTTCCGTCACTAAGTTGACCAAGAGCCTTTTGAAGCTCCAAGATCCTTCCAAACGTAGTGGCCTCGTCTGTAGCGATGGACTGTAAAATGCCTTCATCAATCTTTGGCCGTCCGGTATCAGTGAATTGATCTGGTTTCCACCCTCGCCAGGTCATGAAGGCCCAGCCAATGTGGTCGCGGCT
>Ga0105097_10001427_pt1 | contig 11427 bp, 11 predicted proteins | sample PPLLak12cMay2015_FD_87035 | JGI IMG/M metagenome (GOLD analysis project Ga0105097, IMG submission 87035) | Freshwater sediment microbial communities from Prairie Pothole Lake near Jamestown, North Dakota, USA - PPLs Lake P7 Core (1) Depth... | ecosystem: Environmental > Aquatic > Freshwater >... | reverse complement strand
TCGCGCTGAGGCTGCTCCTCAACAATAATCGCTTTGACCCCTAATTTGGGCAGAGTATCCCAGGCTGTACCCCCTGCGTTGGTTTCTTTGATTCCGCCAGTCAGTGGGCTCTTTCCGCCAACTGACAATCTCCCGGCAGTCGAGACACCTCCCCCACCAAGCAACCCGGGGGCGAATATTAGTATGTTCAGTGGACCTAATGCATCACAAGTGGGAGGAGCTTCCTCCAGCAGCAGCCTGGCAATCAACGCCCTGCCTCCGAGTCGCTCATACTTTTGGGGGACCGGTTCCCTGCTTACCTGTTGGCTTTTCATGTTGACACGTAGCAGATACATATTTTCTCCAAGTAAATGGTCGATTACTAAGACTTCAAGATGATCAATAAAGGGACAACAAAAAAGGCAGCACGACCATCCCCGCGAGGATCGACAAAGAGATCGTGCCGGCGGCAAACTCTGTGTCCAGCCCTTCGCTCGCAGCATAGACCATAACCGCCATACCACAAGGCATCGCAGCGCCGATGCCTACAGCAGCCCTGTCCAGCCCTTCCAGATGAGCCAGTTTAACCAGAGCCTGGCCCAGTAGAAACCCGCCACCCATTCGGATGGCCACTGCCAGCCCCATAAGAGGAATTTTCGACATACGGAACTGTAGGAATGCGCCCAAAGTGAGCATCGCCAGAGGTACATTTGCCGCAGCCAGGGGCTCGATGAGCCTAAGGGCAAATGGATTGAGCGAGATGTGCAGAAAATGGACCAACAGGCCCGCGAAAACCGCCCAAAGAATCGGCAGCGCAAGTACCCGTTGAATGCTGCGCCAGATGCCATCTACTGGCTTGTTCCCGTAACGAGTTGCCACGAAAAATCCTAGCGTGCTGGCCACCAGAGTGTTGCCCAGGTCAAAAGCTGCCAGGCGGCCGATGCCTTCATGTCCGTATACTATCGAAAACACCGGAAACAAGAAAAAGCCCACACTGATGATCATCGTAGCCAGGATGAATACACCCGCGACCTGCCTTTCCATGCCCAGGTAGCCCACAAACAGGCTTGAAACCAGACTCAAACCCAGGGTAACCACGATCCCACAGAGAGCCAGCAATGCCAGCTGTCCTGGGGCAACATTAACCTGCGCAACAGACAAGAAAATCAATGCTGGCAATGTGATGTTGAGGATCAATCGGGCCATCACCTGGCTATCACCGGTACGGATCATCCCAAGTTGCTTAAGCACAAACCCCACCACAACCAGGCTCAGGATCGGTAAAGATTGGCTGATGGCGGGGTTCATCTCAGTCGCGTATATGGTAGAACGGCCCGGTAATCACGATATTCATAAAAATGAGCGCGTGCATGCAGGTCTATCCTCCAAAATGAAACAGGCGCATTAACTAATTGTGAATGTTGGTTATTTACGGTGGGTAAGCAACTGTGTAGAGATGCTTACCGCCATCCAATGGTCCTTTCAGCAATGTTTCTATTTCATCCGGGTCGCGCATGGTCATCTTGTTAACCGGAGGGAGCTGCCCAGGGGGGAAGCGCGTCATGATATCGTCAATCAGGCGGCACATGTAGTCCATCAGGGCATCCAGGCCAGGTTTAGCTTTCTCGGCATCCGCCAGTGTTGGCCGCCCGATTACGCCTTCGGGGTAAGTAAGAACCTCAATACCACCCAACCCGATATGTTCGTGCCCTTTAATCGGTGCATGATATACTTCGCCGCCTTTGTCCACGTGACCCGGTGGCAGAAATCCTTCTGGCTTGGTGTCGACCACCTTATCCATCTGCATAAATTCAGGAAACAGGGCCAGCGAATAAGAGGCCTCAACTTCACAGGCATGTTGAAACGGCGTTTCAAATGGGCCGCCATGAGCCTTGTCTTTGAGAAAGTCATGTATCACTGTGGGCCAGTGAAGCGAGATCAGGATACAAGGCACTTGATATTTCTTGGCAAATTGATGTAAAGCTAAAGGAATAACCTCTTCATCGCCGTGCCCGTTCAAAAAGATTTGCTTGCGGAAACCCGTGTTCCAAAATCCCGCGATGATGGCACGAATATTGGCGATAAACGTGTCTTCAGGCACAACAATCGTGCCGGGCATCCCCAGGTGGGCGTAAGGGTGAGAGGCATACCAAACCGGTTCAGCCACGGTGCAGCCCATTTTGAGCGCCACTTGCTCAGCCATGCGGGTTACCAGGAAAGTGTCTTCCCCAGTTGGCTGGCCAGCCCCATGGCACTCTGTGCTACCGAGAGGAATGAGTAAAATATCATTCTTCTTCAGCCGCTCATTAATCTCGGTCATATTCATAGTCTGGTAATAAACACCACTGGGGCGTTCCATATGACCACTTTGTGGAAACTGCCACTCGCCCATTACAACCTCCTTTGCTGATTATCGTGAATTTGTTCCCTGCTAACGATTAAGCAACGGGTAGATATAAATCACTCGACCGCAGCGGCGACTGCTTGGCTTCGGGATAGTACTTGCTGACCATTTCCACAACAATGGCAGCCTGATCAGCCATTTTCTTCCCATCACTGGCTGAGGTGAGCTCGCCATGCCCGCTGACTACCGAGTTCCCCGTCTTGCAATGCACAGGGGCCGCCACGCGCACGATCTCCGGCGCTTCGTATACACGAATAAAGCCGCCAGATCCGGGGGGATTATCCGTATGCACATCTAGCGGAACCTTCACCGCGGCGCGCAGCGCCGCGATCATTGGAATCTGCAAATCGCGCACCGGGTTGATACTGTCGGCGCCAAGACTCTCGAGCAGCTTAAAGGAGCACGGGTTGCATTGGCCGAGGTGGGCGGAAGTTTTGAAGATGATGTCTTTGGGGAGAGCGCCATCCCGTCTCATCTGGCCTATCAGCCACAGCATGCCTTCATCGTAGATGAGGAAGCCGCGGCAGCCCAAATCGTAGCCGCGCTTGATGTCTTCAACGCCGCGTAAAACCTGCTCCATGCCTCGCAATCGATAACTGATGCGCACCCCCTGGGCCGAGAGCACTGTAGCGCCAGTGTCATAAGTGGCCCGTGGGCCAACCGAGAGCAGTAATTCCGCACCATATTGGTTGCACAGGCGGCAGTATTCTTTGATTTCCGCACGCGTGTGACGGAACATGCCGTATGTTTCCGTTACCCGATTGATAACAATGCCATTCTTAGTGGCTGTATCCAGCAAAGCAGCTACGGCATCCGCTGTATTTACCGTGGGGATTTCAATCCGGTAGGCGCCGCCATCGGGAAATCGAGCCGTTGAGGTGGGCATATCAAACAGATCGCCGCTTGGCAGACCAAGCTTCTTCAGGTATTCACGAGTTTCTTCAAACATGATAATCCTCTCCCAAAAATGTATTTTTTATTTCATGCGCGATGAGTCGGTAAAGGTGGGCTGTAAACCCAAACAATCCTGAGTGGCTCATCACCAATATTTTCCACACGGTGCTTGATTCCACGCGGCGAGTAGAATGCAGTCTCCGGACCGATTTCCCATTCGCCTTCACCTTCGATCACTATTTTGGCCCGCCCGCTGATAAGGAACAGTACCTCTTCCGATTCGTCATGAACATGATCCGGGATCATGCTGCCGACTTCCGTTATATTCATCCCCATCGACACATTCTCCACCCCGCCAAACTTGGGAGCCAGCAATAGCTTCGAGACCCGGGGGGGTATTCTGTATTCCCCTTCCACATCAGCAGCCTTCACAAAAGGTAATTTATTCATATGGATTTGACCTCATGATTTAGAAAATATGTCGCTTTGATACTCACTCTTCTGAGGGATCATCACAGATAATGCCGCCATACCCACTTCTTTCGCAATCGCGGCGGCGGTGTCCTGGATAGCAGGCCCAAAACGCAGCATGCACTCTTGTGTCAAGCGGTACGAAGGCCCAACAATAGCAATCACAGCAATTGGGTCCCCCGTGCTACTTAATATTGGGGCCGCAACCGCGTTAATGTCGTGTTCGTACTCCTGGCTCGATATGGCAAAGCCGCGTTGGCGGACAGTAAGCAATTCCTGGTGCAGATCCTCAGGAGTGACCAGGGTACACTCGGTATACTTGGGCATCTCACCGGTCAGAATCCTTGTAACTGCGCTCACCGGCATATAAGCCAGAAAGGCTTTCCCCGTAGCGGTACAATATACCGGAAGCCGCTCTCCAACAGCTGCGGCAATCTTGACCCGTTGCAGGCTTTCAACAACTTGCAGGTAAACGACATGGTCGTTGTCCAGCACTGCCAGGTCGACAGTTTCACCACTCATAGCCGAGAGCTGCTGCAAGTATGGGAGAGCCCAGCGTTGAATATGATTATCCTGGAGAACGATGGAAGCCATCTCAACCGTCAGGAAACCCAGTCGGAACAATCCGGTACTCTTATCCCGAACGATGAAACGCTTTGCCTCTAAAGTCGAAAGGAGCCTGTGGGTTGTGCTCTTGTGCATACCAACTTGTTCGGCAATGTGCGTTAGTGAAAGAGCAGGTTTCTCCGTGGAAAAACACAGAAGAATATCAAGCGCTCTTTCAACCGAACGAACTGAGTCTGACAATTTATGACTCCGTCTAAAACAGGACCGTTCTGTGTACCGTGTAATAGAACTATGTTTCATTTTCAGTATAGCAGAGGTTTCACCTGATGTCAATCGTTTTCGTCTCCCGAAACTAGTATTTATTATCACTGAATCGAAACCATGGGTTGCAACTTGACGCAACACGCGAGCAGTGATATCATTCAAAATGAAACTTAATTTCAACAGACGAAACTGTCGTCCATGATTATTTGACCCTCTTTACACTACCGGGAAAACATCGGAAAATACCCTAACGTCGGTGAGAGACCATGACTGTACCCCTGTATCGCATCCCATATAGCCGATCGTTTTTAGAATTTCAACTCCCCGCAGAGATGCATGTCACTGTGGCTGAATCAAGGGCAGTTGAGCCAATCGCCGATGAATGGGGCGCGATCCAGGATGCCCTTGCACAGCCGGTCAGTTCCCCCCCTTTGCATGAGCTTGCCAGGCCTGACGATAAAGTATGTATCGTATTCACCGATAGCACACGCTCCAGCCCGGATCACCTGTTCGTGCGCGGCCTGCTGGCAGAGCTGCAGCAAGCCGGCGTAAAGGATAAGAATATTATCTTGCTGTGTGCCACTGGAATGCACCGGCCATCCACACAGGCAGAAAAAGTTAACAAACTGGGTGCAGATGTCGTAAAGCGGTATCAAGTCATTGATAATGAACCGGAAAACCCTGCAGTCCTGGTGGATTTGGGTGTTACTCCGGGTGGCACGCCGGTACAGGTACATCGGGCAGCGGTTGAGTCAGATATATTGATCGCCACGGGTATCGTAGAGCCGCATCAATATGCCGGTTACTCGGGTGGGTGCAAGACGCTGGCGGTAGGGGCAGCAGGAGAGGCGCTGATTTCTCATACCCACGGGCCAGCCTTTGTCGACAACCCAGCCACCCGTCTGGGCAGTGTCATGGGCAACCCATTCCAGGAAGCGGTAACGGAAGCGGCCCGGCGGGCCGGCTTACGCTTCATCATCAATGCCGTTCTGGACGAAAACAAGCGAATTTTAAGGGTTAGGGCAGGTGACCCAGAAGGAGCTTTTCAAATTCTGGTCGGTTTCGCAAAATCGGTCTATGAAGTACCTGTTCCCACGCAATATGATATTGTGATAGGCGGAGTTGGTTATCCCAAAGACACCAACCTTTACCAGGCCAGTCGAGCGCCATCTTACCTGTTCTTCGCTCCTGTCCCAGTGGTGCGTCCAGGCGGCTTTTTGATTATCCCGGCCCGCTGCGAAGAGGGGGTTGGGGACGGCGTGGGCGAACAGCGATTCCTGAAGGCCATGCGGGATGCGCCTGATATCCAGTTTATCCTTGATGACGCCCGCCGCAACGGATACCCACCCGGCCAGCAGAGAGCCTTTGTTATGGCAAAGGTTTTAGAAATGGCACGGGTGGTGATTGTTGGCAGTGAATATCCAGACCTGGTCGCAGACTGCAAAATGATCCCGGCAGCCACGATGGAGGCGGCCCTGGCGCTTGCGGGTCAGGAGACAGGTGCGGCGAGCGATGTTTTGATCGTGCCACACGCCATGCTCACCCTGCCCATAGTCCAGCCAGCCGGCACGAAATGAAAACCTGAAAAATGAAGGCATTACAAGTCGTTAATCCTAGAACGATCATCCCAGTTCAGGCGCCGTTCCCACACCTGAATCCTGAAAGCTCTGATCGCCTGCTGGTCCGCACGCGTTGGGTATCGATGTGCGGAAGCGACATCCCGTTCGTCACAGGCAGCAAGCGTTCCACGCACTACCCATTGGCGCCTGGAGCCCCAATCCACGAATGTGTCGGGCAGGTTGTCGAGAGCACCGCGGCGGACTTCAAACCTGGCCAGTGGGTTATAGCTATCCCGGATGGCAACCAGGCCCTGGCCGAGTTTTTTGTGGCTCAGACCGCCAGAGCGGTAGATCTGCCAGATAACATTGGGGCTTGGGACACCAGCTGCCTGATCCAGCCACTTTCAACGGTGATGAATGCGGTAGATCGTTTAGGGAATCTCAAAGGCAAGAAGGTAGCGGTGGTTGGCCTGGGATCAGCCGGGCTTTTCTTCTGCTGGTTGCTAAAAAAGCGTGGTGCACAGCACATTGTTGGCATCGACCCGAGGGTAGACCGATGTCGATTCGCTGAAAGGCTGGGCGTCTCGAGGGTGTATCCAATGAGGAGTATTGAGGTTTTACATAGGATCAGGCAGTGCCCTGGCGAGTGGGAACCCCCCGAGATCGTAATTGAGGCAGTCGGACACCAGATGGATACCCTCAACCACTGTTTTGAGCTGGTACAAAAACGGGGCACGGTAGTTGCCTTCGGCGTCCCAGATCAGCCGGTGTATTCTATTGAGTATGAGACATTTTTTCGCAAGAACGCTGTCTTGGTGGCGACTGTTACTCCGGAATGGCGTGAATATTTAGCAAAGGCGAGGGATTTGTACCTTGCATGCCAGGAGGAATTAGAGCCCTGGGTGACCCACCGTATGGCGATCCGGGAAGCCGAAAAGGCTTTTAGCCTTTATGAACGCCAGGGAGATGGAATAGTTAAAGCTGTGCTGGATGCCTTTGAATGGTAAATAACTTACAGATAGCGGAATTTATGGATCAAACGACCGGAATTGAGAAACCAGCTGAAAGCTCATATCTGAACTGCATACGTTGCGGGCTTTGCCTGGCTGTCTGCCCTACTTATCGTGAATACTTGAAAGAGACGGCCTCCCCCCGCGGCAGGGTCGCCTTGGCACGCAAAGGTTTGGATGGGCAGCTGGAGTTAACCCCCAATTTGATCGAGCAGATGTATGGGTGCTTTGCTTGCATGGCCTGCAATGAACTTTGCCCGGTAGGCATCCGTCCGGCCGACCTGGCACTCTCTATGCGCCATGTTCAGGAGCAACTCCACCCTACCCTATGGAAACAGGCGCTTTTTAGCGGCATGATTCCTCGCCCGGGCAGAATGGAGGCCGCAGTTTTGCCCCTGCGACTTTACCAGATGTTGGGCATACGCCGGTTGATTTATGCTCTGGGGCTCAATCGCATCCTTCCCAATAAGATAAGAGATCTGGAAGCAATGCTGCCACGCATCCCGCAACGTCCTTTGCGCCAGACACTCCCTGGCGTTACAGAAGCGCGTGGTGAATCCAGGTATCGGGTAGGTTTCTTCCTGGGCTGCGCACAGAATTTGCTCTTTTCCGAGGAAAGCGCGGCAGCGGTGCGAGTTCTGGCGCGCAACGGTTGTACTGTCATAACGCCACGCAATGCCGTATGTTGTGGCATGCCGGCACGTGGCTACGGCCGCCTTGATCTTGTAAAGAGTCAAGCCATGCACAATATTGCCTTATTCGAACAATCTCAGGTGGATATCATTGTTACCGATTGCGCCACCTGTGGATCCACCCTGAAAGAGTATGGCACATTTCTCAGCAATGATGCGCAGTGGGCGGCTCGCGCAGCAGCCTTCAGTAGCAAGGTCCGGGATGTAAGCGAATTTCTCGCCGAGATTCCGATTGAAAGACCCCAGGGACGCCTGGAAACACGCGTGACATACCATGACCCCTGTCATCTACGCAGGGCACAAAAGATATGGCAACAGCCGCGTTCCCTCATGGGGCTGATTAATGGACTAGAGCTCATCGAGCTGCCCGAAGCAGATTGGTGCTGCGGCTCGGCGGGAAGCCAGCTCATTACTCACTATGAGACATCCACCAGGGTCCTGGATCGTAAGATGGAGAATCTTGCCGGCACCCAGGCTCAGGTTGTCGCTTCCGGGTGCCCGGGTTGCCAGATGCAGCTACTAAGTGGTGCCCGACGTCGCGAGTTACCAATACGAGTAGTGCACCCTGTCACACTCCTGGACGAGGCTTACGAGGCATCCTATGAATAGCAGGCTGATTGATTCGATGGCCAAAGTGGTGGGCAAGGCAGCGGTTTTATACACCCCCGAAGACCTGGCGGTATACAGCTACGATGGTACATTTGCAGAAGGGCAGCCGGATTTGGTCGTATTACCCGGAACGACCGAACAAGTCAGCCAGGTAGTTGCGTTGGCAGCACAGACACGCCTCCCACTGATACCTCGAGGAATGGGTTCCGGATTGGCAGCCGGCTCAATCCCAATCCCGGGGGGCGGGATTGTCCTCTGCCTTAGCCGGATGAACCACATTCTGGAAATTGACACGATTAATGCTACAGTTTCGGCGGAGGCAGGGGTGGTTACTGCCGACTTGCAAAACGAAGTCGAAAAGCATGGGCTCTTCTATCCCCCCGACCCTTCCAGCATCCGCCATTCGACCATTGGCGGGAACATAGCCTGCAATGCAGGTGGGCCACGCTGCCTGAAATACGGCGTCACCGGTGATTACGTCCTGGGACTGACCGTAGTTCTGGCGGATGGCAGGATATTAAAAACCGGTGGAAAGCCAATCAAAGATGTTACCGGTTACGATCTAAATGCGTTATTCACCGGTTCTGAAGGAACTCTTGGGCTAATCACCGAGGCATTGCTTCGCCTGGTGGCTAAACCGCTTTACGCTCGCACTGCCCTGGCTGAATTTGTCTCCCTGGAAGATGCCTCTCAAGCAGTTAACGCGCTGCTTTCAGCCGGCATTGTACCCGCTACGCTTGAATTGATGGATCAAACTGCCATCATTTGCATTGAAGAAGCCATGCACCTCGGGCTACCGACAGATGTAGAAGCTTCCCTTTTGATCGAGGCGGATGGAGCAGATCAACAAACCGTAGAGCGAGAGATCGAAACCTGTTATAGGATCTGCCAGGAAAAGGGGGCGCACGCAGTCAAAATAGCGGAAACTGAGACAGAACGAGGAAAGTTATGGAAAGCTCGCCGCTCGATTTCCCCATCCCTGGCGCGAAAAGCGCCCAATAAGCTGGGTGAAGATATCACCGTACCCCGCAGCGCCATCCCCGAAGTTATCCGGCGCCTGCGCGCCATCAGTGCCAGCTACGGATTGCCCATCGTGATCTTTGGCCATGCCGGGGACGGGAATTTGCATCCCAACATCCTATTTGACAAAAGACAGCCAGAGCAGTGGGCGAAAGTCGAACAGATGGTTGGCGAAATCTTCGCAGCCTCTCTGGCGTTAGGCGGTACGCTTTCCGGTGAGCATGGTGTAGGCATGCTTAAACAACCTTACCTGGAAAAAGCCCTCGGCTCTACATCCATCGAACTTCAGAAGAAAATTAAGAGTGCCCTTGACCCGATGAATATCTTAAATCCGGGCAAAATATTCCCCAACTGATCTTTATTTGAGGAGCAGAAACATGGTAGATGAAAGCCTGCGCGTCCCCGTCAAAAAACTGGTAAGTTTCATGGAAGAAGCTTTGGTGGCGATGGGCATCCCCCCAGAAGACGCCACGATTATCGCCGATGTACTGATTACATCCGATTTGTGGGGCATCGCTTCGCATGGTGTAGCCCATCTCAAGATGTATCACGAGCGCATAAAAACCGGTTTGCAGTTGCCTGTCACCCGATGGACGGTGGGCAAAGATACTCCAACGACGGCAGTAGTCGATGGTGGAAATGGGATGGGCATGGTGGTGGGCAAACACGCGATGGAAATCGCCATGCAGAAAGCCAGGCAGTTCGGTATCGGCGCCGTGGCCGCAAGAAACTCCAGCCATTATGGTGTAGCCGGCTACTACACCCGCATGGCGCTTCAAGAAGGCATGGTAGGTCTGAGCATGACGAATGCACACCCTTCGATAGCGCCCACATTCGGTGTCATACCCATGTTGGGAACAAACCCGATTGCCGTTGCCGCCCCAACAGACGAGGCTTTCCCATTCCTGTTCGATGCGGCGACAGCGGTGGTCACCCGCGGCAAGATTGAAGTCGCCTCACGGGCTGGCAAGCTGATTCCCCCTGGTTGGGTGGTCGGCCCGGATGGGAGTGCACTGACCGATACCAGCACGTTGATCGCCCAGATGAACAAAGATGAGGCTGCTTTAATGCCGATTGGCGGAATAGGCGAGCTGATGGGCGGGCACAAAGGCTACGGCCTGGCCACTATGGTGGAAATTTTTTCGGCCGCATTCCAAAATGGGGCCTATCTCTCAGGATTACACGATACGGATGCACAGGGCAACCCCCACTTTTTACGGATTGGCCATTTCTTCATGGCGATTGATATCGAGCATTTCATCCCACTTGAGACGTTTAAACAAATAACCGGCGATATGATGCGCCAGCTACGCGGCTCCAAAACCGCGCCGGATCAGGAACGCATTTATACCGCAGGCGAGAAAGAGTATTACAACACCCAATATGTCATGGAGCAGGGTGTCGAGATTGCACCAGGTGTGCAGAAAGGATTGAGCCGATTGATAAATGAGCTGAACCTGACCGATCCCGACCTGGGCTTTTGATGATCCGAGGTGAATGCCCAAAAGAAATTCTCACCCGCAGCCACTCAAAATACTCTGTTTGATGATATGCAATCCGACTTTGAGGAGAAATCGATGACCGAAGAGATCCACCAACCGACGATCGAAGAGCTCAAAGCAAAAGCCTATAAGCCGATGCAGGATGCCACGGAGCTCCATCCGTTTTATCGAGGCAAGATCGAAACAACCCTGAAATGCTGCGTTCGTGATTTCAATGATTTTGCTATCTGGTACACGCCAGGTGTATCGAAGCCGTGCCTGGATATCCGCGATAACCCGGAAATGGTTTACGAACACACAAATAAATGGAATACCGTGGCGGTTGTCTCGGATGGCAGCCGCGTGCTGGGCCTGGGCGACATCGGCCCTAAAGCCGGTATGCCGGTAATGGAAGGGAAATCACTGCTGTACAAATAGTTACCCGTTTTATAGACAATTATGACACGGGTTTTGACC
>Ga0105097_10001426_pt1 | contig 11428 bp, 9 predicted proteins | sample PPLLak12cMay2015_FD_87035 | JGI IMG/M metagenome (GOLD analysis project Ga0105097, IMG submission 87035) | Freshwater sediment microbial communities from Prairie Pothole Lake near Jamestown, North Dakota, USA - PPLs Lake P7 Core (1) Depth... | ecosystem: Environmental > Aquatic > Freshwater >... | reverse complement strand
TCGGAGCGGAGTTTCCTGCCGATGCAGCCGGGGGATGTGGCGGGGACGTTTGCCGATACGTCGCGGCTGACAGCGTGGACGGTGTATGAGCCGGGGACGGCGATACGCAGCGGGATTGCGAGGTTCGTGGAGTGGTACCTCGGGCACTACGCGTGAGAGGGCTTGGCTCCGCGATTCAACTCTCCGGGCTGCCGTCCGCTCAGCCCACCGTAAATCACTAAAGGCCCCTTCCGCCTGCCATTTCAGGGCATATGGCGACAGTGCTGATCACGTAGCATTGTTCAATGCGTGAACAGTCGCCACCCCCTGCCTCCAGCGAGAGTCACCTGCGCGCCCTGCGGCTTCTGCAGGCCAATCCGCACATGACGCAGCGTGAATTGGCCGAGGAGCTCGGAGTGAGCCTCGGCAAGGCGAACTACTGCATCAAGCACCTTCTACGCAAGGGCCTGATCAAGATGCACAACTTCAGCAGCAGCACGAACAAGTTGCGTTACGCCTACCTGCTGACACCGTCTGGCGTCACCGCAAAGGCGCGCCTGACGGCCGAGTTCCTGAAGATCAAGATGGCCGAGTACGAGTCGCTGAAACACGAGATCCACCAGCTGCGCGCTGAAGCTTCCCGTTTGCAGGGTGACGAAGTCCGCCGATGAAGAACTTCGCCCTGATCGGTGCCGCCGGCTACATCGCACCACGGCACATGAAGGCCATCAAGGCCACGGGGCAGCGCCTGGTCGCGGCCCTGGACCCCAACGACTCCGTGGGAGTGATCGACGGCTACTCTCCGGAAGCCGACTTCTTCACGGAGTTCGAGCGCTTCGACCGGCACGTCGACAAGATGCGCCGCAGCAGCGACTCCCGCAGGATCGACTACGTGTCGATCTGCAGCCCCAACTACCTGCACGACTCGCACATGCGCTTCGCGCTGCGTTCGGGCGCCGACGCGATCTGCGAGAAGCCGCTCGTCCTCAACCCGTGGAACATCGACGGACTCGCGGAGATAGAGCGTGACTCCGGCCGGAAGATCAACACGATCCTGCAACTGCGGCTGCACCCGTCCATCGTCGAAGTGCGCCGCCGGACGCTGGAGCTCAAGCGCGACACGAAGCACGAAGTGGACCTGACCTACGTCACGTCGCGTGGGCACTGGTACATGCGCTCGTGGAAGGGTGATGTCCGGAAGTCTGGCGGCATCGCCACGAACATCGGCGTGCACTTTTTCGACATGTTGCACTTCGTGTTCGGCAACCTCCAGGCCAACCGGGTGCACCTCTCCTCGGAGACCAAGGCCGCCGGCTACCTGGAGTACGAGCGGGCCCGAGTGCGCTGGTTTCTCTCGATCGACCTGGAGGACGTTCCCGACGAAGCGCGGAGCCGCGGCCAGCGGACCTACCGCAGCATCACGGTCGATGGCAAGGAAGTGGAGTTCTCCGACGGCTTCGCGGATCTCCACGAACGAAGCTACGAGGAGATCCTCGCTGGGCGCGGTTTCGGACTGGAAGAGAACCGCACGGCTATCGAAACGGTGTCTTCGATTCGTAGCGCCGCGCCCCTGGGCTTGAAGGGCGATTACCACCCTTTCCTCCGCTCGTTGCGCGCTCAGTGATCAGGCCAGCGATGACATACACCGCGCATCCGACCGCCATCGTGGACGAGGGCGCCGAAATCGGCGAAGGCACTCGCATCTGGCACTGGGTGCACGTGAGCGGCAAAGCCCGCATCGGCCGCGGCTGCTCGCTCGGCCAGAGCGTCTTCGTCGGCAACGACGTGGTGATCGGCGACAACGTGCGCATCCAGAACAACGTAAGCGTGTACGACGCGGTGACGCTCGAGGACGATGTGTTCTGCGGCCCGAGCATGGTCTTCACCAACGTCATCAACCCGCGCTCCGCGGTCGCCAGGAAGAACGAGTACCGGCCGACGCTGGTGCGAGCAGGCGCCACGCTGGGCGCGAACTGCACGATCGTCTGCGGCACGACGATCGGCCGCCACGCGTTCGTCGGGGCCGGGGCGGTCGTGACGAGCGACGTGCCGGACTTCGCGCTCGTGGTCGGCGTGCCGGCCCGGCAGGTGGGATGGATGAGCCGTCACGGCGAGCGGCTCGACCTGCCGCTGCACGGCGACGGCGAAGCCGCCTGTCCAGCGACCGGCGAGCGCTACCGATTGCACGAAGACCGCTGCTCTCTCGCTGCGGGCATACCCTGACCCAGGCAGACATGACAAGCACGCCACTGGCCATGGAGTTCATCGACCTGAAGTCGCAGTATCGGGCGCTCAAGTCCGAAATCGACGCGCGCATCCAGCGCGTGCTCGACCACGGCCAATACATCATGGGGCCCGAGGTCGGCGAGCTCGAGGAAGCGCTGGCCGCCTACACGGGCGCGAAGCATTGCATCACCTGCTCGTCGGGCACCGAGGCCTTGCTCATGAGCCTGATGGCCCTGGACATCGGCCCGGGCGACGAAGTGATCACGACGCCCTTCACGTTTGCCGCCACCGCCGAGATGATCGTCCTGCGAGGCGCCCGGCCGGTGTTCGTGGACATCGAAGCCGACACCTGCCTGATGGATGCTTCCAAGATCGAAGCCGCCATCACTCCGCGCACGCGGGCGATCATGCCGGTCAGCCTCTATGGCCAGGTGTGCGACATGGACGCCATCAACGCGATCGCCGCGCGGCATGGAAATCTCCCTGTCATCGAAGATGCCGCACAGAGCTTCGGTGCGAACTACAGCGGCAGCAGGGGCGAGGAGCGCAAGAGCTGTCACCTGTCCACCCTGGGCTGCACGAGCTTCTTTCCCAGCAAGCCGCTGGGGTGCTATGGCGACGGCGGTGCGATCTTCACGGATAACGCGGAACTCGCCGAGGTGCTCAGGCAGATCCGCGTTCACGGCCAGGAAAGCCGGTACCGCCACGTGCGCGTCGGGTTGGGCGGTCGAATGGATACGCTTCAATGCGCCATCGTCCTCGCCAAGCTCGGACGATTCGAATGGGAGCTCGAACGCCGCCGGGAGAACGCGAGCCGGTACCAGCAGCGCATCGGATCGATGAACCTGCCGATAGCACTGCCAAGCGTTGGCCACGATCGTGACTCCGTCTGGGCCCAGTTCACTATGCAGGTCGATTCGCGTGAGACGGTCCAGGCGCGCATGGTGTCCGCTGGAATCCCGACAGCGGTGCATTACCCGTTGGCGTTGAACATGCAGCCTGCCTACCGACATCTAGGAGAAGCCAAGCACACCCCTCGAAGCCAGGTCGCAGCGAGCAGAGTATTGAGCCTGCCGATGAGTGCGGACCTGAGCGCGTCGACGATCGACAGAATCGTTCAAGCCGTCTGCGAGGCGACGAGGTGAAGATTCTCACTGTCCTGGGTGCGCGACCTCAATTCATCAAGGCTGCGGCAATCTCTCTCGCCCTGCAGCATCGGCCTCACCTGGGACTGGACGAGGTCATCGTTCACACGGGGCAGCACTTCGATTTCAACATGTCCGAAGTATTCTTCGAACAGTTGTCCCTTCCAGCGCCTCGATACAACCTGGCCGTTTCAGGGGGCGGCCACGGCGATATGACGGGCCGCATGATGCATGCACTCGAGCCGATCATGATCGTCGAACAACCGGACTGGGTCCTCGTGTATGGGGACACCAATTCGACCCTTGCCGGTGCCCTTGTGGCGGCAAAGCTCGATGTTCCGATTGCGCATGTTGAAGCCGGCCTGCGCTCTGGCAATCGAAAGATGCCAGAAGAGATCAACCGCGTTTTGACCGACAGGGTGTCGGCGCTACTCTTCTGCCCGACTGCAGTGGCGGTGGAGAACCTTAGGGCCGAAGGCATCATCGACGGCGTGAGACTTGTCGGCGACGTGATGTACGACGTTGCCCTGCACTTTCAGCGAATCACAGCAGGGAGACCAGGGTGGCCACAGACGCGCGGGCTCAAGAGCGGCGGATACATCCTGGTCACCTGCCATCGTGCAGAGAACACCGACGACCGAGGTCGCCTCGAACAGATCTTCTCTGCATTGAGCCGACTTTCCCGCCAGTCCTGCGTCGTCGTTCCCCTGCACCCACGGACACGAAAGGCGGCTACGGAGGCGGGCCTTCTGCCTCTATTGAACGATTGCCTGGTGATCGAACCGGTCTCGTACTTGGACATGCTCACTCTCGAGCAAGATGCTCGGGCGATTGTCACGGATTCGGGCGGAATGCAGAAGGAAGCGTTCTTCTTTCGCGTTCCCTGCATCACGATACGAGACGAAACTGAGTGGCTGGAAACAGTCGAACTAGGATGGAACCGGCTCGTCGCGGCTGACGCAGACGCCATCTGTGACGGCGTAAGTGAGGCAACGCGGCCTCAGGCCGACACACTTATGGACGCCCCCTATGGCCAGGGCGAAAGCGCAATCCAGATCGTCGAGTTGCTGGCGCAATGGCGAAGCCCTAGCACGGCGAGGCGTTAGCGCGATGGTCCATCGGCTGCTCCCATGCCTTGACGCGAGCATGACCGAGGCCGGAGTCAATCGGTCAACGTCGCCCCCCCTGGCCGGACCACCGGAGCACTGAGTTGACGATCTGGGCACGAGATCTCTTTCGCCTAGCCGGTTGGTTCCCCGGCTTGAGCTCGATGGCAGTGGCCTTCAGCCTCGCCGCCGCTCTGCTCGAGGGCCTGGGTCTCGCTGCGTTGATCCCGGTGATCAACGCGTCGCTTGGCGGGGCCACCAGTGCCGTCGGCCTACTCTCGGCGTGGCTTCCGGTACACCGTGAACAATGGGTCACCTTTGGGATCGTGGCGTTTCTAGTTTTGGCCGTTGCGGCATCGCTAAGCCGATTCATGGCGGACACGCTTCTGCTGCGACTGCGCGCAGCGATCGAACGCAAAGCCCGCGGACGGCTGACCTATGCGCTTCTGCGAATGTCGTGGCCCGCTTTTCTCTCCTTACGCCTCGGCGACGTCACTCAGGCGCAATTTACAGAAGGCATTCAAATGGGAATCGGCGCCCAATTTCTCGTGCAAGCGATGGGCGCCGCGCTGGCGAGCCTGACGTATCTCGCGATTGCCTTCCTAATTTCCCCGAGCATGACGCTATACACGCTCGCGTTCGGCCTGCTCGTGGCTGGTCTCTACGCGACAGTGGGACGGTGGGCCCGGAGGCACGCCGATGAAATGACGGGCATCGCCTCGGCCATAGGCGAACGTCTTGCGGAGATGTTTCAGGCGCTGAAATTCATCCGGGCAACCGGGCTTGCACCCCGCGCCGAAGCCCAAGCTTCGCGCCTTTACGACGACTGGAAGCGGGCCTACTACGCAAGTCACTTATACAGCTTCGGAATGCGCAACGGATTCGAGGTGCTGGGGCTCGCGTTCATCGCCGTTTTCCTGCTGTTGTCTGCGCGTGGCGGCAGCGAGGGGCTCGCCGCGGCGCTGGTCTTTCTTGGGATCTTCTACAGACTGGCGCCGCGGATTTTGGCGGTGCAGGACAGTCTCTTTCACGCGAGAGGCAGCCACTCCTGGTACCTGACTTGGACCGAGAGGCTACGTGCTGCCCAAGCATCTCAGGAACCTCGGTTCGGTCGCGAGCATCCTTCTCTGCATGCCGGCATCGAAATGCGCAATGTGACGTACACATACGCGGGATCTCGGAGGGCCGCGTTGGAGAACGTTTCCTTCCGCGTGCCCGTAGGAGGGGCGGTTGCCATCGTCGGCATGTCCGGATCGGGCAAAACGACACTTCTCGACTTGTTCATTGGGCTGCTCGAGCCGACGGCAGGCGCCGTCTACGTGGACGACAAGGATCTGCGCCGCCTCGACATCGAACGATGGCGACTTCGGATAGGGCTAGTCCAGCAGGAGCCTTTCCTGACTCACGCGACGCTGCTCGAGAACATCGCGTGGGGGGACCCGCAGCCGGATGTGGAGCGAGCTCGCGAGGCAGCAACGCAGGCGGGACTAGCCCCCCTCATCGAAGGCTCGCCGGGGGGCATGCAGACAGCGCTCGGGGAACGGGGGGGGCGCCTGTCGGGGGGCCAGCGGCAACGCGTCACGTTCGCGCGCGCGCTGTATAGACAACCCGCGTTGCTGATCCTCGACGAACCCACCAGTTCCCTCGATGAAGAGTCGCAGCGCGAGATTCTGGAGACGCTCGCCGCGATCAAGGGTCGATGCACCATGATCGTAGTGACGCACAGTGAACAGGTGGCTCAGCTATGCGACCAAGTCATCACGCTCACCAATGGCCGGGTGGCGTCGATTGAAACGAGATCGGCCAAGGCCTTCGAAGCTGGCGCGGGCGCCATGTCGGCTCGTCGCTGATTCCTGTCAAACGACATGCGACCTTTCCCCTAGGCCAGAGGCAAGATCGAACACCTGTGTTATGGGCCGCGTGGACACAGAGCAAATGAATCCAGCACGAAACGTTCTCATCTTGTCGTTCTCGCCCATCCATCGCGACCCTCGGGTCATGCGTCAGATCCGGCTTCTGGAGTCAAGGCTGAGACTGTCCGTGGCAGGCTTCGGTACTCCGCCGGACGCCAAGGTCAGTTTTACTAGTCTCGACCCCGCGCCGGGTCGACGGTTTCGTCTGAGGACGTTCGGCCCGCAAGCGAAGCTGTTGCTCGGGCTGTCCGAGTCGTACTACTGGAGTCGGCCCGAAGTCCGGCTTGGCCTCAAGACGCTCCAAGGACGGAACTACGACCTCGTCATTGCTAATGACGTTCCTGCATTGCCTCTGGGTTTGCGCATCGCGAACGGAGCGCCGCTGCTCCTGGATGCTCATGAGTATTCCCCGGCAGAACTTGAAGATCGATTGACCTGGAGGATTCGGTACGGACGCCACTATCAGAAACTGTGTGCGCGCTATCTCAATCGGGCATCCGCCATGACCACGGTCTGCAGGGGCCTCGCGGAGGAATACAAGCAGAACTTCGGAGTATCGGCAACGGTGATCGAGAATGCGCCCGCTCGCCAGAACCTGAGACCACGCCCCATCCAACCGGGCCGCATTAGGATGATTCATCACGGCGGAGCGCAGCGCGCCAGAAGACTTGAACTGATGATCGACGTAATGGCGCGGCTGGATCAACGTTTCTCGCTCGACTTCATGCTGGTCGGCAATGACGCGTCCTACCTCCAAGAGTTGCGCAACCGCGCCTCACGTGACCCTCGTATCCGGTTCGTGCCGCCTGTGCGCATGGAAGATATCTGCAGGATGACGAATGACTACGACGTGGGCTTGTACCTGCTCCCGCCTTTGAATTTCAACCAGCGATTTGCCCTTCCGAACAAGCTTTTCGAATTCATTCAGGCGCGGCTCGCCATCGCAATCGGACCGTCGCCCGAGATGGCTAGGATCGTTCGCCAGCACGGCGTCGGCGTCGTGGCCGATTCGTTCGAGCCTGCGGCACTTGCCGGGGTCCTCAGCTCGCTCACGGACCAAGAAGTCAGTCTCTATAAGCGGGCCTCCCATGCGGCTGCCGACCGACTGTGCTTCGAAGCCGCTGCGGACCGGATGCTCGCATTGATCGAGCGCCTGCTGCAGCCCGGCGCGGCAGGCGGTCAGATGGACGCTGGACCCCGCTCGTAAGGGACCGCAAGCGCATGTGCGGCATTGCAGGGTACTCGCTGCGAGACCGGTCGACTCCGGGAGCGCCGGATCTCGATGCTGCCCTTCGCAGACTCTCGCATCGCGGGCCCGACGACAATGGAATCGAGCGCCGGGTGAGCCCATGGGGCGAGGTTGGTCTCGGCCACACGCGCCTGTCGATCATCGACCTTTCCGCGGCCGGCCATCAGCCGATGCTCACGCCCGACGGGCGTGCGGCTCTGGTGTTCAACGGCGAGATCTACAACTACCGCGAACTGCGATCCGAATTGACTCGAGCGGGCCATTCCTTCGCCGGCGAGTCCGATACCGAGGTCTTGCTGCATGCATGGCTGAAGTGGGGGAGCAACTGCCTGCAGCGGCTGATCGGGATGTTCGCGTTCGTCATCGTAGACTTCGACAAGGGAACGCTGACGCTGGCGCGCGACGCATTTGGCATCAAGCCGCTGTTCTTCGCGCAGGCCTCCTGGGGTCTGTGCTTCGCTTCCGAACTCCCAGCCTGCGTCGCACTGCGGTCGGAAAGTGCGGCCCTCGATCATCAGCGCGCTCACGATTACCTTGTCCACGGCGACTACGACTCGAACGAGCGCACCTTCGTCGAAGGCGTCAGGCAGCTGGCTCCTGGGACCTTGCAGGTGCTCGATCTGCAGACCGGTCGACTGGGTGAGGCGACCAGATGGTGGTCGCCAGACGTACGGCAATCCGGCAAACCGCGATTCGAGGACGCTGCCGACCAACTGCGGCACCTGTTCCTGGAAAGCATTCGCCTGCACCTTCGCAGCGATGTACCGCTGGGCGCTGCTTTGTCCGGTGGCATCGACTCGTCATCGGTCGTTTACGCGATGCGCCACCTGGAGCCCGATGCGCCGCTCCACACGTTCAGTTTCGTGGCGCGCGGATCTGTCGTGTCGGAGGAGAACTGGATAAACGCGGTGAACGCGAACGTACACGCCACTGCGCATCAGGTCATCGTTGAACCGCACGAAATGGCTCGCGATCTCGACGACATGATCGTAGCACAGGGCGAGCCCTTTGGCAGTACGAGTATCTATGCGCAGTACCGCGTCTTCAAACTTGCTCGCGAGGCAGGCGTGACGGTGACGCTAGACGGCCAAGGTGCTGACGAGCTGCTCGGGGGTTACTTCGGCTATCCCGGCCATCGCGTGCGAAGCCTGCTTGATGGCGGACACCTGCTGTCGGCATGGTCCTTCCTGCGACAATGGTCGCGCTGGCCCGGGCGGGAACTTGCAGGCGGCATCCACGCCAGCATCGCTCAGTGCATGCAAGGGCCTCTTTACGAGTCGCTGCGAAAGCTGAAGTTGCGAAAGACGCAGGCATTGCATCCGGACTGGATCGACGTGGATCAACTAGCAGAACGAGGTGTCCGGCTCGCATTCCCTCGGCAAATTCCTGACCCGTGCCCGAGGGGACGGCGGCTTGCCGCTGAGCTCGCGCTTTCGGCAACCCGGCGCGGGCTCCCGGCCCTTCTGCGCCATGCGGATCGAAATTCAATGCGATTCTCAGTGGAGAGCCGTGTCCCTTTCCTCACACTGCAGATGGCTTCCTTCATGCTCGCCCTCCCCGAGGACTTCTTGGTGTCGCAGTCGGGCAGGACAAAGCATCTGTTTCGCGCTGCAATGCGCGGCATAGTTCCTGACGCCATCCTTGAGCGGCGCGACAAGATCGGGTTTGCCACCCCGGAAAAGGATTGGCTCCAAGCCCTCGAAAGGACGGCGCATGAGTGGATTCGCGAGGCGCAGTTCGTTCCGTTTCTGCGGCCGGAGCTCATGATCGAGCGCTTCGACGCGATGATGGCCGGACGCATCGCATTTAGTTGGCAGGCCTGGCGCTGGATCAACTTCTGCCGCTGGTATACAAGAGTGTTGCAGCCTCTAACATCGATCTGATGGACGACCGGACTTTCGTCCACGCGGCCGTCGCGTTGAATCCTCCGGCAGGCGTCGCGCATCAGATGGCGTACGAGGCCGACGTCGCGGCCGCGCTCGGCCTGCACTGGACGGTGTGGCTGTGCAACGGCGCGAAACTCGGTCCCTGGCTGCGCCCCTGGCCCGCCTTCATTCGTGCATCGCTGTTGCGCCTGCACTTCTACGCTCGCCTGGTGCGCCTGTCACGGCGTGGCCACACCATCGTGCTGCGCCACTCGCCGGGCGATCCGTTCCAGTTCCTGGCGAGCTACTTCATCAAGTCGTACTTCACGGTGCACCACACGTTCGAGGAAGACGAATTGGCCGCGTCTCCGCATCGGTCGGCGCGGCTGCAAGTGGCGCTGGAGCGACGGCTGGGCCGCCGTGTGGTCGCGCGGGCTCGCGGCATCGTCTGCGTCACGCCCGAGATTGCGCGCTACGAGCTTGACCGACTGCCCGATGGTGCCGACCGAGCTGTTCTCATCTATCCGAACGGCATCCCGTACCAGGACGCGCCGTCGGCCACCGCGGACCTTCGCAGCGACAGACCCGAAGTCATCTTCCTCGCTTCCCAGTTCGTCGCATGGCACGGTCTCGAAGCATTGCTGTCGTCGCTGGCCGCCTCGCGCACCGACGGCGTGCTCCACCTCGCCGGGGAGCTTCCCGAGCCCCTCCTGCAGCAGGCGAAGAGGGATTCGCGCGTGCGCGTCCACGGGACGCTCGACGCGTTCGCGGTCGGCGGCCTGATAGCCCGAGGCTGGGTCGGACTCTCCTCGTTCAGGCTGGCCCACAAGGGAATGACCGAGGCCTGCACACTCAAGGTGCGTGAGTACCTGCGAGCGGGATTGCCCGCGTACGCCGGTCACCGCGACTCTGCGCTGCCGGCGGACTTCGCGTACTTCCGCACCGGACCCGCCGACTGGGATGCGATCGTGGCGTACGCGCGCGCCACACGCGGCGTGCCGCGCAATGCCATTTCCACTGCAGCCCGGCCGTTCATCGACAAGGAACTGTTGCTGCAACGCCTGCACCACTCGCTCGAAGACATCCCGGAATCGTCCGCCTTTCCCTCGCGCGCCGACGTTCCGCTGAAGGAATGAGGATCGCCTTCGTGTCGACCAGCCTCGAAGTAGGCGGCGCCGAGACCGCGCTCGCCGCCGTCGCCGTCGGGCTCGCCGAAGCAGGGGCCGACGTTGTCGTCGTTGCCTTGCGCGGATCCGGTCGCCTAGCGGCGCTACTGCAGTCGGCTGGCGTGTCGGTCACGAAGATGCAGGCCGCCGGCGCAGGAGAACTGGCGCTCGGCTTGCCCGCCGTGCTGCGTCGATTGCGCCAATTCAGGCCGGACATCGTGCAGGGCTGGATGTATCACGGCAACCTCGTTGCAACAGGGATTGCGCCGTTATGCGGTGCGCGGCTGCATTGGGGCATCCGCCAGTCGCTTGGTGCGCTCGAGCGCGAACGCGCGGCGACCAATCGCCTGATCCGGTTCGGCGCGCACCTCTCGCGGCGTCCGAGCAGCATCGTCTACAACTCCGAGCGGGCGCGCGCGGATCACGAGGCATTCGGATACGCCAGCGACCGTGGACGCGTCATCGTCAACGGCTTCAGAACCGAAGAGCTGAAAACGGACGAGGAGACGCGACGGCGCGTGCGGCAACAATTCGATCTCGCCGGGAACGACGTGCTGATCGGACACCTCGCGCGCTACCACCCGGTCAAGGATCACGCCACGTTCCTTGCCGCCATCGCACGTCTCGGCCAGGACGGGCCGCGCAAGCACGTCGTGATGGCCGGCCGCGACGTCGACAAGTCCATCGGGCCATTACGTGGGGCGATCGAACGCGCCGGCCTCGGGGGCTTGATATCGCTCCTTGGCGAGGTGCACGACGTTGCGCAGTTGCTGCCGGCG
>Ga0105097_10001423_pt1 | contig 11433 bp, 14 predicted proteins | sample PPLLak12cMay2015_FD_87035 | JGI IMG/M metagenome (GOLD analysis project Ga0105097, IMG submission 87035) | Freshwater sediment microbial communities from Prairie Pothole Lake near Jamestown, North Dakota, USA - PPLs Lake P7 Core (1) Depth... | ecosystem: Environmental > Aquatic > Freshwater >... | reverse complement strand
TTAAAGAAATTTTATTTTTTTATTTATTTCAAACTTTTTCCTAAATTATCTATATTCATCAAAACCTCTTCTTCTTTTTTAATAAATGCCATCTTGATGTAAAATGTTTCTCCGTATGGGATAATAATGATATCTGATTGGTTATCCTCTGAAAACCATCTAACTGTTACATCAATATTAGTCATGGGATAATTACTCTCTAAATCACAAAGTCTGATTGGGCCTTTATTGATGAAATCATAAAAGAGTGGGCGATTTACGTTTGGAATATGCACGTAATCACCTAAAACAATAATCTGAATATTACTTTGTGAACCTATCGTTTCTGGAGAAACAGGAATAGTATTAGTTTCAAATAGAATTCTTCTTAAAGAATTCCAATTATCAATTTCTACATTTTGCTGAGTTAATTTATAGTAGGTTTTTGTATTTCTTATATAATCTGGCATATGGTTAAAATAATTAAATCTAATTAAATTATCATTAACAAAAAAAACTGCGATAGATCGTAAGTATGCATAGAGAGGCTCATTTGAATACAAAAAACTATTATTCAAAAAGTACCAGTTTTCTACATTAATTGTTATCAAATTATTTTCAAGAGTTATGAATAGTTGTTCGGTAGCAAGAAAGTTAGCAGGTTTTGCCAATTTCATAGCGTCATATAACCTCTTTAACGACTCGTTCATACTTTGAATCATGCTTTGATACGAATATACAGCATTTTGAACAGGACTTGTATTAGCGGTCTCGGGAACCCATATTAATGTATCTTCTAAAATTAAGCCGTCAAATTCAAGAGAAAATTTATACAAACCAGTCTTAAAGGAGAATAAAGGAATGGAAAATAAAGGTATTCTAAAGTCTACTACTCCTAAGTAATAATCAGACGGGTTTTCAAGTATTATGTCAGTCCTATTCACGTTAAAAATAGCTTTAGTATCTTCTCCCAATTTCCCTGAGATTTCTAAATTATAATATAAGTTGTCAGGAGTTAATTTTTGAACTAACATTCTTTTATAATATACAAGATATATTATAAATCTTTAATATATATTTTTAATAGCCACCGAGGCGTAAATTAATTTTCTTTTGAAATAAGAACTTAGCAGTAACACTATCGTTTAGGTTAATGTAGATAGGAAAAAATTCTCCTCTTGCGTCAGCCCAGACAAATTCAACTGCAAATTGTGTCAAAGGGTAGTCAGATAATAAATCACAAAATCTTGGTGATGATTGAAGAAAAAATGTAATTAATCCTTTATCAGGTTGTCCTGATATATTAACATCAAATAATATCCGCTTGGTCACATCATCCTGTGTTGGTTGGAGTTCCTGCCTAGTTGGGATTGATGGGGATAAAATTAGAATTCTTGTTAATTCTGGCCACAATTCAAGAGAACTTTGACTTTGTCTCATAAACAAGTATGGTTTACCGTTATAAATAGTAGAATTATTAAAAACATTTTGAACTATTATCTGAGTCCAATTTTGATCAATATAAAAATCTTGAATATTACAAAATAAAACAAATAACTCTGAACTAAAAATAATGTCAATTTTATTAGGTAAACTATTATCATAACCAGCAGTCTCTGTATTTAGGTCAAAAAGTTGCGATTCGGCATTATAAGTTACGAATGGAGTATCGAATGGTATCACTGCAGGGACTAAAGCATTTAATTGAGTTTTTGCAGTAGTAAAAGCTATATTAAGACTATTCAAAATTTCTTGATAATCGAAAATAGGTAACTTAGGTGCATAAGCATTTGAAGTTCCATTCACAATGTATACAAGAGGAACAATAACTTCTGTTACGCCATATTTTAATTTGATTGAGAATGTAAAGTTATTAAAGAATAAGATAGGGATATTAATAGAAGGTAATTGAAATCTAACACAGGCCATCTGATAATCGGAAGGTTTATTAAGAATTGGAATAACCCTATTTTCTGAAAATCTTGCCTCTTTTCCAGCAGGTTCATTAAGATTTACTATATTGACATTATAATAGATGAAATCACCGTCGTCGTTCATATTATTTCCTTTACCTTGAGAAATCTGTAAGGCACTTAAATTTAATGCGTTAGTAGCATCTGTTTTATTTAGATTATACATTTATTATATTAAATATAATAAATTTTCTTTTTAATTAAGAAAATAATATAGTTAAAGCAGTTACCATATAATCAGGAGAATTTTTACCATTTTTAAACATATCTACAAATTTTTTCATCGGTATATCACGAAATCTAACACGTAATCCAGCCCATCTACCACAATCGTTTATTTGCTTATTATCTTTTTGTAATTGAACAGTATTTACTTCAACTTTATATTTACTTTTATTTAATAAATTTGTAAGATGTGGAATTGGAACTCCTCCATGTCTCTGTTTATTATAATCGGAGAATTCTAATTCATGATCTAATGCGATGCCAAGAGAATCAAAAATTTCAATAACATTATTTTTCTGTTTAATGACGCTAAACCAATGACCTGTAATTTTAGTTTTCTGATATAGAATAATAACTGCTCCAAATGGTTCTAAAACTTCGTCAATTGTATTAAAATTTTCTAAATCAGAATAAGATAGAACTTTAACCTTGTTGTCGGTTAGATTTAGAAGATCGGAATCAGAAAGACTATAATTCTCACTGTTTTTAATAACATCATCTATATTATCGTGAAACATTTATATATAGTAAAGTTATTTATTTTTTGTAGGTTTTACTTGCTCCTACCATACACTGCTTTAAAGTTAATTTTGGATGTGCCTTTCTATAGGCTTGAAGATGTAAGAACCAAGGTTTTAATCTTATAGGAACTGGCATTTTTTATATTAACTAAATATAAAAATAATTTTAAATTTTATAAATAATCATCTTTAATTTTATAACACTGTTTTGCAGATATAACATAAGGACAAAATGATTTATAAATCGTAACCCATCTTGAATTCTTGCTTAAACTTAAAAATTTCTTAATTTGAGTTGAATCAAAACCCATATGTTTTTTTAAATATTCCCGAATATGAAATGTCGTACCTGCATGAGACGGGAAAACTGTTATTGATGTTGCTTCATTAAGTAATGTACGTGTTTTAGCATAATTTGAAAGTTGATGACTTGTTGAAATAATAGTTAAATCAAAGTGTCTTCCTGTTTCTAATAAATTTTCTCTTAGCATATAAATAGCATGTCTACATTTATTATTTTTTATCTTATCGCAGTCATCGAAGATGATGATTGACCCTTCTTCAAATTCAGAAGGATCATAAGGTTCTTCATAACAGATAGGGTCATCTACATCTACGCGATAAATTCTATCAGTAAATCTATCATCTAATACTTTGTCAAATGTAACAGAACTAAATATATAAATTGTTGTATCATTTCTGTTAGGTTCTTTTAGAAATTGAGTTATAAAATCTGCTACATAAGTTGATTTACCTGAACCTGACGGCCCAGCAATATATAATCTTTCGTTTTGATTTTTTCTAAACTGTGGAGTAGGAACAAAATACTCTTTATTTTTTAACACAATTTCTTCTTCCCCTATTGCATCATTATTTGTATCCAAAAATAAAGATTTTTTTATTTTTTTATCTAACCCTGCTTTAATGTTTGCAATCTTAAAGATTTTATCATTATTTTCATAAGATGTTCTTTCTTTGACTTTTAACATTTTATATTATATAAATATTTTATATCTTTTGTTAATATAAAAATGGAACAAGAAGATAACAAAATTGAATCTAATCCATCCGTTTTACCTACTTTAGGTATGTTAGTTACTCCTGAATATTCCAATAGAGGAGGAATTGTACCTGTAAATCAGTTAAGAAACGAAAATATTTTAGTAGAAGGAGTAAATCAGGTTGTATACCCTCTTGGTTTTACTAAACCATATTTTAAAAGTGAATTAGAGCAAGAAATAGATGAAAGAAATAGAAAAGCAGAAAGTGACTATAAAGAAGAAATAAGAGCTGGACTTGGGCCACTTAATGCATATAATCAAAATAATTCTTATCCTACAAATTTTAATTGGTCATCTGAAGAAAACAAAAATCTTAATCTATCAACAAACAATATTCCTTATATTTTCTCAGGAAGTTGGAGTGGTCAGAATATTAGTAGATCAGACTATACTGTAAATCAAGGCAATCAACTTGTAATGATGGAGCAATTAGCCAGAGGTGATAGACTGTGGTAATTTGGTAAATTATTTAAGATTTTATAATATTGTTATAATATAAAATCATGTCATTGAACAAATTTAAAAATGTAAATACTGGTTACGATTTATTTTTAGAGATTGGAGGCGATAACTTAAAAATAAGACATCTTGATGTGACTGACCCAATAAATGTGTTACAGGTTAATAATTTAACGGTTAACGATAGTCTAAATATTATATGCGACGATCTAAGTTCTTATAATCTCACAACAGCAAATAACGGAAATTTAGGAGATATACTTAGTACTGATGGAAACGGTAATACTTTCTGGAGTGCTGTTCCAACTCCTCCTTTATCTGGTATAATATATTCAGGTGTTCTTCCCGCAGAAGTTGGACGTATTTTACAAGTTTCAAATCCAACGGCAACTACATGTGACCAAACAAGTATTTTAGAAAGTTTAACTGAAATAAAAGTTGAAAAACCAGTTCAACTAACAGCGAATAAAATTACAAGTAGTTATGTTCCAGTAAACTCAGACGATTTAACTAATAAACTTTATGTAGATAATTTACCATTTCCTGGTATAATTTATAATGGTATTCTTCCATCCGAAATTGGACGTATTTTACAAATTTCAAATACTGCAGGTAGTGCCTGTGATAAAACAAGTATCTTAGAAAGTTTAACTGAAATAAAAGTTGAAAAACCAGTTCAACTAACAGCGAATAAAATTACAACTACATATATTCCAGTAAATCCAGCAGATTTAACTAATAAATTATACGTAGATAGTCTTCAAATACCAGTGTCAGGTTCGGGTCAAGTTTTATATTTAAATTATTCAGAGTCTACAACACCTCCTTTTCTTCCTCTTACAAATCTTCAACTTACTTCAATTATCGGAGGATCTTTTACTACACCTTCAATAACATATGCACCAAGTCAAAATACTAACACATCTCTTCTAACAATTGTTCCTAATCTATCTTTAGCGCAATATATTTTAACTTTTACTATCGGAGCGGTAAGTACTAAATATCCAATCGCTCAGTTCGCTATTCCAAAATCAGATATACCAGGTATAGGAACTTTTATTAATCCGGGAATTTGGAGTATGAATATTTACGCTAAAGCGGACTCAAATGCTGATAGAGATAAGATAAGATTAAAATTTTATTTACTTGGTAGACAAACAATTGGCGGTTTATATGATAATTTGGTTCCTCTCGGATCAGACAATTTATATATTTTAGATCAGCTAGCTGAAAGAATATATGAATTAAATTTATACATAGAAAACCCTATTGATGTTACTATATATGATTTATTTCAAATTGTTGTTATCGCAGAAAATATTAACTCATCACCACATACAGCATTAGTTTATTTTCAATCGTCTAATACTTATTCTCATATTCATACTAATTTATCTCAGCAAAGTACTATATCAGTTGATACTGTAGGTACTGGAGAATCGCTTATTTCTTCTAATACAAATCCTAATTTTTATCTAAAGTCTTTGATTGGATCTGGGATAAGTTTAACAAATACGATAGATGAAATAACTTTGACAAATAGTTTACCATCTACTTTAATATCTTTAGCAAATTCAGGAAGTGGTAATAGTATATTGAATAGTACGACGAACCCAAATTTCACTATAAAAGGTATTATTGCCGGTAGTAATATAACTATAACAGATAGCGGAACAGATTTAACTATTAATTCAAGCGCTGTAACGCCTACAACATCATATACACACGTTCCATTTTCTATAGGAACTAAAGTTAACTTATTAAATAGCTCGTCTTATTTTAATATGGGGATGATACAGACTACAATAACAATTGCCTCTATAAAATTTTTTATAAGCGATCCAGTCGGAAGTTCTACGCTAGCAAATTTTGGACTATTTAGAGGTGTATTATCTGGCGGTAGTGTATTAGTTGGGCAAGCGTTAGTTAATCTTTTATCTAGTGATCTTAATGTGAAAACGGCTATTTTTACACCTGAATTATCCCAAAATTTAACTTTCAACGCAGGGGAAATTATATATGTCGGACATTGTTTTAATAATGTTTACGTTGCGTCATTTATGAGCACATCTAGCGGTGATTTGGACTCAACTTTTAGCGTTAATACTAATTACACTTCTGGATTTCCGGCAACGCTTACTAGTTTATCCAGAGTAACGACAAACATCCATCTGTGTTGTTCGTGTTTTTCATAGAATCATTTTATATTTAAAAAAAATATAAAATTAATAAGTAATAAATTAATAAGTAATAATCTCATCTAACTCACTGTGTAAAATCTCTAACATATTCATAATCTGATCGTATTTTATCCTTATCATTTTATAGCCATATATTCTACAAAAGTCATTTTTAATCTGATCGTTTTCTTGTGTTTTTATGAATTGTTCTTCTGATCGTTCTTTTGATATACCACCGAAAGTTGTTGGTTTATAATGTTGACCACCATCTGCTTCAATTATAATTTTATGTCTGATAAATCTAAAATCAGGTCTCAAACATTTTCCACAATAATCTGTAAGTTTAGAATAAGACTGATTAAATATATAATCTTCATCTCTTATAAATCCGAGAGTTTCTAATGCTTCTTTTGCCTTAAATTCTAAACCAGACATATTTGAATGGTCTGATCCTTTACAAATTAGAATATGTTTTTGTAAATCACCATTTTCACTACACTTATACTCACATAAATCACATTCGAAATTTTTAATTTTATCATGAACTTGTTTAATATGAGTTTGTAAAGTACCATTTTGACTACACTTATACTCACATAAATCACATTCAAAATTTTTAATTTTATCGTGAACTGCTTTAATATGCTGTTGTAAATTACTATTTTGACTACATTTAAAATCACATAAATCACATTCGAAATCTTTTATTTTATCGTGAACTGCTTTAATATGAGTTTGTAAATCACCATTTTGACTACAAGTATACTCACATTTTTCACATTCATAATCTTTTATTTTATCGTGAACTTGTTTTATATGTCTTTGTAAAGTACCATTTTCACTACACTTATACTCACATTTTTCACATTCATAATCTTTAATTTTATCGTGAATGTGTTTTATATGTCTTTGTAAATGATAATTTGAAGCACACTTATACTCACATAAATCACATTTAAATCTCTCACAGCAAATAATACACGTTTTATAAATTTTCCCAGTATTCTCTTTCACTTTAAAAAACTTTAATAATTTTTTACATTGACATTTTGAGCATTTTTGAAGTTCTTCAGACATTATAAGACTTTTATATAAGTAATCTTTTCTTTAGATAGCAATTCAATTTTATATTTTTCGTAAAATGATATTTAAAATTTATCGCTCAAAAGATTTAAAAAATAAATTATAATGATTTAAAATAATCTTTATTTTAAATAAAATGAGTAACAATCAACAACTATTGCAAAATGTTATTACCGAATACAACGAAGAATTAAATCGTTACAATGTTAAAAAAACAAAAATTTCCGGAACCAAAATTAGGGGTCTTTTGATGCAAATTAATAAGCTCACGAAAGAAACGAGAAAAGAAATTCTTGAGGCTCAAAAAGCAATTCCTAAAAAATCAAGAACTAAAAAAGAGCATGTTCAAGAGGTTCAAGAAGTAGTTCAAGAACAAGTTGTTGCTCCAGTTGTTCCAAAAGCTACAAAAGTAAAGAAAACAAAAAAAATCTAAAATTCACAATAATATTTTATTTTTAAAATATTATCTTATCTATATATAAAATGGAAAATATTAATACAAAAGCATTGTGTTTAAAAAAATTAAAAGAATTAGGAATCTATGAAAAAGCCTTTTTTAGCATGAAAATGGTAGATCTGCATAAAATAATTCAAGAGAAACTTGATGCCAATTCTCCTCCTAAAAAAGTTACAATAAATGAACCTATCTTTGAAGAAGAAAAACCTGAAGAAGAACCTGAAGAAGAAACCGAAGAAGATAAAAAATTAACTAAACATCAGAAAAATAAAATTAAAAAAGAGAAAGTTGTAAAACAGCTATTAGCAAAACCTGTATTTGAATATAAAAAACAGATAGTTATTGAACCTGATAATTATACTGGTAAACCCTTATCTAAACATCAATTAAGAATACAAAATACTAAAAAATTAGAAGAAGAACAAGAGCAAGAAATTTTAACTCCTAAAGTTAAAGTAAACAAACTTCAAAAAATAATTAAACAAAAAATAGACTATAAAAAAGCTATTCAAAGTTTGATGAAAAAATTAAATGATGATATAATTGAACTATTAAAAGACTTTGATAATGAAAAAAATTTAAGCGTTTCTGATAAAGAAATGATTGATATTGAATATAAAAAGATTTTAGATGAAGCATATATTGAACTTGAAAAACAACTTGAAGAAGTAGATGATAATAATTATATTGCATTGATTCAGCGAAAAATTAAAATAATTGATGATAGAGTAAATGAATTTTTAGAAGATTAAATAATATATTTTTATATATTAAAAATGGATCAGAGTATTACTATTGAACCTGTATGGTCAGAGACCCCGAAGGTATGTGAAAAAAAAACTTCTAAAGATGCTACTGAGTGGACTTCATGCTGTTTACGAGTAGATAAAAATGCCGTTAAGTATGTAGTTCAAGTATCAATTTTATCAGGTTTAATTGTTTTTTCAGCTGTCATGTTAGTTGTAGAACCACAGTGTGAAAGTCAGCGGAATTATAGTTCACTATTATTATTTTGCCTTGGAATTCTTTCACCAACTCCAAAAATGAGTTAATAATTTTTATTATATTTAATATAATAAAAAATGAGTGAAGTCAATTTTAAAATGCTTAAAATTCCACAACTCAAAATTGAACTTAGGAAGTATGGTTTACAAATTTCAGGTAATAAACAGGTTTTAATAGATAGATTAACTGAATTTTTAAATCCGCCTCAATTTCATAGAAAAGAAAATAAATCTAATGCTCCAGATGCTATACCTTCGGGTGCTTCGCACATACGTCCAAACAGAGGTCAAAAACAAAGCCAAAAAACTATTGTAAATATATATACAGATGGAAAAGTCGTTGAAGATATAACTGATGGCTCAAAAAACATATATATAGGAAAAAAATCTACTACTCCATATCTTCCTTCAGGGAACAATCCAAGCATGTCTTCCCAATTTAAATTTCCGCCAGTTCAGACTGTCAAACCAGTATTTTATAAACCTTCTGAAGAAAAGAAACAAGAAATTATAAGTGGTATACCAAGTTCAGGAATGATAGGCGAAGAAGATGAAGTTGTTGCAGAAAAAGTTTTACCGAAAAAATTAAATTTAAGTAAAAATTTTCTTGATAAACTGAATAAAGCTGTTAGCGGAAATCAACCTACTACTAATCAAACTCTTTCTAATTCTATCCCACTACCTGCAAATGTAGTTTTACCTATCCCTAAGCCTCCTTCTCCGCCGTCTCAAAATTTAAATAAAAAACAAGAACAGGTATTTAACGAAATTAAAAATTCTACACAAGTTCCACCTAACATAACGGAAACACAGTATGATTTTATTATTAAAAAAGTGTTACTTAAAAATTGGGTGGAGAACTGGAGTAATGCCGATTCAAAAATTTTACTTTTAGAAGTAAAAAATAAATTACTAAAATTATAAATTAATATTTAAATAAAAAACTTTATTTAAATCAAATATGAAAGTTTTAATATTCGATACGGAGACATCAGGATTATTACCAAACAATAAGACTATTAATAAATTAAATACAAAAGACTTTCCGCATATTGTTCAACTATCGTGGATTGTTTACGATCTAGAATTAAAAAAAGTAATTAAGACAAAAGATTTTATAGTTAAATGTCCAGTGCATATAATGAATTCTCATATACATGGTATAACTGATTTAATAGCTCAGGAACAAGGTATAGATATTGGAAAAATTTTATGCGAGTTTATAGAAGACATTATTGAGGTAAATCAACTTGTTTGTCATAACTATTCGTTCGACTCAAAAATGGTTGAGGCAGAGTTGTATAGAATGAATCGGATGAAACAAATAAAATGGATGTATGAAAAACCGTTTTATTGTACTATGCAAGAGACTATTAATTTTTGTAAATTAGAAGGGAAATTTTACGGATCTTATAAATACCCCAAGTTACAGGAATTATATGAGATCTTGTTTAAAGAAAAATTTATTGGAGAACATAACTCGCTCTGTGACATTACTGCAACGTTACGGTGCTATCTAAAGTTTGAGTACGAGATTGATCAATAAAATTTAAATGTTTTTTAGATTTTTTATGTTTTGATAAAGTTTTTTTTAATATAGAAGAACCACATTCGCATTCAATTTTCTCTTTATTTTTTTCAAAATTTTTTAATCTATATTCTTTATCGTATTCTTTTTTATTTTCTATATGTTCTTTTCTCTTTTCTGCTATAACTTCTTTATTTTTCTCTCTATATTCTGCATGATATTCTGCATATTTTTCTGCTATAACTTCTTTATTTTTCTGATAATATTCTGCCTGATATTCTGCTATATCTTCTTTATTATTTTTCTGGTATTCTTTTGTTTTTTCTATTACATGGTCTTTATTATCTACATACCATTCTTTTTGTGTTCTAGTGGGCATATGACAGTTCAATTCTGCTTTCAAAGTCTCAATCCAATATCTCTCTCTTGTTTCTAGTTCTCGTTTACTATTAACGTTAACTTCTTCTATCTGAATCATATCCCAATTTTCAATACCGCCGTTTTCACGGATAAACTGATATACATAAAAATTATTAACTGAACTATTACAATTATTACAGTTATTTTTATGCTCTGCTTTACGTCTCTCAAAACGTGTCGTAGATCCCACATATTCTTCTTTAATATTAACGTCTTTACAGCATAATTTATATATTGAACTTTTATTGTAATTAACCATCTTTTTATATACATTTTTAATTCTTTATATCTTTTTTATGAACACTTTCGTTAATTAAGACTGAATGACCTTGTAAATCTAAGGGAGTCTCTCATATATACTCCATTAGATTTGAAACAAGATTTAATTTAAAAAAATACAAGACTGTATCGTGTCCCAATAAAAGGTTTTGAAGAATGTATAATTTTTGAACCATTAAATAATAAACTTTGTATTTTAATATTTATTTCTACATCTTTCTTTAGATGTAAAATTGTTTCACCTTCTGTATAATCACCTAATCC
>Ga0105097_10001418_pt1 | contig 11444 bp, 10 predicted proteins | sample PPLLak12cMay2015_FD_87035 | JGI IMG/M metagenome (GOLD analysis project Ga0105097, IMG submission 87035) | Freshwater sediment microbial communities from Prairie Pothole Lake near Jamestown, North Dakota, USA - PPLs Lake P7 Core (1) Depth... | ecosystem: Environmental > Aquatic > Freshwater >... | reverse complement strand
GTCGCGAGACCATCGCCGCCGAGGACGTGCTGCACGACCTGGGCGCGATCAGCATGTTCTCCAGCGACAGCCAGGCGATGGGCCGCATCGGCGAGATGGTGCTGCGCTGCTGGCAGACCGCGCATTCGATGAAGGTGCAGCGCGGCGCCCTGAGCGGTGACAGCGTGCGCAACGACAACACGCGCGCCAAGCGCTATGTCGCCAAGTACACCATCAACCCGGCCATCGCCAACGGCATCGCCCACGAGGTCGGCAGCATCGAGGTCGGCAAGTGGGCCGACCTGGTCTTCTGGAAGCCGAAGTTCTTCGGCGTCAAGCCCTCGCTGGTCATGAAGGGCGGCTTCATCGCGGTGGCGGCGATGGGCGACCCCAATGCCAGCATCCCCACGCCGCAGCCGGTGCACTACCGCCCCATGTTCGGCAGCTACGGTGGTGCGCTGGCGCGCGGCTCGCTCACCTTCATGAGCCAGTCCGCGGTGGCCGCCGACCTGGGCGAGCGACTCGGGCTGCGCAAACGGGTGGCCGTTGTCAAGAAGTGCCGCAACATCGGCAAGCGCGACATGGTGCACAACGCCTACGCACCGTCGATGCACATCGATGCGCAGACCTACGAGGTGCGCGCTGACGGCGTACTGCTGACCTGCGAGCCGGCCAAGGTGCTGCCGATGGCTCAACGCTACTTCCTGTTCTGAACACGGATCGGCAATCCCCCCCGTCGCGCATCGCGACTACGTTGTCCCAGTCGACCGCGGACTTCCACTTGCGCCAGCTGGGCAGTCGGCGCGGTCCGGGCATTGGCGGCCTGTGGAGTGCGCTGTGCCACTCGGCATGGTCGGCATTGGCGCTGCTGGGCATTGCCTGTGTGCTGAGCACGAGTGCCCGGGCCCAGGCACCTTCCCCGGGCGACGGCGCCGCCGCCACCGCCGAGGAGCAACGCGCACCAACCATCGCGCCGGCGGACATTCCGGCACAAGCCGACGCCGACGAGAAATTCATCCAGACATTGCAGCGGCGCACGCAGGCTTCGGCCAAGGTGCAAGGCTTCGAGCAGGCCCTGACGCGGCAGGCCGCTGCGCTGCAGCAGCTTGCGGGGCTGACCCAGACCGGCGAGCTGTCGGACCTTTCGGTGCAGCGCCTGGAAACGCTCGAGCGGCACTGGCTGTTGAACGAACGCGCGGTCACGCAAACCCGGGCTGAACTGGCACGCACCACGAGCGCCATGTCGGAAGACGCCGCCAACCTGGCGCGGCGCCGCTCGGCCTGGCAAGCGACCATCGCCGATCCCGATCTTTCGCCCGCCCTGGCACAGCGCGGCAACGAACTGATCGCGCAGATCGAGCAGGCGCAGAAGCAGCTGGCGGCGCCGCTGGCTACCTTGCTGGACCTCGGGCGCAAGGGCAACGCACTGCAGGCGCAACTGCAAGACGGCCTGAACGAAGTATCGACCCAGGTGGCTGACCAGGACCGGCGCCTGGTCACGATGGATGCACCGCCGCTTTGGCAGGTCGTGCACGATCCAGGCGGGGCGGATCCGGTGACCACCGGACTGCGGCGCAGCCTGGAGATCGAGACCGCCTTCGCCCGCGACTACGACGCCGTGCACGCCAGATTGCGCCTGGGCCTGGCCGTCGTCGCTGTGCTGCTGCTGCCGCTGATGTTCTGGCTCAAGCGCCGCGCCAACCAGCTGGTCGCGGCCGGCCAGCTTGGCGAGACAGCGAAGCTGGCGCTGGCACGGCCCTGGGCGGCGTGGCTGCTGCTGGTGGCGGCCATCGCGGTGCTGTACGACGTGCAGGGGCCGCACCTGCGCCTTCAACTGGTGATGCTGCTGGCCTGGATCCCCGTGTTCGGCCTGCTGCAGCGGCGCATCTTGAGCATCGTCGGACCCTGGGCCTACCTGAGCGCGGTGTTCTATTTCCTCAACGTGCTGGTGTCGCTGCTGATCCCCAACCCGGTGCTGTTCCGCTTTGCGCTGCTGGGCATCACGCTGCTGATGCTGCTGCCGCTGGCCTGGCACGTGCAACGATCGCGGCGCGTGGTCGTCGACAACCCCGGCCCGATGCAGACACGGGTGTGGAACCTGCTGCGCTGGGTGGCCTGCGCGGTGCTGGTGGCCGCGGCCGCCTCGAACATCCTGGGCAATGTCTCGCTGGCGGCGATGCTGGTCTCGGCCACGCTGGACAGCAGCTACGCCGCGCTGGCCATGCTGGCAGGCAGCAAGGTGCTGCTGGCGCTGTTCCAGGTGCTGCTGGCCGGGCAGTCCATGTCGCGCCTTGCCGCGCGCTATTCCGCCTCGCTGGTACCGTCGGTGATCCGCCTGGGACGCAACCTGCTGGTGCTGGGTTGGCTGATCTTCACGCTGCAGGCCTTCCGCGTCTATCGCCCGTTGTCCACCTTCGTGCTGTCGGTGCTGACGCACGAGTTCAAGCTCGGCGAACTGACGCTCAGCCTGGGCAGCGTGGCCGCCTTTGCCGCAGCCACCTGGGCGGCGTTCTGGCTGGCCAGGACCATCCGCCAAGTGCTGGCCGAGGACGTGCTCCCGGCACTGTCGCTGCCCCGCGGCGTGGGCAGCAGCATCTCCTCGCTGAGCTACTACAGCATCCTGTTCCTGGGCCTATTGGCAGCCCTGGCGGCTGCCGGTTTCCAGGTCGGGCAGCTGACGCTGATCTTCGGCGCGCTCGGCGTGGGCATCGGCATCGGCCTGCAGGACGTGGTGCGCAATTTCGTCTCCGGCCTGATCCTGATGTTCGAGCGTCCGATCCAGCGCGGCGACACCGTCGAGGTCGCGGGCATGGAAGGCACCGTGCGCGAGATCGGACTGCGCGCCACCATCGTCACCACCTGGGACGGTGCCGACGTGGTCGTGCCGAACGGCATGCTGCTGGCCGACAAGCTGGTCAACTGGACGCTCAACGGCACGCGGCGCCGCGTCACGATGAACGTCAGCACCAGTTTCGCGGCCGCGCCGCAGCGCACGATCGAGGTGCTGTTGGACGTTGCGCGCAGCGTCAAGGGCGTGGCGCCGTTGCCGGCGCCGGCGGTCATCATGACCGGCATGGCGCCGGGCGAGCTGCTCTTCAACGTGCGCGTGTGGACCACCGAATTCAGCGACTGGATCGACGTGCGCACCGAGCTGACGATGAAGATCCGCGACGGCCTGGCCGCAGCCGGCATCGAGGTGCCGCGGCCGCAGCGCGAGCTCATCGTGCGCGGCCTTTCGCCGCAGGCGGCCCAGGCACTGGGCCCCGCGGACGGCAACGGGCCGGCTACCTGATGAATTGCTCGACGTAGGCCGCGCCCAGGCCGGCGGCCTCGTAGTGCGCGCGGCACATCGCGATCTTGGTGAACACGTCCTCGTAGCCGGTGGTCTGGCCGGCCTCGTCGACATAGACCATCGCGCCGTGGATGTTGAAGAGGGTGATCATCTCGCCCACGTCGTCAGGGCCGCCCGGGGCCTCGTCCACCACCAGCGTGTGGATCTCGCCCGGCGGCTCGTAGACGAAGCTGCCTTCGCGCGCCACCCAGTCGTGCTCCAGGTAGCGCCAGGCGCCGCGGATCACATAGCCCGTCACCCACGACGGATGGATGTGCCGCGACAACACGCCTGACTGGCGCACCCGCAGCAGATTGCACCAACTGCCGGTCACCGTGTTCAGCAGCAGCGGCCGGAACCAGACCTTCGGCGCCTGCGGCACCCAGACACGCTCGTCCTCTGGGAGGGCGGTGACGGCGATCTCGGGCTGGATGCCGGGCAGCTGTTGGATCGGGTTCATCGCGGACCTCGGGTTCAGGTGATCAGATATCCGCCGTCCACCGGCAGCACCACGCCGGTGACGAAGCGCGCCGCCGGGCTGGCCAGGAACAGCACCGGCCCGGCAATGTCCTGCGGTGTACCCCAGCGGCCCAGCGGCGTGCGCGCCAGGATCTGCGCCGAGCGCGCCGCGTCGTCCTGCAGGCCCTGCGTCAGGTGGGTGGCGATCCAGCCCGGCGCCACGGCGTTGACGCGGATGCCGTCGGCCGCATAGGCGATGGCCAGCGACTTGGTCAGCTGCGCCACGCCGCCCTTGCTGGCGCTGTAGCCCGGCACCAGGCCGCCGCCGAAGAAGCTGAGCATCGACGCGGTATTGACGATGCAGCCGCGCCGCGCCTTCAGCCCGGCACGCGCGGCAGCACATACGCGCATCGTCCCGTTGAGGTTGATGTCCACCACCTGCTCGAAGGCCTCGGGCTCGAGCTCGGCGCCGCGGCGGATGATGCCGGCGCAGTTGACCACCACGTCCAGCTCGCCCAGCGCGCTGACCCAGGCGGCCACCGCTGCGGCATCACGCACGTCCAGCGCCGTGCAACGGATGCCGGCCATCTCCGGCCGCGCGGCGGCGGCCTGCGCCTCGGCCTCGCTGGCGCCGGTGGCATGCACTTCGGCACCCTCGGCGGCAAAGGCGCGGGCGATGGCCGCGCCGATGCCGCTGCTGCCGCCGCTGACCAGCACGCGTCGGGGCATGTCACTCATCGCTCTTCTCCTTTGCGCTTTGCAGCGCGCGGCGCACGGCGTCGGCGCGCGGGATCGGCGCCACCGCGCCATAGCCTTCGGTGGACAGCGCCGCCGCCACGGCGGCATAGCGGCCGGCTTCGAGCAGGCTGTCGCCGGACAGCCGGCGGGCGACGAAGGCGCCGCCGAAGGTGTCGCCGGCGCCGGTGGCGTCGACGCAGTGGCAGGGGTGTGGCGCGATGCGATGGCGTTCGTGCGCATCGGCCACCAGCGCACCGGCCGCACCGAGTTTCAGCGCCACCGTGCGTGCGCCCAGGCGCAGGCAGTAATCGGCGATGGCATCGGCGTCGGACAGGCCCGTCAACACCTGCAGGTCGTCCTGGCTGGGCAGGCAGATGTCGCTGCGGCCGATCAGGTCGTTGATGAGCGCGCGCGCCCGCGCCAGCGGCCACAGCTTCAGCCGCAGGTTGGTGTCGAAGCTGACACCCACGCCGGCCGAGCGCGCGATGTCGATGGCCGCATAGGCGGCGTCGCAGGCACTGTCGGAGATGGCCAGCGTGATGCCCGACAGGTGCAGCACCCGCGCCGCCTCGATGGCTGCGCGCGGCAGATCGGCCGGCCGCATGCGGCTGGCCGCAGAACCTTGGCGGAAAAAACTGAACTCGTGGCCACGCTCGCCATGGCTGACGAAATAGATCGCGGTGTAGGCCGCCGCGTCGCTGCGCACCTGGCCATGGTCGACGCCTTCGGCATCCCACAGCGCGCGCAGCATGCGGCCGTTGGCATCGTCGCCCAGCGCGCCCAGGCAGCCGACGCGTGCACCCTGGCGCGCCGCGGCGATGGCGAAGTTGGAGGTGTCGCCGCCGAAGCCCTGCAGGTAGAGGCGGCCGCCGCCCTCGCCGGTGCAGTTGAATTCGACCATCGCCTCGCCCAGCGCCAGGATCTGCGGCGCAGACGCGGCATCGTCTTGCAGGGTTGCGCTGACCATGACGCATTGTCGGCATTTCCGCGGCGGCGGCGCGGCGGGCCGCGCTGCTAGACTGGCCGGCCGCAGCGGCGCCACGGTGGCACCGGGCGAAGCGACGCTCAACATGGAAACGCCGGGCAACCTCTTTGTGGTGGCCGCACCCAGCGGCACGGGCAAGTCGAGCCTGGTGAATGCGCTGCTCGAGCTGGATTCGCACCTGGCGGTGTCGGTGTCGCACACCACGCGCGCACCTCGCGGCCAGGAGCAGCAGGGCCGCGAATACCACTTCATCGACGAAGCGCAGTTCCGCGGCATGGTCGAGCGCGGCGAGTTCTTCGAGTGGGCGCAGGTGCACGGCAACCTGTATGGCACTTCGCGCGTGGCCATCGAGGACCGGCTGAAGTCCGGCCAGGACATCGTGCTCGAGATCGACTGGCAGGGTGCGCTGCAGATCAAGCGGCTGTTCCCGGACGCGGTGCTGATCTTCATCCTGCCACCCAACTGGCAGGAACTGCTGCAGCGCCTGCAACGCCGCGGCGAGGACGGGCAGGAGGTGATCGAGCAGCGCATGGCCAATGCCCGCGTAGAGGTCGCCCAGGCCCGGCACTTCGACTTCGTTATAATTAATGCCTTGTTCGAGATGGCCCTCTTCGATCTGAAGACCATCGTGCACTCGCAGCGCCTGAAGTACGCGGCCCAGCGCCGCCACCGTCCCCAGGTCTTCGCTGCGCTCGACCTGAACTGATCGTTTACGAAAGCCCGCTCATGGCCCGCATCACCGTCGAAGACTGCCTCACCAAGATCCCCAACCGCTTCCAGCTGGTGCTGGCCGCGACCTACCGCGCGCGCATGCTCAGCCAGGGCCATGCACCGAAGATCGAAACGCGCAACAAGCCCGGCGTGACCGCGCTGCGCGAGATCGCCGCCGGCGTGATCGGCGTGGAGATGCTGCGCAAGGTGCCGATCTGAGCCGCTGAAGCGATCGCATTGACAACGGGCGCCCTTGGGCGCCCGTTTTCCGTTGCGGGGCATGGCGCGGGCCAAGCCTGTTAGATTCCCGCCATGGGCATCCGCTCGCTGGCCGCAGAACTGCTGCCCTCTGCTTTGCAGGGGTTGCAGCGCGCCGTGTCGCTGCCGACGGCAAGGAGCCCGCAGGTCGCCTCCTTTGCCGCGCTGACCGAGAAGCTGGCCTACCTGCCCAAGGCCGAGCAGAAAAAGGTGCTCGAGGCCTTCAAGTTCGCCGACGAGGCGCACCTCGGCCAGTTCCGCGCCAGTGGCGAGCCCTACATCACCCACCCGATCGCGGTGGCCGGCCTGTGCGCCGACTGGAAGCTGGACGTGCAGGCCATCATGGCCGCGCTGATGCACGACACCATCGAGGACCAGGGGGTCACCAAGGCCGTGTTAATCGAGCGCTTCGGCGCGCCCACCGCCGAACTGGTGGATGGCCTGACCAAGCTGGACAAGCTGCACTTCAGCACCCGCGAGCAAGGCCAGGCCGAGTCCTTCCGCAAGATGCTGCTGGCGATGGCACGCGACGTTCGCGTCATCCTGATCAAGCTGGCCGATCGGCTGCACAACATGCGCACGATGAGCGCGATGGCGCCGGACAAACGCCAGCGCATCGCCCGCGAGACGCTGGACATCTATGCACCCATCGCCCACCGCCTGGGGCTGAACCAGATCTACCGCGAGCTTCAGGAGCTGTCCTTCGAGTTCCTGTATCCCTGGCGCCACGGCGCGCTGGCCAAGGCGGTGCAGCGCGCGCGCGGCCACCGCCGCGACATCGTCGACCGCGTGCGCCGTGATGTCGAGAAGGCCTTTGCCGCCGCCAAGATCAAGGTTCAGGTCAGCGGGCGCGAGAAGACCGTCTATTCGATCTACCGCAAGATGCGCGAGAAGCACGCCGGCTTCGCGCAGGTCAGCGACGTCTTCGGCTTCCGCCTGGTGGTGCCGACTCAGCCCGAGTGCTATTTGTCGCTGGGCGTGCTGCATCAGTTGTACAAGCCGGTGCCTGGGCGCTTCAAGGACTTCATCGCCATCCCCAAGGCCAACGGCTACCAGTCGCTGCACACCACGCTGGTCAGTCCGCTGGGCACGGCGGTGGAGTTCCAGGTGCGCACCGAGGCCATGCACGCCGTGGCTGAAACCGGTGTGGCCGCGCATTGGCTCTACAAGATCAACGACAAGGGCGAGAACATCGCCGGCGACCCGCAGCGACTGGGCGCGATGTGGCTGCAGTCGCTGATCGACATCCAGGACGAGACGCGCGACTCCGCCGAGTTCCTGGAACACGTCAAGATCGACCTGTTCCCCGACGCGGTCTACGTGTTCACGCCGCGCAGCAAGATCCTGGCCCTGCCGCGCGGCGCCACGCCGGTGGACTTTGCCTATGCCATCCACTCCGACGTCGGCGACCACACCGTGGCCGCCAAGGTCAACGGCGAGGCGGTGGCGCTGCGCACCGAGCTGCGCAGCGGCGACGTGGTCGAGATCGTCACCGCTCCGGGCGCACGGCCGAACCCGGCCTGGCTGAACATGGTGCGCACCGGGCGGGCGCGTTCGAAGATCCGCCATTACCTGAAGACCATGGAGCAGGACGAGGCGCGCGCGCTGGGCGAAAAGATGCTGGCCCAGGCGCTGCGCGCCGAAGGGCTGATGCTGCCTGGCAGCGACCCGTCGGACGCGCCGGCCGCGGCGCTGTGGCAGCAGCTCTCGCGCTGGAGCGGCAACCGCAGCCGCGCCGACCTGATGGCCGACATCGCGCTGGGCCGCAAGATCGCCAGCATCGTCGCCAAGCGGCTGGCGCAGCTGATGATCGACCGCGGTGCCCGCCCCGATGCGGTGACGCTGACCCTGGGCCGCTATGCCAGCGACGACAGCGGCACGGCGCAGGGCGTGGTCTTCATCGACGGCTCCGAAGGCGCGACAGTGCAGCTGGCCACCTGCTGCCGGCCGATCCCGGGTGACGACGTCGTCGGCTACCTGGGCCGCGGCGAAGGCCTGCTGGTGCACACCGCCGAATGCCATGTCGGCAAGCGGCTGTTCGAACGCGACAGCGAGCGCTGGATGCATGTCGAATGGGCCGAGGAGCTGACCCGCCCGTTCGAGACCGCGATCATGGTGCTGGTGCGCAACGGCAAGGGTGTGCTGGCCCAGGTGGCCGCGGCCATTGCCAATGCCGAGGCCGACATCACCCACCTCGACATGGGCGAGGAACGGCCTGCCGAGTCGGCCGAGCTGAAGCTGCTGCTCAGCGTGCGCGACCGGTTGCACCTGGCCGAGGTGTTGCGCACGCTGCGCCGTTCGTCGGTCGTGCTGCGTGTCTGGCGCGTGAAACCTTGATCACCCCCGAAGCGGCTTCGCCGCGCCAGTCGGCAAGCATGCCGGCTAGCCCTCGCAGGCCCTGCCAAGCCGGTTCCGCGGCGTCCGCTCGAAACGCCCTCAGTCGGCGGACACGGGCCTGGGATAGCGGACTTCGAGCACCTCGATGCGCTGCGTGCCACCAGGTGCCTGCAGCGTCACCTCGTCGCCTTCGCGGGCCTTGAGCAGAGCGCGCGCAATTGGGGACACCCAGGACACCTCACCCTGCAGACTGTCGGCCTCGTCCACGCCCTTGATGGTGATGGTGCGCTCGTCGCCCTGCTCGTTGGCATAGGTCACGCTGGCGCCGAAGAAGACCTGGTCGCTGCCGTGATGCACCGACGGGTCGGCGACCTCGGCGATGTCCAGCCGCCGCGTCAGGAAGCGGATGCGCCGGTCGATCTCACGCAGCCGCTTCTTGCCATAGAGATAGTCGCCGTTCTCAGAACGGTCGCCGTTCTTCGCTGCCCAGGACACCACCTCGACCATCTTCGGCCGCTCGACATCCAGCAGCTGCATCAGCTCGGCGCGCAGCCGCTGGTAGCCGGCCGGCGTCATGTAGTTGCGGGTGCCCGCGGGCAGCGCCGGCGCAGCGGCGTCGGCATCATCCTCGTCGTCGGCCGCGTCGTTTTCGCGGGTGAAGGCCTTGCTCATGGCGGCATTGTGCAAGCTCGTGGGGTGCACGCTTGACTTGATGCCGATCAACAGGCCCAGGTTGGCCCGCCCCTAGCATTGCTGCAAATGAAATACAGCTTTGCCGCCGCGGCACGTCCATGAAGCTCAGCACCTACACTGACTACAGCCTGCGCATGTTGATGATGCTTGCCGCCGAGCCGCGGCGCCGCATCACCGTAGCCGAAGTCGCCGCGGCCTTCGGTATCTCCGAGCACCACCTGGGCAAGGTGGCCCACGGCCTGGGCCGGCACGGTTGGCTGGCCACCACGCGCGGCCAGGGCGGTGGCCTGTCGCTGGCCGTGGCCCCGGGGCAGATCGTCATCGGCGAGGTGGTGCGCCGCACCGAGAACGGCGATGTGCCGGCCGCATGCTTTGCCGACGACGCCGCGCCCTGCACGCTCAGCCCGGTATGCCGGCTGCACGATTTGCTGGACGAGGCACTGCAAGGCTTCTATGCCGTGCTCGACCGCTACACGCTGGCCGACTTGGTGCGTGACCCGCGCGCGCTGTCGCGCCTGCTGTTCGTCGAAAGCGCTGCGCGATGAGAATGGTCATCCAGATTCAAGAACCGATGCGCAGGCCCCCATCGGCACCCCCGGCGGGCTTTGCGTTCTGGCAGCTGGGCTTCAGGCCCTTCTATCTGCTTGCCAGCGGCTTTGCCGCGCTGTCGATCGCGCTGTGGGCGCTACAGTTCGGCGGGTTCCTGCCCGTGCCATACCTGCAGGGCCCGATCTGGCATGCGCACGAGATGTTGTTCGGCTTCGCCCTGGCGGTGATCGTCGGTTTCCTGTTCACGGCCGGACGCAACTGGAGCAACCAGCCCACACCTACAGGTTGGCCGCTGGCCGCGCTGGCGCTGCTGTGGGTGGCTGCACGCGTGCTGGTGCTCACGCCCTACGGCTGGACGGCGGCGGCAGCCAATGTGGCCTTTCCGCTGGCGGCTGCGGCGGCGCTGGCACGGCCATTCATCGCCGCGCGAAACCGTCGCAACTACTTCTTCGTCGGCCTGCTGCTGTTGCTGGCCGCCGCGGCACTGGGCGTGCACCTGCAGATGCTCGGCTTGATCAGCCTGCCCGGCTGGGCCGGCATCCAGCTGGCGATGGATGTCGTGCTGTTCATCATGGCGGTGATGGCCGGCCGGGTGCTGCCGATGTTCACCAACAACGGCGTGCCGGGCGCCAAGGCCGTGCGCCATGCGGCGCTGGAAAAGCTGGCGCTGGGCTCGGTTCTGGCCTTGCTGGCGGCCGACCTGCTGCAATTGCCGACCCTGCTGCTGGCCATGATCTCGGCACTCGCCGCCGTGGCGCACCTGGCGCGCTGGCTGCTGTGGCAACCGTGGACCACCTTGCATACGCCCATCGTCTGGGTGCTGCAAGCGGCCTATCTGTGGATCCCCATCCACCTGGGCCTGCGCGCCGCAGCCGTGCTGGGCTGGGTGCCCTCGTCCGCGGCGGCGCATGCATTGACGGTCGGCGCGGCCGGCGGGCTGATCATCGGCATGATGACGCGCACTGCGCGCGGCCACACGGCACGGCCGCTGCACGCCGACCGTGCGGACGTGGCCTGCTACGCGCTGGTGCTCGGCGCCGCGCTCGTGCGTGTGGCAGTGCCGCTGGCGGTACCGGACTGGACTGCCGGCGCGGTGCTGCTGTCGGCAGCACTGTGGTCGGCCGGCTTCGGCCTGTATGCGCTGCGCTACTGGCCGGTGCTGACCCGCCCCCGGCTCGACGGGCGGCCCGGCTAACAAATGGACTATGCCACCTGGAAGCTGCTGCACCAGGCTACGGTGGCCCTGTCCATCACCGGATTCGTCGCACGCGGGCTCGCTTCGTTCGCAGGGGCCGCCTGGGTGCGTGCACGTGTTTCCCGGACCCTGCCGCACATGGTCGACACCGTGCTGCTGGTCTCCGCGCTGGCCCTGGCCTGGTTGCTGCGGCTGACGCCCGGCGCCGC
>Ga0105097_10001416_pt1 | contig 11447 bp, 29 predicted proteins | sample PPLLak12cMay2015_FD_87035 | JGI IMG/M metagenome (GOLD analysis project Ga0105097, IMG submission 87035) | Freshwater sediment microbial communities from Prairie Pothole Lake near Jamestown, North Dakota, USA - PPLs Lake P7 Core (1) Depth... | ecosystem: Environmental > Aquatic > Freshwater >... | reverse complement strand
TTATTTCGGGAAATTTCATAGTATCCTCCATTTATTATGCGAGCATCATATCATATTCAGTGGGGAAGTCAAGGGGAAACCGGAACATTATTGGTTATGAAAACGAATTTGGTATGGGTAGAATATTCATAAGGGACGATCATTTTAGCTACGCCTGCTTCAATCGCTCTATTCCGGAATATGTTTCCGGCTATTCTATATCCCATTAGAAAACATAACCATGCCACCAGGAGCACAATGATTATTTCGGGAAATTTCATAGTATCCTCCATTTATTATGCGAGCATCATATCATATTCAGTGGGGAAGTCAAGGGGAAACCGGGACATTATTGGTTAATCTTTTCCCCAATCTTAGATTTCATTTCTTTAATTATTTCTTTAAGCGATAGTGATGTTCCCGTAGACCAAACAGTGTCACGTCCACATTGGTTACAACAATACTTACCCCCGTTCCCCGATGGATTGGTGTCATAAAGTTTAATTTCCCCACCACATTCAGGGCAACCCCAATCAAGCATTCTTTGTTCATGTTCTGTCATGATTTCTTATTTATTATGCGAACATCATATCATATTCAGTGGGGAAGTCAAGGGGTTTTGGCAATAAACTTTTGAAAGCCTGCATCGTTGTCATAGTCGGGATGATTAGAAAGAAGGTTAATAACTTCTTGTGTTTTGCCTATAGGAATTGACCAAGTAGCTTCCATAACGGGGTAGAGGCCAATAGATTCAATTAGTAGAGTGGTTTCCTCGGCATCATAATCGGAGCAGTGGTGATTCTTTTCCCATACTTCTCTTGTTCCGATAATAAGCAGTACTTCTATATCTTCGTTGCCTTCAAGATGATCGGGATTTTTATCAATAGCATAGACGTATTTACTATGACATTTCGTGGAAGTGGAGATTAGCTTACACTCTACAATTTTATTTTGGGATTCGACAACAGTGAGCTTGATTCCACTCTTGATATTTTCGAAGATTCTGTAGACCACGCCTTCGTCTTGTTTTTTACTTCGGCGTTTCCATTCAGACGCTTTTGTATCGGGGTAATGGGAAATGAGGTAATGGATGCAGTCTTGGGTTTTCACTTTTGATCCTCTTCCTTAAATGCTTCCTTGAATATTGGGTAAATAAGATGTTCCGCGTCTTTCCTGGCCTGCATTATTTCCGCTGTATCACGTTCAAGTTTAGCCTGTATTTGTTGATCCGGTTTCCCCTTACGATCCCAGCGCTTTTGTCTATTAGAGTCAGCTTTTTTACTCATAATTTCACTCTTGATTATCCTCTAAAAACTTTTTAAGTTCGGGAGGAGGTTCGGTTGTCAATAGTCCCTCAATAAAGCTACGTTTACTATCCATAAGTTGTTTCAATGCCGCGGGATTGATTCCTGGTGTCTTAGCAAGTTGTTGTTCTGCCTTATCAATTCCATTAGCGAGGTGACGGGCAATTTTTCTAACATTGTCGAGATTTTTTGAATAGGACATATATCACTTTACAATTAAGAATGATATGGCCAAAAGAGATAAAATGCCTAGAACAATGGCGCACTCTATATACTCCCATTTTCTAAGCATTTTCAGCTTATTATCGTATTCTGATTTACTAATACGGTGGGAGTTATATTGCCACTGGAGTTGATCTCTAAAGCATGGTGTAAAGAGTGGCATATTACTCTAAGCGATTGCCATTTTCGTCTTCAGCCCAGACAACTCCCTGTCTTCCATAAATCAGTTGGTATTCAGTGACAAGGTATTCGGCAGTACACTTATCTTCTGCCATATCCAATTCTTTTGCTTGGCCGTGATATTTGACCATGATTCGGTAGATAGTTTCGGTTGCGGTTTCCATATATCCTCCATTTATTATGCGTACATCATAATAGATTTAGTGGAGAAAGTCAAGGATTATTTTCTTCTATTGGTCGGAAGCTTGTTGTTCGAGGCTTACTATCTCGTCATTTTTTGCTTCCACTGTTTTTTCGAGGTCTGCAATCTTATCATTCTTTTCTTCCATCTTCAGTTCCATGTCTTCAATTTTGTCTGTAAGATCGCTGATTTCCTCTATTTTGCTACACATAGGACATTCAATCCCGTTATAGCAGATTTCGTCGTGGTTATCAGAGCAGAGTTCCATCATAATTCCTCCATTTGTTACGTTACACTATACATTTTTTAGATATCTTCACGGAGTGTAAGCTGGCCAAATTAAGGCTTCTGATAATGTCGAATTTGTCTTCTTAAAATAAAAGCTATCCATCCATCGACTTACTCTTCCATGTATTAACGATACCTTCACTCCAATTTTATTATCAAATTCACTAGAAATTTTCATTCTAACAACCCGGAAAATAGGCTCAAAATCTATAGGTTTTTTCGTTACATTATAATCCCTTCTTTTGTTAAAAGCAAGTTTCATAAACTCATCTTTAAGAGATTTATTACTTTGCCTAACACATCTATAGGCACGATAATTTATTTTTACATTATCGCCAATATTATACGGCAAACCTTCAACTTGATTTTTCATATTTGCATCCTATCACATTGGTAAGGAAAGTCAAGGATTATTTAAGAAAGAATTGTATCGTTTGTTGCCCATCCCACACTATATATTTGATTGGTTGGAGCTTTTTCAACTTTAACTTTTCCTTTAACTACAGCATCAAGATACTTTATGGCACGATCATTATTATAAGAACAAAGATCTTTAATTGTCAATTCATCCCACACGCTTTGATCTTTCACGTTTTCCCTATATTTTTTAGAGACATCAATGCGAAACTGGAACAGACGGCGAAGAACATCAAGAGCATGTTTTTCGTTATCAGCAAAAAACACGATATTACAATCCCTATACTTCGAGAGTTTATTTTCGTAAGGTGAGAAATGATAAAGTGTTGATCCTCCCTCATAAATAAACGCTTCTCTCTCATCTCCGTTAATATACCATCGACAAGGGTTACTAATCATAATTTCTCCATTTGTTATTTACATCCTATCATATTAGGGGAGAAAGTCAATTACAAACCGAGATTAAAGAAGGCACAGAGAATCATATAGAAGAAGAAGCCTGCGACGAGAAAGCCAATCCACTTCAGTTTATTGATTTTGTTTCTCATGGTTAACTGCGAATCTATCCATATGTTCTTTTACTTCTGTTGATGTAAGAACAAAGCGCCATTTCTTACCACATCCACAAGGGCAAGGGTTATAAGGGTTTTCGGGAATAGCATCAATCCAAGCATCAACAACTTCGGGACTATATTCAAGGTCATTCATGGTTATAACGGGTATCTTGCCGTCCATAGAGTCAAGGTAAAATGGGGTAACTCTTGTTTTTGGATTTCTTGGGCGATATGGTTGGCGACTTGTGGACTTTGATATGTGGCACGTTGTATGTAGTTGATTAGTACTTTGTATTTCTTCCCATCCGATGTTACCCGTATATCTTTCATAGGTCTTTCTCCATTTTCACTATGATATCAGAAAACCATAATAAGTCAAATCTTTTCTTACATTATTTTCTGAAGTGGGATTTTTAAGATACCTCCAGCGGCCGGTAAATCAATGCAGCGGTAAATCATGTAGCCGGTAAATCGTTGCAGCCGGCCGGAGCGGCTCAAGGCGGAAATTAAAAAATTCCACTACAGAATTAAGTTGTTGATACTGTTGTACTTATGAATTAAAGTATGTTTTGGATTACCCGGAATTGCAGCAGACCGGTAAACATAGCCGGTTATTTACCGGCAGCAACATTAACCGCAGCCGCTGTCGGACCGCCTGGCCTATAAAAAATTCCACTACAGAATTAAATAATAGGAGAATAAAAAAGCCTTACAAGAATATTCTTGTAAGGCTTTGTAATGGAAGGAATGGATTAGTAGGCTTCTTCGTTAACAACCATTTCAGAAAGCTCTTCGTTAGCTTTATCCACTCCAAGATTAAGGATATGGATGATACTTTGAGTTCTATTCCATCCGTTCATGCTTGATATAAGGTTCAAATCTTCTTCATGTTCAATCAGCCAGTCTTGTACTTCTTTTGACTCGCTCATCTATTCTCCTTTTGTTTCTTCATTACTTTTACAAAAGTTTCAGCGCGACGGAGGGCAGATAGATGGATTAAATTCCAACCATCCGTTAGTAATTCATCAACATATTGTTTTCGTAATGGTTCTGTTAGCTTTTCTTCAGCCTCATACATAGCGTTCAAATCTTCAGTAAAGCAAGGGATAACATAAGATTCGCCTCTGTGCATTTTCGCAATTTCCTCATCGTAATTCAAAAATGCTGCCACTTTAATTCTAAGAGTTTCGTTTGTCATAATCTTTTCCTTATCTATAATTATGCAACCTTCCACTTCTTAGCAAACCTGATAGTTTCCTTTAGTGGTCGATCTCTTAGAGCTTTTCCTGTACTATACGTAATGCCAATCAATTCCTTCCAGAAGCGAAAATATTGAGACACGGATAGTTTCAGGGTGGCGTTAGTAATTATACGGTTGATATAGTTTTCTTTTTTCATATGCACATCCTATCATATTCAGTGGAAAGGTCAAGTACAAAAAACCAATTTTCCTTCATTTGTAATAAGAAATTGTATCGCTTTTTTCAATGACGGAAATGCTGTTCTTGGATAAAGTTGATTGATAGCGTAATCTCTCCGGTTATCAAATTTAATAATGCACCCAAGACAAGTTGTACCCAAGATTTTTTCTATTGGAGTTTTTCTTTTTTTAGGAGATAAGTTACGATTGATATACCACTCGCGTCGGTGTAAAGTGGTAAATGTTCCGTAAGGGCAAGAAGAGCGATAATATGGCCCGGAAACAATTATATCAGAAGGGAATTCGTTTTTCATATGCACATCCTATCCTATTCAGTGGCTACCTTGAATCTGTTACTTCGAAGTCGTAAATTTCCGTATCCTCAATAGTAGCACCCTCTGTCTTCGAAGTAAAGTTGTATTCCATTTCTTGAATAATCTCAGAAACTTCTATCCCTTCATCAGCGTTAATGAACAAATCAACTTCTACTCTGACATGAATCTTTCTCATAGTTTTTCTCCATTTGATACGCCTACAGTAACATATTCAGTGGGGAAGTCAATCTCCAATACAACTTAAATATTCCTTCTCTTCCTTCCCCCATAGCTCCATAAACTTGCCGGTATAAATATCATAAGTCATTTTCATCAGGTCTTCAAAGTCCTTAAACATGAGAGAAAACCATGCACCCTCTTCTTTAGCGTAAGGTTCTTCTTCGATATTAGATGCCCCATAATACTTGGCAATTTTTTCAGTACGATGTTTTCCATAAATGAGGCGACAGTGAATCCAATAATCGTAAGGTTCGGCACAGGCTACATAATACATTTGAGCCGGTGTAACTGTACCAAAAGATTTATTAGGCGCGTTTCGATACCCTCTTGATTCTAAGTGGCAGTGTTGTCCTTCAAATTCGTAGATAGAGCGGGTATTTCCTTGATAAGACCGGCCGACTTGAAATTGCTCTGTCCATTCCACCTTCTCCATCCGTTCAGTAAATTGTGTAAGTGTTTCCATAATTCCTCCATTTGATACACCTACATTAGCATATTCGGTGGGGAAGTCAAGGATAAATAACGGCAAAATTACCAGTCGTTGTCGTAAACCATATCTTCTTACATCCCAGGTGTTTCAGGAACGCATAACAGCATTTACAGGGCTGGCTTTCCTTGATGTTGTTCTTTTTGCTCAACCGTATATTGACCACTTCAAAATCATCCTTACTCATAATGCCCTTCGCTTTGTAACAGGCATCGACTTCAGAGTGCATCTTACTGTGAGAAGGGAAACCAAGGAAGGTAAGGGGAGAGGAGCGACGATTTGTTCCCCACTCCAGAATTTTATGGTTCTGAATTATGAATGAGAAATGACGGTAACAATCTCGTTCGGGGTGATCGGGATTGTTTTTAACGGCTATGGTGAGACATTGGAGAAGGGTTTTACGTTTCATTATATTCGCAATCCATATATGAATCCACCCGTCATCTTCAAGTTAGACATTCTGATTCTCTTACTGCGACAATGCTTTCCAAAATCACTCATAGCCTTTTTAAGCATAATATCAAGATAATCAATAGCCCTTTTACCCTCTACCGTTTCGTCATCAATATCATATGAAATATCAAAACGGTAATGAGAATAAGGCATGCCGTTATTCTGAACAACCTTATAGAGATCTCTTTTCATGTAAGTATCCTATCACATATTCTTTAGAAGTCAAGAATTACCTTATTATTTCTTTAGCCATGACAAAATAGCTTCCTTTACATACCACTTCAGATATTCTTTTTTATCAGGAATTACTCCTCTTACTATCGAGGCATAATCTTCATCCGATATTAGGGGGAAAAAATCAACAGTTCTAATAGATTCTTTCCACCCATTAGGAATATAGTTTTTGATATAGAGTTCTAATTCTAGTTTACTCATTTGAATGGGAATTGCAAGGCTTTTCGATTTTTCTTTGACCACTTTGAATATTGTTCCGGTGTAATCTTTTTACGTATTAGATCGTTGACTTTTTGGGATCGTTGACTTTTACCATTATAGTAACTCTTAACTTTTTTACGGACAGATGGAGTAGAAACAGCCCATCCATAAGCCACACAATTTTCCGATACATACCAAGCCCCGAAATGAGAACACCAGTCTTCTAGTTGATACTTTATATCTTCTTTAGTGTGATGAAAGGGGACAGTAACAAGTTGGATTTGTTCTGTTCCTCTACTTGACTGAATCCAAAAATAGCACTTCATTTCACTTCTCTTTTAGCAACCATTTATCGAATCGAGTTCCACTTTGTTTATTTTCAAAGCGTTTCCATTCGTTAAGAAGTTGAACTAATTCGCACCAAAGAAGTCCAGGCAGAGGTTTCTTAAATCTGCAATATGGCCCTTGTTCTGTTCCGATTGTAATGACAGTGTTTTTCATTGACAGTACTAATTGCTTCCTATGTTTCCATATTTGGGTTTCTCAATTCCCAGTCATAGTCGGCAGAACAGTCTAATCGTTCATCTTTGAAGCCTTGGCGGGTGAGTTGTTTCTTGACTGTTTTTTGTTCTTTAGAATCCAGCTCCCAAATGATTTTTTGAGTTCCGCAGTTGCAACAAGTAACCACTACACAGCCATATAAACTTCCACATCCAACAGCCGATTTATCATGGCGTATTGTAATCCATTGTTGTTTATGTTCGCAAGTTTTTCGCAATTCTTCTACTTGATTTTCGTGTTGTTCCCGAAGCTGTAAAAGTTGACTTTTCATGTTTTTTCTATTGTTTCTACATACATTATCACATTCAGAGGAGAAGTCAAGTTAAAACCCTACAGAATTATTAGTTGAGACGTGTGACTTGACCATTTCAATCTTTAGTTGTAACTCCATTTGAGCGGTTTTTTGTTCCTCTTTTCTGATACTATTACCACAAATAATAGTAGTAACCGATATAACCGTTACCCCAATTATCAACCATATGAATTCACTGTCCATATATCACTCCTGTTTTTATGCTGGTGGGATTAGTTCTTTGTATGGATTTCCGTTAAACATCTTGGCTAAAGGAACCATATTAACCATTCCTTGAGCATCCTTGTAAGCGGCACAAATAACGGCTACTTGCTTCTTGGTAACTTTATCCGTACATTCCATCATACAAATATCGTTATTGAGAAAAGCTCTTTTTAGCGTTTCAAAATTATCTTTGTAACCGGGACACTTCTTAAACAGACCAATTGATTTCTTCATAATTTCTCCATTTATTATGCGTACATCCTATATCATTACGGGAGAGAAGTCAAGCCTCTTCTTTCTCTTTCCATAAGTCGAGAAAACGCTTATAGGATTTTTTAATCCATTGGGTATATAGTTCAGATAGATTCAATCCTGCCAACACTTTATCTTTGTTCTGATAAAAGAATGAATGTAGTTGCTTATTATGGCAGCATCTTTGTACAGCCAGGGCATAATCTTTTTGGGTTGGACACTTCTTATTAGCAATCAATCGGCCTGCATTCAAAACATCCACACCTAAATTCGCCACACGTTCTTTAATCTTGTTGGAAAATTCCTGTAGTTCTGGAATCATCATAGAGTAAACATCGTCAATATTCCCTATGAAGATTGCCTCTATAATAGCGTTCTTAGCATGCCCTTTATTTCCTCCTGATACATGGAAGGCGGCGAGATATTTAGCATTCTTCATCTTGGCAACAGGAATGCCACATCGGTAAATTACAAAGCCTTCAGGATATAAACCCAGGGAGGAATTATCAGCTTGTTTCTCCACCCAATCTTTTACATCGTCAAAGTTAGTAAAGTTCAAATCCGAGAAGAACTTAACAAGAGGACGCTGAATATTAGAGCCATTTTCCATCAATGCAATACAGAGTTCATCTACTTCCTGATCGGTTTTATAGATGCCATAATTCTTTTCTCTCACAGCGATTAAGTACACTGTATCTTTAGGATAGCGAGTGACGATTCGATTATCATGGGTACAGAGTTCAAAAAGATAAGTGTAATTAGTATCCAAAAGAGTCCAGTTGATCTTTTGAATAGTACGGAGGAAGAGGTTTTCAAAAGTATCATCCGGTCTAAAGGCTTGGTCATAGGATTGGGTTGAGATGGTGCCGAGAGTAGAACAACGCCACTTCAGTTTTACATCATCGAACCATGCTTGAATACAACTGCCGTCCGATTTCTCCACAATTCGCAAATTAGGATCGAAGTCTTTCTCTTGAATCTTGCATAGTCCAGACTCATGAAAGTTAAAGAATTTCGAGTATGGGTAAGCAACCATCTTCCATTTCTCATCATATCGTAGAATCGTTCCTCTGCATTCATGGGTAAGGGGCAGACTCCATTTGGCTGCGATCATATTATATTTGAACAAGTACAGGTTATCTTCCTTTTTGATATCGACTCCGAATTTCTCAAGGAAGTGAACCGTTAAATCCACTGTAGAATTTTCAAATGTCCCGGATTCGCCATTCGGGAAATACTTGTTAAGATAATCCATCAGATGCATAATTACTCCATTCAATTATGCCGTTATGATAGCAGAAAGGAGGAGAATGTCAAGCAGCAATTTTCTTATTCTTTCTACGGTCAATGGTACACTCTCCGTCCTCAAACATATAGGGAATCTCAAACCCTTTATTTACATTGCCAAAAAGAGGAGCGTTTTTACATCCACATCCCTTTACATCCCCATTAGGTTTCACAAAAAGAGAGGAGCAAATACATCCCTCTTCCCCGTCCTTACATCGTCCAGCTTTAATAAGATGTCCGGATACATTTCTAATCTCTCTGTAGTCGGTGGAAGTATTATATGAGCTTGGATGATTTAGAGATTTAGTAAAAGCCTCTACAACTTTACAATCAATGGGATCGTGAAATACATCCAAAGACAAGGCAACTCCTAGCACGCCTTTTTTAGCAAGATTAGCCAGGGCAAGCGCAATTTCGGTTTGACTTCCATTAGTTGCCATCCATAGACTTTCCTCTGAATGGGCAATTGCTTCCATTAATATTTGCCAGAAGAGAGGGTGTAATGTTGGTTCTCCCCCTCCAATAGTAAGCATACCATCATATTTAAGGGCATTACGGAAAGTGGTAATAGACATATCTTCACCCTTTTTCGTACAAGACATGCCACAATGCGCACAATGGAAATTACATCTACTCGTTATTTGTAAGTACATAATTACTCCATTAATTATGCCGTTATGATAGCAGAAAGGAGGAGAATGTCAAGTAGAAATTATCGGTTGGTAATTATTCCTGAGATATCCAAAATATAGTGTGAGTATTATTGAATATCACCCTTGTATTTTTTGCATAATACTTTTTTACCAGTTCTGCAATAGTCTTATGAAACTGTTTATTTACATTGACGGGGTGGCCTTCTGGGTCAATGAACATATCGTCTTTTAGTATTGCTCGAAAAGTATTTTTTTCTCTTATCTCCAGCTTTACAACCGACTGATAGCTATTGAACTCTTGAATCAATTCTTCTGAAGGTGTCATATCTTCTCCTATGTTTCTTGTATCATATCAGATTATTATAATAAGTCAACAAATTAATCTGGCGGTGGGAGCTATTATACATCCCCGCCAGCAGATGTAGAGTGACAGGCTAAGTAGAAACAATATTAAACGGGAACCTACTTAGCTTAACGCATAGCCCCCATGACGTAATGAAAAACGTTCCCGTTATTATTGTCATCATTCTTATACTATATCAGAATCGAAAAATAAGTCAAGGTTATTATGCAGTTAATAATGAACGATTTGTCGAGGAGTTTTGTCGTATAGCAGAGCGTAAGGATGTTCTCTGCCCTGCCTCATATCCACCTTGCCCTGTCTTCCTGTATGTAGTGGAGACAGAGAAATGTTTGGCATGAGGATACTCTTCTTCATATTTCTCTCCCAAAATTGCCTTATATCGAAGAATCAAGCCATGCGTATCATCGTCCATTCTGTTTTCCACTTTAGTTTTATGGATAGATAGGTTTTTAGAGAATCCTCGTACAAAATCCTTAATCCATTGAATCTTACCATGATCGTGAGTCCATTGATCTGATTCATGAAATTCGTTCCATTGTCTCTCTGCTTCAAACAGGACGAAATAATAGACGTATTCTGCTACGTCAAGATGGTGTGGTTCTCCAAAAATTTCCATATATTTACCACTAGTATGCTCCCCGTAATAGTGCATCTGAATACACTTCACATTATAATACTCGGAAAGGATATGTGCAATCGTCCACACATACGAAGGGACTTTCTTAAACAGTATCCCTAATGGCCTATGAGTGAAAATCTTGTGGTTATCTGACTTCCTTGCCACAATAACCTTATGACGCTCCATTAGTTCATATGCTTTATTAAGGGCTGATTCTGCTTCGGCCTTAAAAGATGATTCCCCTAACGCCATAAGTTTTTGAATACGCAATGCCATCTTATCATATGTATGGGAGTGATAATCGTTTAGATAAGCATAACTAGCCGTAACTTTAGGATCAACTTTGAGTAATTCGCAAGCCTTTTCCCAATGTATCCCATGAGGTAGTGCGTCATTTACCTTAAAATTTTCTGACACAATAAGGTGTGCTATTTCGTGTCTAAGAACGTGTAATACAGCAGTCCAAGGATAGAATCGGAAGAGATTTTCATGTAGAGAGATAAGTCGTTTACCTGAATCCCACTCCCCCCATTTGTGCCCGATATTATCAATGCAAAAATTAGGAGCGGCTAAAATTATACTATGAGAATAAAGTAAAGTTCCTGTAATTTCGGAAAAAGAACTTAGTAATTTGTCATTCCATATGCGATTAGTGGTTGCCTTAAATTCGTTCAGTTCTTTGTCGGTGAGGTTTTGCATGATATTCCTAATGCTTTGAAT
>Ga0105097_10001414_pt1 | contig 11462 bp, 10 predicted proteins | sample PPLLak12cMay2015_FD_87035 | JGI IMG/M metagenome (GOLD analysis project Ga0105097, IMG submission 87035) | Freshwater sediment microbial communities from Prairie Pothole Lake near Jamestown, North Dakota, USA - PPLs Lake P7 Core (1) Depth... | ecosystem: Environmental > Aquatic > Freshwater >... | reverse complement strand
TAGTTCTGGCAGCTTTCAAGGTATCATCAACAATGCCTTGGTATTGTGGCATTTGTGCAGCAGCGGTAATTAACGATGGATTAGTGGTTGCATCGCGAGGTTTGAAGGTTTCAATTGCCTGAATGTCTCCGGTATCTGCCACAACAACAGTGACTTCTCTGAGTTGTTCTAGTAAATTTTTTCCCATAAGTGGTACCTTTTATAATTTAAGTTAAAAAAATTCGCATAATTGCACGTTATAATAAACTATAAGCGCAAATGCCTGAGTTTAGGCGGTGACAGAAACATCAATCATCGAGGTAAATCTGACCTAAACCTACCTCCAGCAATTTGGGAGAAAAGGAGAAAACAGCCAGCAATTTTAAGGATTTTATTTACTGTAATCTCTTTTCCTCAGGTATTTATCAATCTTGGTAACGCATGTATTTCTCAACACCCGTTTCAGTCACAACGGGTTTTTGCTTTTCGACTAAAGCTTGTCTTACCACGTACTTGGCAACCCTACTTATCTGCGGCAGACTGGCCTGATGTTGTAAATATTTGGCAACCCCTGTTGGCCCTATCTGAGCTTCAGGTTGCTTGACTTGCTTGGCAGCTAAAGCAGCTTGTTTTGCCATGTACTTTGCAACTCTGCTTGGTTGTGGCAAGCTTTCCAGATGTTGCAAATACTTGGCAACGCCGGTTACTTCAACTTCCGCTTGTTTTACATGTTTTACCTGCAATGCGGCCAAAGCAGCTTGTTTTGCCATATATTTTGCAACTCTACTTGGTTGAGGCAAGCTTTCTCGATGTTGAAGATACTTGGCTACACCCGTTGCTTCAAATTGCTTTGCAGATTGTTGTATTTCTTTTGTTTGGGTTGCGGCTAATATAGCCTGTTTCGCCAAATACTTGGCAACTTTACTGGGTTGTGGCAAGCTCTCCTGATGTTTCAAATACTTTGCTACCCCACTAAGTCCTGGTGCATCTTTTTTATTTTTTAGATATTTTTCAACACCAGTTACTTCAGTTTCCTTGAGTATCTCCTTTTTTTGTTTTGCCGCTAATGACTGTCTCAGTAAATACTTAGTCACTCCGCTGGTCGGACTGTGCTCTTGGCCTTGTAAATACCTAGCAACTCCACTGACCAATAGAACTGGCTCCTGGTCTTCTTCCTCATTTGCACTTCTGCTTGCCAATAATGTAGCTTCTTGTTTATCAAGGTACTTAGCAACACCGGTAAGTCCGCTTGGATCTTTGGTGTAAACAGGATAATCGGTCTTAGCTTCCTCAATTTCCTCAATTTTAGGTCGCTTCATGAAAAAGAATAGTCCTGCAACAGCAGGAAAAAACAAACCACTCAAGTTATTCTGTTCCATTGATATCACCCCCGGTCGCGCATGTACTTTTCAACTCCAGTTGCTGCTTTCGCTGCCGTTGTTTTTGGTGATGCTGCTTGTTGTTTTGCCATATATTTGGCAACTCCGGTTGTTGCTGATGCTGATGCGGATTTAACCTGCTTTTCAAGGTACCTTGAAACGCCAGTCCCGGACACCTTGTTTAAGTACTTTGCGACACCAGTTGTCAGTGCATAAGATGCTTTTGCAGGCGCTACTGCTGGTGCTTTTTTCTGAACTGTAGTGGTACTGCGATTTTTAAAGAAATAAAATCCGGCTAAGGCAAGAACGACCAAACCAATCAGATAACTGGACATAGATGATTCTTCTTTTTTAACGGCAGCAGATGCTACACTTTCAACCTGTTTCGAAGCAATTTCTTCTTTCGATGCAGTTGCTTTCACAGATTGTGAGGGTTTGTAATTTGGATCATGATACAAGACTTCCGGCTGGAAATCAGCAGCAGGATATTTCGAATCAGCTTCATGGCTTGCCGCGGCACTTGGAGCAGCCTTTGGAGTCGGCGCAGCAGCCTTAGCTGTTGTAGCTGACGGGCTATTCTTGGCGATATAGTCACTGTCCTGATAAAGTACTTCAGGTTGGAAGTCGGCTGCTGGATATTGTTGATCTGCGCCCGCTGCGGTACTTGCTAACAGCAATAACGCAAATGCACCTCTGGTCAAATTATTCTTTTTCACGTTGTTCACCTAAAAGTCGGAAGAAGTGGATTGAGACCCCGACATGATAGACTGCTGTGCGCATCTAAATATAGGGGTCTCTCTCCAAATATAATGTGTGTAACTACTCTATATTTTGTTTTAAAATTAAAGTACTGCTTCTACGTTCTTGACTACGTTTTCAACGGTGAAGCCAAACTCCTTGAAAAGCTGACCCGCTGGAGCAGATTCGCCAAAACGATCGAGACCTACAATTTTACCGTTGGTTCCTACGTACTTCCACCAGCCATCGGTCACACCCGCTTCAACCGCGACACGCTTGGTCACTGCAGCAGGTAATACCGACTCACGATAAGCCGCATCTTGAGCATCAAAGATGTTTGTAGAAGGCATAGATACTACGCGTATTTTTTTACCTGCAGCCTTCAGTTGTTCAGCCGCTTTCAGAGCCAGTTCAACTTCCGAACCTGTAGCAATTATGATAGCTTCTGGTTGACCTTCGCTGTCACTCAGAATATATCCACCACGTGAAATTTCCTCAATTTGCTCTTGAGTACGTGGTATGTGAGGCAGATTCTGACGGGAAAAAACCAGAATAGAAGGCCCATCTTGACGTTCAAAAGCTGCTCTCCAGGAAACAGTCGTTTCAACTGCATCGCAAGGACGCCAGACTTGTATGCTTGGAATCAAACGCAGTGTTGCGGTTTGCTCAATAGGCTGATGAGTTGGTCCGTCTTCACCCAGTCCGATAGAGTCGTGAGTATAAACAAAGATCGAACGAATCTTCATCAAAGAAGCCATTCGCAACGCATTGCGTGCATATTCCGAGAACATCAAAAATGTCGCACCAAATGGAATTAACCCGCCATGCAGGGCTATACCATTCATTATCGCAGACATGCCGAATTCACGTACGCCATAGTTGATGTAATTAGCATCGGGTTTATCGGCACGCATCGGTCTGTATCCAGTCCATTCCGTCATATTGGAACAGCCTAAATCTGCGGAACCCCCAAAAATTTCCGGCAAAATCTTTGCAAAACCTTCAATTGCAGCCAATGAAGATAGACGTGTAGCCGTTGTCTTAGCTTCGGCATTAACCGCACTAACAAAGGCATCGGCATCAGCTTTCCAATTTTTTGGCAATTCGCCAACTATACGACGTTGGTATTCAGCAGCCAACTCAGGATAAGCTGCCTTGTATGCTGCGAACTTGTCGTTCCATTCCTTTTCAGCTTTTGCACCTTTTGCTTTGGCATCCCAACCAGCATAAACTTCTTCAGGAATTACAAACGCTTCATGATCCCACTTAAGAGCAGCTTTGGTCAGATTAATTTCGTCCTGACCCAGTGCAGCACCATGACAAGCATGACTACCCGCTTTATTTGGCGAACCGAAACCAATGGTCGTTTTGCAGCAAATCATCGTTGGCTTATCAGTCACAGCCTTAGCTGTTTGTATTGCTTTACTTATTGCAGCAGAATCATGTCCATCAACATCTGCAATTACATGCCAGCCATAAGCTTCAAACCGCATTGGCGTATTATCGGTAAACCAGCCTTCGACATGACCATCAATGGAAATACCGTTGTCATCCCAAAATGCTATTAACTTGCCCAATCCCAGGGTTCCTGCCAATGAGCAGGCCTCGTGAGAAATGCCTTCCATAAGACAGCCATCGCCCAAGAAGACATAGGTGTGATGATCAACAATTTTATGGCCATCTCTGTTGAATTGAGCAGCAAGTGCCTTTTCCGCAATCGCCATACCAACAGCATTGGTAATGCCTTGGCCTAAAGGTCCTGTAGTGGTCTCAACGCCCGGCGCATAACCATACTCCGGGTGACCAGGAGTTTTGGAATGAAGCTGACGAAAGTTCTTCAGCTCTTCGATTGGTAAATCATAGCCCGTCAAGTGCAACAAGGAATAAATCAGCATTGAACCGTGACCATTCGAAAGCACGAAACGGTCCCGATTTGACCATTGTGGATTGGTCGGATTGTGGATCATAAAGTCGTTCCACAAAACCTCGGCGATATCCGCCATTCCCATTGGTGCTCCTGGATGTCCAGAGTTTGCTTTTTGTACGGCATCCATGCTCAAAGCGCGTATGGCGTTCGCTAATTCTCGGCGCGAAGTCATATTGTTCTCCTTATTATTTTTATAATTACGTGTAGTGACTTCTATCAGCTTTGCGATTTCGTCACGAAATATTCTTTTTATGCTATTTCATAAACAACATTAGAACGAGTGGTTAACCACTCGTTCTTTTGATATTACTCTAAATTAGCGTGTCTTTCTCTCATCACTTCTTCAGGAATTCCTTTCTCATGGATTATATGAGAAATAGTTGCTTCCAAAAATAATAAAGTGGAGAGTTCAAATACAGTTCCCATCGGCATGCCCAGAACTTTACCATATAGATCTGAACGGCCAATTTGAAACACTGCATCGGCCATATCGCCAATCGTTGAGTCGCTTTTTGCCGAGATCAGCACAATTTTGGCACCTACTTTTTGAGCGCTTTTAGTGAATGCTATCAGTTGTTCAGTCTCTCCAGAACCGGAGATGATGACCAATAAATCACCGTTTTTTATACTTGGTGTTACAATTTCACCCACGACACTCACGTCATAACCGCCGTGCACCAGCCTCATCGCAAAAAAATTGCCGACAAGCTTGGAACGTCCAGCACCTGAGATAAATATCCGCTTGGCGTTATCAAGCATTTCAGTCAGCTTAACATCATAGGTATCATCTGTTGCTTCAAGAATGCCTGAAATCTTTTCAATGATAAGTTGTTGATGCATAATTATACTGCATCAACTAGTTCGCGGATTTCACGAGCTGCATCAGCAGGTGATGCTGCGCCATAAATTGCTGCGCCAACTACGATAATGTTTGCACCGGCTCTAACGACATCCTGCACAGTTGATGCTTTAATACCGCCAGCTACTGAAATTCTAACAGGTAAGCCTAATGAAGCGATTTCATTCAAGTCAGCAAAAGGTGTATGACCTGCTGCCTGTGCATCAAGACCAGTGTGAATACCCATAATTTGCGCACCCGCTTCAGCAGTTGCTCTTGCACATGCAACTTTATCTTCAACATTTATCAAGTCGATTTGTGCTTCTGCGCCATGTGCATTTGCTGCTTTGATAACTCCCTGACAAGTTGCCAGACCGGATACGCCAAGAACTGTACAAATATCAGCGCCAGCTGCGTAAAAAGGAGTTTCTTCGTATTCGCCGGCATCCATTGTTTTAAGATCGACTAACAGTAATCTATCTGGAAATCTTGCTCTCAACTCTCTAACTAGGTTGATACCATTGTGTTTGATACATGGAGTTCCGATTTCAAAAATGTCAACATAAGGAGCTACTTGTGTAGCAAGTGCAACTGTTGCGTCGAAATCCAGTGAGTCTAATGCCATTTGAATTAATGGTTTTGCCATGATATGTGCTCCGAAGGGTAATATTAATAGTTATTGTTGGTTACATACTTGTTTTGCGGACATAACTGTAAAGTAGAAAGGGGACGGATGTCAATGCCAAATGATCAATGATCAATATCCTGCCCGGAAGCATGGATAGTAATCAAGCAAAATAACGCATAGAATCATACCGTTATAAATCATCCCAGTTCCCAGTAACAGTAATGATCCCAGTAACTTTTGATTACCTAGAGCTAGCATTTAGTCGAATCAAAACGGGTAATAGTGGGATTTCATTGATTTATATGGTCATCATAATTTCTACGCGCTGATGCTGACTTAGTATCGCCATTTCTAAAAAGATCTAGCTTTTTTTTGCGGAATAGCGCCTGAATAACCATAACACCTGCAAACCGACAAAAGAATAAACTGTCGCGACTCTGAGCAATACTATAAAACGTGAAGTGCCGCGTTCGCGATCTGAACAGATTTGATCGTCTGCAAGCGTGATACTCAACATCGGGAAGATAATCAGTGCAAAATGCCAAAACACGCCGAACTCAGGAATGGACCATTGTTGTGTTAAGCCAAAACCCAAAAAATCAAAAAAACTGAAGTTTGCATCTTTACACTCTAATTATTACATCGTGGCTTTATGTTCCAAAAATGAAACGTTGTCGCACCCCTCTTACTTGGGCTGAGAGCAGATGCCGATGCAATCATTAATGAACGGAAAGGTTATGTGGTACGATAAAATCACCCCATCGAACAACAGGATTTAACCGGACAGTCACAAATCGGGGCGCAGCTACTATTCATGACTCCAGAACATTACCGCAAAATTATTCATATCGATATGGATGCATTTTTTGCTTCTGTTGAACAACGGGATTTCCTGCAGTACCGTAACATACCGGTAGTAGTAGGCGGCAGCCCTAATTCTCGCGGCGTTGTGGCAACTTGCAGTTACAAGGCGCGGCGGTAAGGTATTCATTCAGCAATGCCTTCAACGCACGCTTACCGGCTTTGTCCCCAAGCTGTATTTATTAAGCCACGTTTTGATGTTTACAAGGAGGCATCCATACAGATCCGGCAAATCTTTGCCGATTACACCGACCTTATTGAACCGCTGTCGCTGGATGAAGCTTATCTGGATGTCAGTGAAGCCGATATACTTCAGGGTTCTGCAACCTTGATTGCCAAGGCCATCAAAAAAAAATAAAACAGAAAAAAATCCGTGGGTGTAGAAACCACATTTCAGCAGGATATAACATCCACACAAGACATTCTCCGGCACTTGCAAGAACTGTTAGAAAAAGCGTTACAACGAGCCGCCGAAAAACAGCTGGCGGCTTATACGATGACGGTAAAAATAAAGTACCACAACTTTGTACAGATCACCCGAAGCCGGACTTTGCCGTATAAGGTGACAAAATCCTCTGAACTTCAGACAACCGGATGTCTTGTATATAAATCATAGCGTTAAACTTAATAGCTGGATTTTAAAATGACCCCAATTACGACATAATAATTTATTAACTATTTGTTTTTATTTATTATAAAATATTAAATTTAGAAAAATGGTATCAATGAAGAATCCTAGACTTCCGGTTATCTGAACTTCTGGAAGAATTAATTAAAAACACAGGTGTTGGCGAAAGTAACGTCAGGTTATTAGGCGTTACGCTGTCATCACTGGAAAATAAACCGATAGACAACCGTTTTCAGCAAACTGATTTATTCAGGGATTTTTAGCTTAATTTACTTCCAACTATTTAGGGTAAAGGTCTTTCTTTCATTGTGTTGGCCTTCGTGCTTCGCGGAACCAGATTCGGTATTGCTCCATTTTTGCGTGCTGTCCCGCTGGCGCATGGCGGCGGCAAGTGGAATATTCCTCCGTTTCCGGCTTAGCGCCCCAACGTATTTCGGCGCAGTCGTTGGGATTATAAGTCATTTCGTATGACGGCTTTCGTGCCAGAACCTCGGCCACGGAAAGCTCCCACGGACTGCCGTCCGTGCGCGTATAGCGGATGCTGCGTTCCTGAATGCGCTTTGTGTGGTACTGCTCGATTTCGGCCTTGGCTTCTTCGGGGCTCCTGCCGTTCAATAAGAATAATTCGGGGTGGCGCTCGATTTTCCCGGGCAAGGCGTTCAGAACGTTGATGGCGATGATGAGGCGCATGTCGCGGGAGGGTGTGGAGTAATCCTCCCAAGGTCCTATGGTCTGAAAAATCGCCGCACCGTTTGGCATAGTGATGACGCTGCCGGGGTTCTTGCGGAAATACGCCTCACCATTGTCCACCGAGGTCACGCGGGTCTCGATTTGCTCCACCAAGGCGTCCAGGGTCGCTTCGTAAGCTTGCGTGGGGTCAAGGCCTATGGGATTAATGGGCTTGGCCAGCCTAGCATAGAAATCGTCTGGCGAGATGTAATCCTGCTCCAGCGAAAAGGATGCGAAGCCTGGGTTATCGACCAGTTCATCATTGGAGAGCAGCCGCAATCCGCCCGAGGCCTTGCGAACCATGGGTCTGAAAGCCTTGAAGCCCGGCCCGGCATTGGCGACGTTGGCGAAGAGGAACGTGCCTTCCCAAAAGCGCTTGCGGGTGACCGAGTTGTCCGGCTGGGCATCGACGGCCAGTAAGATGCCAGGGTCACCCGCCGTCTGCGGCACCCATTCAACCAAAACCAGCACGTGGCCGTAGGGATCGGCATAGACCGTCCCTGGCCAGAGCGTTTCCCGGCTGAGAGGAATGGGATATAGATCCGTTGACTCATCCTCTAGCCCGGTCCGTGCCGAGCCCGAATGAACTGCATCCGCTAATTGCCCGCTGACCTTCCTGAAGCTGGCCTGCGAACTGATGCCGTGGGTGAATTCGGTATTGACACTGGCCGCACCACAATGCGGCGGCGTTTTGGCCGAGCCACGCCCGCAGGCGCGGAATGCGATTGGAAGACCGATCTTCCAGGCAAAATAAGCCCGCAAGGTGTATGGCAGGTCAGCGCAATCTGGAGTTAGTGGCAGGCTTTTATCTTCGTTGAGACCGAGATAGTTGTACAGGAAGTTGCGCTCGGGGTTGCGCAGCACCGGCTGCAAGGAAGGGAAACTGAGATTTTCCTCGGGCGGTGCACCAAACAACTCTTCGATCCAGGCGGAATAAAAGGCTTCAGTAGCAAGCCCCCACGTTTTGGGTCTTTTCTCTGTGCTTGATCCGCCGATGATAAGCGAATGACAAGCGGTAAGCTTGCCATCCCGGGCTGCCACTACCCGATAATCACCCTCGTTTAATCTTTCCAATGCAGTGACCAGACTCCAGGGAGGCCCACCTCGGCGGCGCGATTGCAGGGGCATATGTCGGCCTTGGCTGTCGATGATGACCAGTTCCGACAAGGGGCCGTCCGTGGACACGGCCATGATCTTGACCTGCCCATCGGCTTTGGGGTTTAGGGGCGAGATCCAGATATACGTCTCGCCGGTTTCTTCGCATGAATAATCCTCAGCCAGCACCACTGAAATGCTGGTCCATGCCAGCAGGCAAGCGAAGATATAGTAAATGATTTTGACTTGGATTGTCATATCCGCACATTTGTTTAAGAATTAACAATGGAAGGAAGGTTCCACTTGGCTGCATTGTAACAAACTATTGGTGATACCTTAACTGTCGCCATTTTAGATCGACTGATGCACAACGCACACCGGATTAATTTGAAATGAGAATCTATGCGAAAAAATAAATTTCTTGACATTGTCTGAATATTTGGAGTAAAAATTAAGGTCTACCGATGTGTTATGCTTTGGCTGTTCAAGTTCAACTAGAATCAGTTTTCAAATTAACCAGAATACGCAAAAGCACTATCTTAAAACCGATCAACGCTGAATTAACTTAAATAAAATAATGAATCGATTAATTATGCGGATTTGGCTTTTGCTGGCGATTGCATTTGTATTAAATTCCTGTAGCAGCACTGCGCCTACGGTCAAGCCCGATAAAACCATGGCATACCGAACCATTACTCAACCACGATCGGCTCCATCGCAAAACTTCTACTCCGGTGCATTTCAAAAACCTGGCGAACTGGAACCGGCGGTAGAATTCTGGCGCAAAACCTACACGGTGTGGCATCGCTCGGAAGTAGCATTTCACGATGACCGCTATCTGGATGTGATATACGAAGTTATGGTGTTGCCCGGCGATGTCGACGAAAGCCTGACAAGCGAACAAAAGGAGATAGTCAAGCAACGCCGCGATTTTTGGAAAGCTCAATTGTTCGCTCTGGAGAGCAAATTGCGTTACAACGTGCCGTTGAATGCTAACGATAGGCAATTAATCTCTAAACTGGAAAGAAGCGGCAGGCAATTTAACAGCGTATTGAACGGCGCTGCCGAGCGGGTGCGTTCGCAACGAGGTACCCGTGAACGATTCAAACGCGGGCTTGAGATTAGTCGCCGCTATGATCCGCAATTTAGAAAAATATTTCGCGAAGCTGGCTTGCCGGAAGATTTGGCCTACCTGCCGCATGTCGAATCCTCTTTTCAACCCGCGGCCAAATCATCCGCCGGCGCAGTAGGCATGTGGCAATTCACCAAAGGTGCAGCGAAAACTTTTATTCCCGCTGGCGATAGGGTTGATAAACGCCTCGATCCTTTTGCTTCCGCCATCGGCGCGGCCCGCTATCTAAGTTACGCTTACAGAAAACTTGGCGACTGGCCGGCGGCCATTACCTCTTACAACCACGGTATTGGCGGCATGAAACGGGCGCAAAATCAAGTCGGCCGCGATTTTGTCCGTATCGTAAAGACCTATGACGGACCAGCGTTCGGCTTTGCCTCGCGCAACTATTACGCCCAATTTTTGGCGGCGCGCGAAATTGCCAGCAACCCGATGCGGTATTTCCGGTGATGCAATACTTCCGTTAAGGAGTGCAAACCGAATTTCCGTTAAGTCTAGCCTGTACTAGGCTATGGAATAGACTAACAATAAAACTGTCGTTTTTTCATGTGACAAGTGGCAAAGACGGAGCTTTTTTAAGACAAAAATAGCCGCCCAAATGACGGCTATTTTCGTATCCATTTTACAGACTCAAATTACAGAAGATCTAAAATCAGAAACAAGACGACTGTTAATCCTAATCCGCAATGGATCACCCCGGCAATACTAGCACAAGGCCCCAACTTTCCCGCTGCCGGTAATTTTTTTAGTGCATTAATATTTTTTATAGCTGGATATGCACCATTATATTCCAAAGCAAGGATCACAATAACCGCAACGATAAGCGCCAGCAGCTTAAAGCTGTGTGGATAATGGGATGAAGCTCCCATGAAAAACAACATGGGAATTGAAAATAGAGCGTTAGTTCTTGAGGCTAATCCTGCCGCAGTCAAAGCGCCCGCTGCCTCTGGTAAAGCATCGCCACCATTGGCTACTTGTGTTGCAGAAGCAATCACTATTTTTTGATTCGGCCATATAATTAACCAAACATTCAAAAACATGACTATGCCTAGTAATGCACCCACATAAATATCCATGGACATTCCGCCGCCTCTTATGGCGAAAATACCAAGCCCCGTTATCAACGTAAACATGGCCCCCCAACGAAACCACCATAAGGCGCGGGGAACTAATTTTTGTATAGCATCTGATTTAGCTGATGCCTCTGCTTCTTTAAAATATTCGGTTTGTACGAAGTTAAAATAGTAGAGTAGACCTATCCACGTAATACCTCCTAAAAAATGCCCCCACCTCAACAACATTTCAAAACCGATACTTGTTGTAACTATACCCATGGTAATACCTCGTTATTGTTATTTTTTAAATGGTTCACCATTACATTAATGTTGATGGCGCCATGCAGATATAAATCAGAATACCAGATTCATGTCAAGTAAACTGGCAAATAAATTATAATTCTCTCGCTGATTGTTACTTATGGCTTGATTCCTAGCTGCGTATCCAGAACAGATTTGCCGCATTGATCGTC
>Ga0105097_10001413_pt1 | contig 11464 bp, 9 predicted proteins | sample PPLLak12cMay2015_FD_87035 | JGI IMG/M metagenome (GOLD analysis project Ga0105097, IMG submission 87035) | Freshwater sediment microbial communities from Prairie Pothole Lake near Jamestown, North Dakota, USA - PPLs Lake P7 Core (1) Depth... | ecosystem: Environmental > Aquatic > Freshwater >... | reverse complement strand
TGATCATGAAGTTTAATTAATAACTTTCGCCTTTGAGCGCCGCGATATAGAGTTCGGCGCTGTATATGGCGTTGGCGCCGTCCCCCGCGGCGGTGATGACCTGCCGGAATTGTTTGGCGCGGCAATCGCCCGCGGCAAAAATACCGACGGCGGAAGTATTCATGTTATCATCGGTGATAATATAGCCGCCCGCGTCGAACTTTACCACGCCTTCAACAAGTTTTGTCTGCGGAAGGCGCCCCACAAAAATAAAAACACCTTCGGCAGGTATTTCGCTTGTTTTTCCGGATTCCACATCGGTTAATTTAACGCCGGTAACCAGATCGCCGCCGACAACTTCAGCCAGTGTCGCTTTCCAGATAAATTCAATTTTTTTCTGCGCGGCCGCGCGTTTTTGCAGAATATCCGCCGCGCGCAGGCGGTCACGCCGGTGAACAACGATAACTTTTTTTGCAAAATGCGTCAGAAAGAGTGCTTCCTGCAAGGCAGTATCGCCGCCGCCAACCACGATCACGTCTTTTTCACGATAAAAAGGGCCGTCGCAGGTAGCGCAGTAGGAAACTCCCTTTCCGGCGAATTCCTCTTCACCGGGCACGCCCAGTTTACGCCACTCGGCGCCGGTGGCGGCAATAACACTCAAAGCTCGCAAGGTTTTATCGCCCGCGCTAATTTCACAAATGACTGCATCGGAATCATGTTTTTTGATTGAGGTAACATCAGCGGCCATAGTCTCCAAGCCGAATTTAAGCGCCTGGTTTTTAAAAAGCTGCATCAGGTCAAAACCGTTGATGCCGTCGGGAATGCCTGGATAATTTTCAATTAAATCGGTGATAGTAATCTGGCTTACAGTCGCTGCGCCTTCCACCAGCAGGGTTTTTAGCCCGGCGCGAGCGGCGTAAATTCCTGCCGTATATCCGGCGGGTCCGCCGCCGATAATGATTATATCGTAATCATATTCGGCTAATTTCGCTTTATTCATTAGAAATACGTCCTCTTTTTTTGTGATATTAATCAGGATAAAGGCATTTTGTAAAGATTAAATTGATTGTTTATATGTTTATAATTATTTGATTATTTACTACAGGCAAGTGAAAATATTTCGGGAAAAGCAGCCGCTGAACGCTGAATTATAATTTTTTCACTCAACATTCCCGTTGGCAAATACAGCGTTTTAGCTTTCTGGGGTTATCGACTTTGATTTAGAATTATAGCCGGCAAACAATTCCGGGTTGAGACAGTATTTTTTACTTTCTTCCTGGCGTGCGTCGTAAAAGATTGCCGCGGCAAAAATTTTATCCAGTGTAAGAGATTGTTTCTTAAATTCGGCCTTCTGTGTTTTTGGTACAGGTTCGCCGGCGACATTTTTTACCCTGAACGGATTAATCGGCGTTTTTCCCTGTCTCATCTCGTAATGAAGGTGCGGACCGGTGGCGAGCCCCGTCGCGCCCACATAGCCGATTAAATTTCCTTGTTTGACATTTTTTCCAATATGGATTCCTTTAGCAAAGCGAGATAGATGACCGTAATAAGTTTGATAGCCGTTACGGTGCGAGATAATAATAAGTTTTACGTAAGCGCCACTATTGCCGGCAAAAGTAACTTTTCCATCGCCGACAGCGCTGACCGGGGTTCCCGTTGGCGCGGCGTAGTCAATTCCATGATGGGGGCGATAAATTTTCAAAACAGGGTGGAATCTGCTTTTGCTGAAGTGAGAGCTTATTCGCCTGAAACTCAGCGGGGCTTTCAAAAAAGCCTTGCGCAAAGAATTGCCCTGGGAATCATAATAATCTGTTTTATCGCTGTGTTCAAAAAGAAAAGCCCGGTACGCCTGATTGTTATTGATAAACTCCACCGCTAATATTTTACCGTATTTTTTGAAATCCCCGTTAAGATATAATCCTTCTGTGATAATCCGAAAGGTGTCTCCAGCGCGCAGGTCGGTGTTAAAATCAATATCCCATGCCAGAATGTCCGCCACCTGCAGAGCGAGCAGGTAGTTTTCTCTTTCTGTGCCCATAGCGGAAATTAAATTGTCTTCAATCGTTCCGCTGACGGTAAGAATTCGTGTTTCGTAAGGAATATCGTATTTGTGCGCCTGAAATTCGTTTTCCACCCGCTCGATTTTTAAAATCGTATCATCATCTATTCCATAGGTAAATGAATTGATAAAGTTTTGCTCATTAAGAACAATGCTGTAAGATTTACCCGGACGCAACGCCTTCAGCGGGTGAATGCTCGCGGCCGCGCTTTTCATGGCGAAAAGATCTTCTGTCCGTAAACCATTCTCTATAAAAATAGAGAAAAGCGTGTCGCCCTGTTCGATAGTGCTGTTGATGGATTTGAAAGAAGATATTTGATCAACAGGAGGTGTTTTATCTTTGAAAATATTTATCAGGGGCTGGTGCAGGGAAAATGAAGCGATCAAGACAACAAAAATTGCCAGCAAGAATATTTTTTTGTTCTTGGGCATTCTTTTTCTGTTCAAATTGTTATTCCCCTTATGCAAAAAAAATATAAATTTTTCTAATTTTACTTACTATAAAAATTATGTCAAGAAAAAAACACCGCGCTTGCATTTTTAACCCAATCTTGCTATCGGATCATATGTAAGAATTTATAGCACCGGTGCCATATTATGAACACCTATTTCCTGATCATTTTTATTTTCGCGCTGTCGATAATGGTTGTGGTAAGCTTTTTATATGTGATGTGGCGCGTGCGCAGAGACGAGCTAAAGCTAATCAATATCATCCATAGTTCGCCGATTCCCACTTTTGTAATCTCCAAAGATCACGAGGTAATGTATTGGAATAAGGCTCTGCAGTTATTGAGCAATATCACGCCGCGGCAGATTGTGGGCACCGACCAGCACTGGAGAATTTTTTACAAGTCAAAGCGCCCCTGCCTGGCGGATTTGATTTTGGATAAAAAAATTGACAAGATCCCGGATTTTTATTCGGGACAGTGGGCGAAATCAAGGTTGCTTGATGAAGCTTATGAGGTGACGGAATTTTTCCCCGATATTGGCGAGAAGGGGAAATGGTTTCGCATTACTTCGGCAGCGATGAGAGATTCCGGCGGCGATATCTTTGGGGCGATGGAGACGCTCGAAGATATTACCGAACAAAAAATCGCGGAAGAAGAACTTTTACACAGAAGCAAGGTGGAATCTCTGGGCATGTTTGCCGATGGCGTGGCTAAAGATTTCGATAGTTTGCTTAGCGCGATTTTGCGCAACGTTTTCTTGGCCAAAATATCCGCCACGGATGAAGATAAAATTGTGGAAGACGGACTGGCTATCGCGGAACGCGCCGGCCTGCAGGCGAAAGAACTGGCGCACAGGCTTATTACTTTCGCGCAGGGGGGGTATCCCGTCCTCAAAGCTGAGAACCTGGAACCGCTGTTAAGGGAAGCGGTAAAAAATGTTTTCAGTGATTCATCTGTTAAGTGTAGCGTATCTATTGCCAAAGATTTGTGGCCTGCGGAAGTTGACGCGATGCAAATCAGACAGGTAATAGAAAATTTATTGATTAATGCCAAAGAGGCCTTAAAAAACGGCGGTATAGTGGAGCTTATTGCCGAAAATACGATAACCGGAACAAATATTCGAGCGCTGGGGCAGGGGAATTGTATACGCATAACCATTAAAGATAACGGCATTGGCATTCCGAGAGAAAATCTTTCCCGGATATTCGATCCTTATTTCACAACTAAAGAAAAGAAGGGACGGGGCGGCATTGGTCTGGGTCTGGCCACCAGCGATTCCATTATTCAAAATCACAGTGGTTTGATTACCGTGGAATCTATCGTTAATTCCGGCACAACATTCTCGGTTTATCTGGCCGCGGCGGTAAAAAACTCCGCAACGTAAATTAAATAAGCGAGAGTTTTTCAGTGCCCTTTTTTCGCCATTCCGGCCTAGCATTCGCTAGGTTTTGCGCCAGCAGGAACCTAGGAAATTCTAAAAAATACTGGATACTGGCCTACGCCGGTATGACTATGGATATCGGATTGAGCAAAGGTTTCCAGATCAGCCGCGTATTTTAAAACTGAACTAACACTTTTTCTCAGTGCACAGTTTTTTTCTGTATTGCGCTTGCTGGGACTGGAATTCGTAATATTGGGCCAGCTTGGCCAGCGCAAACACCGCCTGCGGCAGAGCGCTGTAGGAGGGAACGCCCGCGTCACAAAGAATATTTTGCAGCAAGACGCGTTTTTTCGTGTAGCGGGGATGAGGATTGTATTGCCGCAGGACAACGGCAATAGGTTTCCCCCTCGCGTGCTTTTTGGCCGAATGAGTGATAAAGTTTGCTACGTTTTCAATCTGCGCGCCGTTGTCGAAATTGTAAAGCCATTCGATATGCAGAGAGAAAACAAACATATCGATGTAGCCGTGCGAGAGAAGTTCCAGAGTTTTCCCCAGAGCGTCAAGTTTGGTAAAGAGTATATGCGCGTCGATGGGGTTGCGGATCATGTTTCCTGCCGGCGGGATATATTCACGCAGTTTCTGTGTCACTTCCTCGGGCAGCGAAACAAGATCAAGTCCCGCCTGCGCGCAGCTGTCCGCCGCCGCCACTCCGATGCCGCCGCCGGTGCCGATAACCGCCACGCGGCGACCATCAGACCTGCCGGAATAACTGAATGCCGCCGCAACATTCGCCATTTCTTCCAGCGAACTTACCCGCACCGCGCCGCTTTGTTTGAAAACGGCGTTCCATATTTTTTCGCCGCCGGCCATGGAGCCGGTGTGCGATGATACCGCCCTCGCGCCGGATTCCGTAAGCCCTGCCTTTAGAATAATCACCGGTTTTTTCCGGTTGATTTTGGTGACAAGCTCCAGCAACTTCCGGCCGTTTTTAACTCCTTCCAGATACATAGTTATAAGTTTTGTCTCTTCATCGTGAGAGAGGTATTCCAGAAAATCTGTGCTGTCCATCGTCAGCGCGTTGCCGTAACTGATTACTTTGCTGAAATAAAGCCCGAAACGCGTGCTGGTGTAATTGGTGAAGTCCTGCGCGTGCCCGCCGCTTTGCGTGATGAAGGAAACCGGGCCGCTTTTTTCCGGCGGGGCAATCCAGGTTACAATGCGCGATTTAGGAACGTAAAAACCCATGCAGTTAGGGCCGATGACATTGAGTTTTCCTTCCTGCGCGATTTTTTCAATTTCTGCCTGAAGAGCTGCGCCTTCTTCCTCACCCGTTTCTTTGAAACCGGAAGAAAATATATGCACAGTTTTGTTGCCGGAGGCGGCGCAGTCTCTGAGAGCGTCGGGCACAAAAGGCGCCGGCACGGAAACCACGACTAAGTCGACAGGTTTTTTTAGAGATACCAGAGAAGGATACGCCTTGAGGCCGTCAATCTCTTGGGCTTTCGGATTGATGGGATAAAGTTTCCCCGGAAAGCCGAAATCCTTGATGCAGCCGAACATGCCACGAAAACCCTTGGCGCGCGGGCGCATGGCGCCGATGACAGCGATGCTTTTTGCGTGCGTTGCCTGATCAAGCGCGGTGTTAAGTTCTTTTATTTCCTGCGGCGTTCTTTCGCGGAAGCGTTTTTCGGCGGCGGCTTCATTGTTTTTATCCAGCACCACCAGGGCGTCCACGGCGGTCACCCGTCCGTCGGGAGAAACAAGCAGTGGATTGATATCAACTTCTTTAATATCCCAGCGTTCGGCGCCGAGTTTGGATAAACCAAGCAATGTTTTTATTAACTGTTCTTTTTGGGCGGGTGATTCGCCGCGAAATCCGCCCAAGAGTTTGCGCGCCAGAATTTCATCGAGCATGGAGAGCGCCTGCATTTCATCAAAAGGCGCGATACGGAAAACCACGTCTTTGAGCGCTTCGGTGAAAACGCCGCCTAAACCGAACATCACCACCGGCCCGAATTGTTCATCTTGAAAAAGCCCCGCGACAAATTCCCGCCTGCCCTGTAATTGCGGCTGCAGTAAAAATCCTTCCAGATCCGCTCCCGCTGATTTCTGAATATCCAGACAGGCACTTTTCACATCTTCCGCGGAGGATAAATTTAGTTTGACGAGACCTCGTTCAGTTTTATGCGTGAGTTTGGCGCCGAGTCCCTTGAGCACAACGGGAAATCCAAAAGCCTGTGCTAAGGCTGCCGCTTCTTCCGGCGTGAGTGCGATTGCTTCTTCTACCACCGGTACGCCGTAATTTTTAAGTAATTCTTTTGATTGTGCTTCTGTTAATGGTGTGATTTGTTCATCCACGTATTTACTGATTGTTTCTGCTGCTTCCATTTGCTGCTTATTTTTCTCCGTATCTGCCGCCACGGTTCACTAGGTATAAATGTTTGAATATACTAGGAGTTAAACTGGCCAGCCGTTATTATCAATACCTCTGACTATTGGTATATACAAAATAAGACAACGAAATCAAGTAGTATTCTTCATGGCTTAAAGTCATGAAGAATATTTTATAATACTTAAAATTTGAAAATAATGATATATTTGGTGAAAGTTTTTCAGGATGAAAGTGATGTTGCAGGAATGATGAAAGGTTCGGTAAAAAAATATTTACGCGCCCAGGCGCATCATCTAAAGCCGCTGGTAATTATCGGCGCCAAAGGCGTAACCGACGGGCTTATCGCCTCGATTGATTTGGCCCTAGAAGACCATGAACTTATCAAGGTAAAATTCGGCGAATTTAAAGAAGCAAAAAAAGAAATTTCGCAGGAAATCGCCCAGGCGACAAAAAGCGAACTTGTCGGCCTCATCGGCCACATCGCCATTTTCTACCGCCAGCACCCTGAACCGGAAAAAAGAAAAATCAAAATTCCCTAGAGAAAAGCGAGTTTTGATTTTATAAATATCCGTTTATCAAAGACACATGACGTGAGAGGCAATCATGAAGGTTGTGCTCATTTCCATGCCGGATGCTGTACCTATATTAATGCACGAGACGGCTGTTCATATCGCGAACCATGGAATTGCCTGTGTGGGCGGTAATATCGATGAAAGGCATCAGGTGTATTTGATTGATCTTGTCCGGAAGCGGGCATCGATCAGGAAATATCTGACAAAAACTTTGACGGAAATCAGACCGGATATTGTCGGCCTTTCCGCCATGACCTGGCAATATCACACCTGCATTCGGTTGATTCGCCTTATCAAGGAAATCCTGCCGGATGAAAAGATAGCCTTGGGAGGCTATCACGCGACCTTATCCGCTGAAGAGGTTTCGTTTATGCCTGAAGCCGAGCTTATTGACTTCATTGTCCGCGGCGAGGGAGAGATAACATTCCGCCGTCTGGTCAACGCTTTGGATGGACGAGATAATCTCGCGTCAATCCCCTCCTTATCTTTTAAAGATAAAGATTGTTTCGTTCATAATGAACGCGCGAATTTGTGCGACCTTTCTTCTTTAAAACTGCCTATCCGTGATCAGCGAAGATTGACATCGGGATACCATCTTATGTTCAGCAAAATAGAGGTTTTGGAGACTTCCCGCGGCTGCACGCGTAACTGCAACTTCTGTAGCATGCATCATATGTACGGCAGGTCATACCGAACTTATCCCGTTGAACGTGTTCTTGATGATTTGGATGATATCTATCACCGCAGGAGGGCACGCATGATTTTTGTAACGGATGATAATTTTGTTTTAAAACCTAAATGGGTTGATGAGGTTTGCGAAGAAATCATTAAAAAAGGATACAGTGATTTGAAGCTCTCTGTTCAGGCCGATTGTATTTCCATTGTCAAAAACGAGCAGATGGTGAGCAAAATGAGACGCGCCGGATTCCGGTCGATATTTCTGGGAATTGAGAACGCGTCTGCTTCGGGCCTGGAAGCGCTGGAAAAAGGCGATGTAGCGGCCGTGTCTAAGCAGGCAGTCGATATTTGTCATAAAAATGAAATTATGGTGCTAGGCGGCGCAATCTTTGGTCTGCCTGAAGATGATGAAAATGCCATCCGGAAGAATTATTTATTTCTGAATAATATCGGCGTTGATGTAAGCTACTGCCAGATATTGACTCCGTATCCGAAGACCCAGCTTAGAGAAAACCTCCTGGAGGAAGGCCTGATAACAAATCACGATGATTATTCCAAATACAATGGACTATGGGCAAACGTCAGAACAAAGCATCTTTCCGCCGAACAGCTGCAATACTTTTTCTGGTATTACCGTCAAAAAGTTGCCGGCTGGTGGACGCCATCGGCGTTTACCAGAAGCCAGGGACACGTTTGGACGAGCGTATGGCAGTATTTAATCAAACCGGTTATGCGGTTTTTCTTTGAGAAAAAAATCAAAAAGACGAGATGGAAGGCGCTTTACGAAAGAGATCTGGAACGCCTGAAGCAAATGAACGCGTTTAGTGATATCTAGAAATATTTAAAAATTTACCTGTTTGGCAAAAATATATTCATCGGCAATCATTTTTTCTGGGAAAGGCGACACTTCTAATATTCGAATCCTATACTACATTCAAACCGGAAGCAGTGATTAGAATCACGCTATTTTGCCAGTAAGCGATCGAGCAGGTGATTGCTATTTATGATAATCAAGCCTACCCATTTCTGAGTAGGCTTGTAATGACAAAAAAATAAAGTAGTTTACTTTTTACCGAGAATCGCGTCCTTGGCTGCTTTTGCCACTTTAAACTTCACAACCTTCTTGGCGGGAATATTGATGGATTCGCCAGTGGCAGGGTTTCTGCCTATTCTTGCTTTTCTCTGAACAAGCACGAGCTTGCCGATACCGGGAAGCGTGAATGTATTTTTGGCTTCCTTGCAAGCTGTTTCAGCGATTAACTCCAAGATTTCTCCTGCTACTTTTTTTGTAATGCCAGCCTTAGTTGCTACTTTTTCTATAAGCTGTGATTTTGTCATTGCTTTTGCCATATTGTTTTCTCCCCTAAATAAGATTTGTTTGCTACCTTAGTTTAATTAATCATAACTTGCAAGAGCAGATTCAATTTATTGCAATAAAAAATATCGCCGCTTCTCAATCAAAGATGATATCAGGGCGGCAAGCAGAATGTCCGGCATACCGTTGCATTTGCAGTCCGTTTGACTGAGCTTTATTGGTATTAGATCTTATCTGACCCGCTGGCTATGGCGCGGAATCTTAAAATTTGGAATAATTGCAAATAAAAAATCTTTATCATGACCAGCCTTACAATTCGACATAAATGTCGAATCCGTGCTTTTTTTGTTTTCTTCTTAACATATTGAATTTACATTCATATTTTTTAATAACTATATTTAGTTCGACACTTTTGTAGTAACTAAAACGGTTCAGCTAAATATTTAACATCATAATATCAATAAGATAAGCACTTTCTGCATAATGGCATAAATAATGCTTTGGAAACAGGTGTAAATTAAAATTTAGCTATAAATAAGGAACTTTTCACTAATTGAAGATGAAAAACCACAGGTAAAACAAGCAGTCTCTTCATAGGGGGGAAGAGAAATCTTCCTCCCTTCTTCCTAAAAATAAAAAGCAAGATTAAGAAAAATTTTGGAAACAGGCTGCGATGATGGGGATAAGTTTAAAGCAAATTATTGATTGAAGGTTGGCGCAAGTTAAAATCATAAAATTGTATGGGAGAAACGATATGGCATTGAGAGAAGATTTTGAAAATACCGGAAACTGGCTTTTTAAATGGAGAAGTTATCTTCCATTGGTAATGATTGGTATATTCTTATTGGCAATGACGGAATATCATTATCTGCGTTTCGATCACCTATGGGAAGCATTCTGTCTAGGTGTTAGTTTTTTAGGCTTAGGCATCCGCATATTTACCATTGGTTATACACCTAAAAGAACATCTGGTAGAAACTCAAAGCACCAGGTCGCGGAATCTCTCAATACTACCGGTATTTACTCTATCGTAAGGAATCCGTTGTATTTAGGCAATTTTTTTATAGGATTGGGCTGGGTATTGTTTATACACCTATGGTGGCTGACGCTTATCTATGTTCTGGCTTTTTGCATTTACTACGAACGCATCATTTTTGCCGAGGAGGAATTTCTCAGAAAAAAATTCGGTAATGAATATATTGCGTGGGCTAATGCGACTCCTGTTTTTATTCCAAGGTTTAGTCAATATAAAAAAGCAGATTTGCCTTTTTCATTTAGAAACATACTGAAACGTGAATACAATGGTTTTCTTACCGTGGTCATTGTAATGTTTTTTTTGGAAGTCGTGGGCGATTTTTTTGTCAAACGTAAATTTGATTATGACTTTGGATGGATATTGCTGGTATTGGCAAGTTTTATTATCTGGTTTGTCTTAAGGTATTTGAAAAAATATACCCGCGTTCTGCATGTTGAAGGAAGATAAAATTTTATTATCTTTGAACCGGAAAGCTGGTGATTTACCATGAAAATGAAATTCATGAAGATATTAGTGGCTTTTGTTAGCATTCTGTTTATCGCGGGTATAACATTTGCGGGGGAGGCCTGTGAGTTAAAGGCAGCCCAGAAAAAATTGGCAGGAGATGCTAAAGCCAGTTTTATAAAAAAGTGCGAAGAAGATACTAAAGCCAAAAACAATCATGCTCGCCTCGAAGCAGAAAAAAAAGAAAACATGGCAGGCATAGCAAGGGGCAGCCTGTTGAAGATAATCTTTAGCCTAAATAAGTTAAATTTCGATGGCTGACATAAACAAAAATATTTAAAATCTCTTAAAAACTGCGTATAATAAATGTAACGTTTCTATTTTTGTTTGCCCAAGAAATAGTTCTTGCGACAAAGAGCGCGATCATTGGTATCATCGGCAATATCGCGATTCTCTACCGCCAAAATCCAGAGCCTCAAAGAAGAAAAATTAAAATGATTTTCTGTAAAAGGGAGTTTGTTATTTGATATTTATGGCTGGCTTAAATTAAGGCATATAAAATATTTGTTTAACTGCGCCTTTAATCTTGCTGTGAACGATAATAAAAAAAGATGAACTCTTTTTTGAAAAGTGGTAGATAGTATTAAGTATTGGTAAAAAGCAGAAAAGCTTCTAAGGTATTTACAAATGTCACCCGTTTAAGAAAATGGGATATGTGTAAATTAATTCAAAAACTCAACATCATTGCGTTTTTCATATTGTTTGTGACTTTATCAATTTTTGTTTCGGGTTGTGAAAGCCGATACGAAGGTTTAGATCTTGACGTTTATCAATACCGCGACACAAAAGACCTTGTTAAGTTTGTTTACGATGCGTCATTGATTCTCAAGAAAGATGGTTTGAAAAGCTTAAAATATTTTAAGGATAATCGTAAACGTAATTTTACGCCTGATCGTTACCTTTATATCTACGATATTAACGGGGTCAATATCTACCACGACGGCATGCCTGACCTTGAGGGTAAAAATCTTTTGGAGCTCACAGATAAAAACGGTAAAAAGCCTGTTCAAATGGTGATTGCAGCATTAGCAGATGAAAGCAATCCGCACGGTTGGGTGCATTATTCCTGGTGGGAGCCGGGTAAATTCTATCCTGTTCC
>Ga0105097_10001411_pt1 | contig 11472 bp, 14 predicted proteins | sample PPLLak12cMay2015_FD_87035 | JGI IMG/M metagenome (GOLD analysis project Ga0105097, IMG submission 87035) | Freshwater sediment microbial communities from Prairie Pothole Lake near Jamestown, North Dakota, USA - PPLs Lake P7 Core (1) Depth... | ecosystem: Environmental > Aquatic > Freshwater >... | reverse complement strand
CTCAAACCCGTCTTTCCACGGTTTGAAGAGATCGTCAGCAATGATCGTCGGCCGCTGATACTCCATCATTATCAGTGGGGTATTGTAGGCGATCGGGAGGATTTGCCCGCGATGATAGATGTCGTAGGCAACTTGAGGATCCGCACCATTGAGTTTGTTGCCCGGAACGATTCTCCAGAGGTGAGTATCGTAGATGGCAACGCCGTTGAGGTGTTCGATCGGGTTGGTGTGAATGTGCCCAACCGCCGCAAAACCCTTCGATTTCGCGGTTCTAAATTCCTCAACCAACTCGCCGATCCAACCGGGGCGCATGGGCACGCAGTCCGACTCCAGCGGCAAAAACGCATAGTAGTTCTCGTTCCATTGCCGCATTTGACCCATCATGGTGACCAGATCGGCCCACATCTGGTTCGGACCAAATGGGTATCCTTTCGCATCGCGACGACGGCTTTGCTCGTAGTGAACCGTGTTGAACTTGTCGCGAAGCTTGCCAAGAGCCGCGACACTAAATTCTCCCGCGTCGTGGCGACGAAAGACCAAGATGTCGGCCTGATTGTTCCGGACGCGTTCAAGGTCCGCAATAAGCAGAGCCAGTTCCTCGACCGATTCTTTGTCGCCGTCGAAATACTGTAGGACGATGAGCAGTTTCTGATGATTTCCGTGAGCGGCCCGACTCGGTACCGAGGCGGGGACGTAGGTTCCGTCAGCCATCCGGGCCATTGTTGGTGAGGATGAGAACGATTGGGTTTGACCGGGAGCGGGCATGCTTGGTGGTGGGTTAGAGATCCGCGTACGTGTACGCGTGGTTGCCGATGTGCGCCGCAAAAACGGACATGTCCATCGTGACTTTGTGACCGGCTTTTGCGGCGCGAATACAAAAGGGAATATCATCTCCGGGGATGTCTATCCCGACGGGGGTAAAGAACGCGTAGTCGTACCCGAAACGAGCGCGCAAACCTTCGTTCTTCACTCGAATTTCATCCCCCTGCGTTTTGATGATGTCTTCAAAAACTTTTCGATGGGTCAGGACGAAACCAAAGCCGGTCCAATCGCACTCCATCAATTCGTTGCGGGGCCCGCGTTTCATCACCGACCGCATCGACTCTGTGTCGCCCGAAGCGAACTGCGGGGGCGCGCCTTTGCGTCGGCCGATGTAGCATGCACTGACGAACGACTTTTTGTGCACCAGCATGCGATAGATCGAATGCACCCCCGCAAAAATGTCGGGTATGTTTGGATTCTGACACAGCTTTTTGAACGCCTCCGCGTCTCCATATGGGGGGATAGTATCGCTATCCCACCACAAAGCCCAGTCCCATGGACCCTTCAAGAACTGTCCGGCGAGTGAATTGCGGGCGACCGAGAGGTTGTTAAACGCAACCCGGCGAAAATCCATCTCCTTCGGGTCGTATAGTTTTGAAAACGCGTCCATGATCTCCGGTTCGGGTGGACCGTTCATGGGCATCAGAATCGCCAGCTTTTTTCCGAGCTCGATCTTTTCGTAGAGCGGCTTGATTTCATGCAGCGGTGACGGATCGAATTCTATCAGTTTTTGCACCGCATCCAGTGGAAATTTTTTTCGCGAAAGCCACATCGATATCATGGCTGGACCCTGACCGATGACCTCAATCACTTTGTCCCGACCATACTTCTCGATGTAGCTTTGAGGGAGTTCGACAAGATTGATCACTGGTTACTAGATCGAAATGCCCATCTCCCGAGCGATCTGCTTTGCCGCATCCTCCGTGCTTTCGGGTAGTGCCGCCTTTACTCCCGCCGGCGCACTGGCTGCGGCGGCATGAGCGCGGGAAAGGTTACCCGCGGTCTTTATTTTGCCGACTTTGGTTTCCAACTCGCTGTTGCGAGTCCTAAGCTCCGCCAGATCTTTGAGGATTCGCGGCAGAATGTGCTGCTTAATGATGATGTTTTGCACCGCGTTGGACGTCAGACGCCCACTAACCTCGGCAACCTTGTCCGGAGTCGCTCGAGATGGGTCCAGTTGGGCCACTGCCTCCGAAATTGCCTTCGATGCTGCCTCATATGCGGCGATCGAGTCCTGTTTTGACTTTGCAACGGTCGGAGAGTCGGTTGAGGTCGGGTCTGCTGGCCGAGTAAGAAACGGAAACTCCTTTGAGAGCTCGGCGAGATCAGAACTGAGGATCCGATTGGCGTGTTCTCGTGTTTCAACGGAGATTTTCTCGGCTTGTTGCTGTGAAACTTGAGCCGCCTGCTGTTTCTTGAAGTCAAAGTTGGTTCTCCACTCAGAAATCTCGGTTTCCTTCGCGTTTTTGATCCGAATGTTATCGCGCAGAAGCTCTCGGAGTTGCTCGGCCTCTTCCTCAAAGCCTTTGTCGGACAAAGTTCGAATCAATGGGGCTACCGTCTTAAAAGTCAGACCGTCCTTTTTGATTTTCTCAATTGCTTCGGGATCGTCTTTGCCATCCTGCGTTTTACCGACTCCAAATTCTTGAAGAATCTGGAGGATTTTCTGCTGATTCTGCTCTATCGGGCGGTCGTACTTAATCCCTATCGAGGGATCGCGAGTGATGTCCATATCGCGGACAAGTTCCCGGAGCTTCTTCGTCTCCTCCTCGACTTCTTTGGGCACCGCACCACTCTTCAACTGCTCACGCAACTGGTTTAACTCTGCAGCCATGCTCTCGCGCTCCTTGGCCAGCGATTCGGCTCTGTTGCGCTCTACGACGATTTTTTGATTCCGCTCCTCGATAATCTTTTTGGTTTTCGGGTGCATCGCTGCAGACTGCCGAACGTCCACTTTCAGGTCGTCGTCGCGCTGCTTGGGTTGCTCCACGGGATCGGCTTTAACCGGAGCAGGTTGGACGGCCGGCTTGCTCTTGGCCTCGGTAGACTGGCGATCCAATTCCTCCAGTTCTTCGGCGAGAGTTCTATTCTCGGCGGGCTCTTCCGCTTCGAGCGTCGGCTCTGGCGCGTCTTCGACAACTGGATCCTGCTCAACGGAAACATCTGGCTCCAACGCGGGCTCGGTGGGATTCTCTGACTCGACCAGCTTGGCCAGATCCGGACTCGCCTGACGGACGAGATCCTCAAGACCATCAAGGTCAAACGGGGTTACACCGGGAGGGGAGATAACTTCTTTATCGGACATGTTCAATCTTCGGTTGCGGTTATGGCGGGACGGTTAAACGGATCGGACCGCTCGACAGGCATTTCGAAAGGCAACTTCTCGATATCCGACATGGCGGACTCGTAGCCCTTCCGTTCAAACCCCTTTGCCGCTGCTGTGTGGACGGCATCGGCGGCGACCGGTGCGTCTGGTCGTCGTTCGAGCAGACATTTTTTAATGTCGGCCCAGAGAGGAGAATTGAGGAGAGTTGCGGCGGCTTCTAGGTTCTCTTTACGTAGGTACATTTGCGAGGGCGGGCGCTTCGCTGATTGGTGAAACAGGAATGTCGGAGCCGACCGGAACTTGTTCCGGAATCGACGGGGTGGGGTTGGTAGCCTCGGGCGGCAGCCCCTCGCTTCGGATCGTGTCCATCACGACTTGCTGCGCGGCCTGCATCTGCTCGGCGATTTGAATCACCTCGGTGAGCTGCTTCTTGAACCCCAGTGCAAATTTTTCCAACTCGCGGAAATTCGGATCCTTCATCAACCCCATCGCAGACCCGAGCTGCAAGTGCATCAGCAGATGGTTGAGGTTCAACTCCGCAGCCTTCAAAATTTGCGGGGGTGGGTTGGGCTGACTTAGCACTGGTGCTGCAACCGTAGTCAACAGCTCCTGCACCGTCTGGCCGTGAATCAGATGATTGTCCCGCGGACTGACTGGAATGTCGATGCCTGCCGTCAACATCGTGTTCGATTCGAGAAGCTGTAACCGCGTTGCCTCGGCCGTGATCGTCTGATCGGCGACCGGAATGAAAAACTCCTGCGCGAGTTCCGCGCCGACGGTGTTTTCAATGTCCCGCTGAATGACCTTGGATTGATCGACATTTGGATTGCCGGCGTACTTCTGAAGCACGATGGACACGCCCTGTGCTGTGATCGCGTCCGCAGTGTGGGCAAGAGGCGAAGAAGGCGTCCCACGCCACGTCTTGATGTCGTCGTCAGTGATCTGCAGCGGATCGAGCATGATCTCGACCAGTGTTCGCAGCACTTCTGGCTCACTGTTGCCGTGGCCGTCGTAAAAGTCCGGCTTTTCGAGATCGGGATTTTTTATGATCTTGTCAGCAAGGCGACGTCCCTCGGCGATATAGTCGTCGGAGAACGCGCGAAGCTGCTGAATCTGCGTCAGATTCGAAAATTGGTCGATCCAACGACGGATCATGATGTCCGACGCTTCACCCTCGCGGCGGGCGTCGATTTGAGCTTCGGTTGCGGTTTTGTCGCTGCGGCCGGTCGGGGATATCTGCGCTGCCAGATATGCACCCACCGATTGTTCCGCCCAACCGTCGATCTGGGAATCCGTAACTCTGTAAGACTCAGAGTTGGCGATAAATTGCTGCTGCGGGATTTCGACCGACTTATCGATGACGATGAACGGTGACATCACCGCCGGCGCAAACTTCGATTTATCTTTGGAGTCCGCGCGCAGGATCATCAGCCCGCTCATGCGGCTGTTGTCGATGATGCCGTTGCGGAACAGCTCTTTCATTATCGTTAGCGAGGCGAGCTTTCGACCAAGCCCCTTCGACGAGTGGATGCAACCGTTGCCGGGTTCAAAACTGAACATCGCCAACACGTCCTGCATCTTCGGAAACAGCTTGAAGCTGAACCGCAGCATCTTGCCCGAATCTCGGTGGATCAGCCAGAACGATACCTGACCATCGTACTCCCGGTTGAAAAGCAACCAACACGAAACGATGCGGGGACCCGTCGAGGTGAAAGTAAGTCCGAGGACACCCTCGTTAATCATCTCAACAAATTTGCGGAATTGCGTGGTCGTGGCGTCCTCGCGGGGATCCAGCATCTTCGCGTTGTTTGCCGCGTAGACGCAGTTGTCTAGGTCGTATCCGACTTCTTTCGCCGCGTCCTCATCCTTGAACAGGTTGAGAAACTCGTCGAGCCGGTAGTCCATCTTCGCGACGCAGAACTGGAGGTCTCGGGCATGCTGGCCAGACTGTTCGGGGCAGAACGCGCGGTCCTGCTTGAACATGGTCGGCTTGTACGTGTACGGATCCAGAAAGACTGCGTAGGCATAGCCCTGAAGCGCGGTCTCGACGGCAAGACTGTTGATCAACCCCGTGTTGCCGTCCCAAGACCGGATGAGTTGGGTGAACTTGGCTCGAAGCAAGTCTGTCTTCGCCTTGGAGTTGTTGAGTGCCGAAGGCAGCGCACTCGAGGTGACGTAGACCTGAGAAATCACTGCGTTGACGAATCGTTGACTCACCCGACCAACAATACCGGACAACCAGTTGGTGGACGCGTTTGATTGCCAACCCTTGCCTCGTTCGGTCATTGCCGCCGACGACCGGGGTGGCTCTCCATCATGAAGCGCCTGAATGTCTGATGTGCGTGCCGCCCGCGTGCGATTGTTCTGCTCGGTGGACTTGCAGATGTTCCACGCATGATCGACCGTCTTGACCGACCGAGCCTCCAGTTTCAACTGGTTGCCGTACCCGTTGTCAGTCCTTTCGGGAGCGTCGATGGTTGCGATGCCCATTGTCGGCATCGCACTTCCCGTACCGACAATATCCTGATCGTTGGGTTGTAAGTCGTCTGGCATTGCGATTACGCTTTGTCGGCGTGTTTGGGTGGTGTTTTACTGAATGTCAACTTTTTCCAACGTGGTGGCTTTTGCGGACAGCTCTCGGCGGACAAAACCACCTTCATGCTGACGAAACAGGTGCATACCGTGCACTGGCCGTTGAGATACCAACGGCAATCCCGACACAATGCGTACCGCTCGTCCTGCACTTCCGCGGGTGCAAACACTGGTCGACCCTCTTTGAGGAACTTCAAAGTCCTAAAAACCGCTTTTACGAATGTTACTGGCGTAGATAATTTGAAGATCATGTTTTTTTCCAACAGCGGTCTGGCAGATCTTTTAGCTGGTCCTCGGTCAACGCCAAATCCTCTTTCGGCATCCAAACGGCGGTGGCGTTGTCCCAGCCCGCAACTTTGCAGCCCATGAGATTCCCCTGCTGCTTGCTGCTTTGTAATTTACGGAGCTGTGCAAGCACCGTCGCACTTGAGCTGCTGCATCCGGTGCAACCTGTCCTCCAAGGCTGGTTCTTGGGGCATCCAACGCAGATCAACCCCCGACGATTCGCCTCCTCAATAGCGACAAGCGGATAGCCTCCTCGGGGCTGACCGTGTACCAGCATCGCTGCCCACCGAGTGATCCGGTTGAGCATGGGTTCAGACGGTACCGAACCCGGGCTGCCATCGTTCACCCAGTCCTTGGGCTCCTTGTGACACGCCTTGGGCCAGCGCGTGCAATAGTAGTCATCGATGTCCCGTTCGATGTCGCCGATCGCAATGTTGTTCCGCAGTCGATATTCGAAGATCTGCTTCACCAGCTCTTCTTCGTTGATCGCCTCCAGTTTGGTGCCCGGAGCGACCTGAAAATGCCAACCGTTGGGGGGTACTTTTCCGCGACCGATTTTCACATTTTCTTTTTGGTCGCACCCATCTTTTTCTCCGGCACGTTCTTCATCGACGGGGTTTCCTTGGCGAACTTTTTGGCAACTTCGGGTTCGCGGGCAAACAGATACCGGGCTTGAGCTTTGGACTTGAACGGCATAGTATGAGGGTCTGGCAGTATGAGCTTGATGGCAACGCGAATTATCTTAACAAGAATCCGATGTCATCGCCTTGGACCGAAGCACAGCACTTTGAACAAGAATTCTGGGGCAACTGCCTCAACACAATTAGCGAAGAGCTGAAACAACAGGTTTACGCGAGGCATATGGGGCTAGAAATGACCCAAGTCTCGGCAATCGGAATGGGCTACGATCTCAAGGGTAAGCGAATTTTAGATATTGGCGGTGGGCCGGTGTCGCTCCTGCTGAAGTGCGTGAACTCCGCCGGCGTCGTCCTCGACCCCTGCCGGTTTCCCGACTGGGTAGCCCTGCGGTACGCGGTGGCCAACGTCGCGTTCTACCGCCGCGCAGGCGAAGGGCTTGACGATTTCCCAGCCAACTCGTTTGACGAGGTGTGGATCTACAACGTGCTCCAACACACCGAGGATCCGGCCAAGATCATCGCCAACGCCAAGCGTTTGGCGCCGAGCCTGCGGATGTTTGAGTGGATCGATCTGCCCGCGTACCCGGGTCACCCGCAGGCGCTGACTCAGGCCAAACTGGAAGATTGGATTGGTATGCAGGGTCAAGTTTCCGAGCAGCATGGCGAAGGCGGATGCTGGGGCCGAGCGTTCCACGGCTGTTTTAATCATGCCAGTCATAATCCCTGATCGGGTTCGCAAGGCCGACTTGCGGTTCATCCATCACCACCTCTTCCTTTATCGGGAGACCGGCGACATGGTCGCGCTCACGGACGCCGTGGGGAGAATGTTCAAAGACCCCGCGTTCATGCGGTACGTCCAGAACAATCCGAATCTGCGGAAGCCGATGCAGCAGCCGTCGGACATGCAGGCCATGGCTTGGGCCTACGTCTACTCGCTCCTCTACGCTCGAGACTACGTCGGAGCGGCGCTGGTCCTCTGGGGCCCCAAGACGTTCACTCCGGAGCCCAAGGCCGCGCAACAGATGTGGAGCGCGCTGTTCACCAAGAACCTCATCAATGTCATGGGTTGCGGATCGGTGGGAAAAACCTTCACCCCCTCCGCGTGGTGCGTTCTCGATTGGCTGCTCGATCCGGAATGGACCCGCATTGAGGTCGCGTCCAACTCTCAAGACCACGTTGAGAAAAACCTCTTCGCGGACATTGTTCGTCTTCACACCGAAGCGGTGTTGCCGCTGCCGGGCAACATCGACTCGGAATCCATCTCCATCGACAAAAAACGAGGCATGGGAATTTTCGTTCTAGTTATCCCGGGCGGACCAAAATCGCGCGGGAAACTGAAGGGCGCCAAAATCAAAAACCGCCCAACGCATCCACTTTTTGGAGACAACTCGCGTTTGCGAATCCTGCTCGACGAAGCGCAGGAAATCCCCGCCAACATTTTTGACGAGACTCCCAATCTTTTGTCGTCGGTCGACAACTCGGTCGAGCACATCAAGATCATGGCTGCAGCAAATCCGAAAGACGAATGGTCTCGCTACGGGCTCAACTGCAAACCGGTTGGTGGGTGGGACTCGATCAAAGACGATCAGGAAGAATGGGAATCTGAAACCGGGTGGCACGTCATCTCCATCAACGCCATGCGGACTGAGAACGTGATGGCACGGAAGACGATATTCCCACGCATGATCACCTACGAGGGCGTGCAGAAGATCATTCGCTCCCAAGCCGGCGGGAACGACCAGCATCCGAATGTCTACACCTACGTCTACGGCCGGTTCCCGAAGACCGGTGTCCAGACGACGATGATCAACGCGACTCACCTCCGTCGAGCGGAGGGCGAGTGGATTTTCGATGGTCCCACGGTCCCGATTGCTGGATCGGATCCCGCGTTTACCGGAGACTTGCCAGCCATGACGATCGGGCGCGTGGGCCGTGCTGTCGCGTGGGTCGACTACAAGGGAGATCGGCATGAGCTGTCCGAGCCAGCGATCAAAGTGCAGGCTGACGGCACCGCGATCCTTCCCCACGGGGACACGCAGGATGTGGCGGACGAAAACATGGCTCGCTGCCGGCAACTAAACATCAAGGCCGAAAACTTCGGCATCGACAAAACCGGCACGGGCCGTGGCGTTCACGACGTCATCCGCCGCCAATGGAAGGACAAGGTTGGTCCACTCGCGGAAACCGATGACGGCGCCGCGCCGATCCTTGGCGTAGAATACGCCGCATCCCCAAGCGAGGTAAAGATCGCCGACGAGGACACGCAGACGCCCAAGGATTTGTTCGACCGCACGGCCACTGAGCTGTGGCTGGCTGGAGCCAAACTTTTCGAATATGACATTGTCCGCATTGGTCGGGGTATTGACCAGAAAACGTGTGAAGAACTCGCCGGACGCCGCGGAGGAATGAAGGTCGGCATCGGCAAGAAGCAGTCCGTCGAGGCCAAAGATGCTTACAAGGGCCGCACCGGTGATTCTTCTCCCGATCGTGCCGACTCCTTTCTAATCATGCTCCACGTCGCCCGCCTGCGCGTGCCGTCCCTCGTGCCGAAAGCGAAAGACACTCGATCGGAACCAGTGCGGAGAGAATCCGCAGGATGGGACGGGTTCGACGTCGTGTTCGGTGCATCCGATCTGATCGGCTGGGATACGGACGTTCAGAAAGGTGGAGACATGATGAGGGACTGACTTATGACCGACTCGAAAAAACCCTCGACCCTCGCGGCTCCCGTCACGTTCTCCTGCTATCCTCACGAGCACGAATCGTTGAGGAGGATCATGCGGGAGCGAAAGCTGAAGAGCGTGTTCGACGTCGTGCGATTTCTTGCCTGCGAGTCGCATCGTTGTGGCGTCAAACCCGGGGATTTTCATCCCCCGAACAAAAAATCTTAATAAGATTTTCCTTTACGTGTGGGGGACACCGAACATAGCCTGAGCGGAATGAAAGCCGCACTTTACTATCGAGTCTCCACCGACGACCAAACCGTCGCTCCACAGCAGCAGGAGCTTCGCACCTACGCCCTCCAACGGGGCTGGGACGTGATCGCCGAGTACACCGATGTTGTCTCCGGCTCGAAATCGAGTCGGGTCTCTCTCGATCTGATGATGGCCCGAATTCGCCAGCGTCATTTCGACGTCATCATGGTCGTGAAGATGGACCGGCTCGCACGTTCGCTTTCGCATTTCGCTCAACTGGTGGCCGAGTTCGACAAGCATGGCGTAGCCCTTGTGTGCCCCGGTCAGGGGATCGACACTTCCAAGGCGAATCCCGCAGGCCGGCTTCAGATGCACGTTCTCGCAGCCGTGGCGGAATTCGAACGCAGCCTGATCATCGAACGCACCAAGGCCGGCCTTGCCGCCGCACGGGCTCGAGGGGTCAAGCTGGGCAAACCGTCCAAGCGACTGCCGTCGAATCACGAGGAAATTGTGCACGCTTGGCTTGCAGCGGGGGGAAAACAGTTGCGCGATCTAGCCATGCAACTCGGAGGGATCTCAGTCTCGACCGCCTTTCGTCTGGCGAAGCAGGCACAGCAAGTCATATGAAGCGACCAACTTACAAGTGGCAACGCACCACGACCGTTCGGACAAAGCGCAAGCCGCGCGAATCGTGGGTGTCGTGCGGCCAACTGTATCGGGAAATCGCCGCCGGTTATGAGTACTTCATGGCTCCGCGCACCACTGACGAAACATTCAAAAAGGGCCACCCATGATCGCTATTATATTATTTCTGGGCCTCGCGGGAGAGCCCAACCTAAAAGTATTGGTGGAGGCGATTGAACATGCTGAAAACACTCCGTGGAGCTATCCGGGAGGTGGTCTTCAGTTCACCACGGCTGCGTGGGGCGAGGAGACCAAGTTGCCGTATCGCTACGCAAAGGAGAAGCCGCACGCCAAAGCTATTGCCGTCCAAAGACTGGAACGCTACGCCCGCCAACTCCGCGCCCGGGGAATCCAGCCCACCCCGAGACTTCTGGGCACCGTGTGGAACAAGGGCTACACTGGAGCCCTTCGAATCCACCGGGACGGAACCCATTGCGAATATGGCGAACGAGTCGAAAACCTCTTCCACGACCTGAGAAAACCATGAACACTTTCTTGGGGTCATTGCCAAAGCATCTGTATGTTCTGGTAGATACTGAGTTCACTCACCGCGAATCCGTTGGGTTCATGCCCGCAGTGTGGTTCGGTCTTACTTCCCACCCCGGACGCATGTGGGGGTGCAACGTCATGTTCGAAAACGGCGCCATTTATCGGAACTTGCCGCTTCACGCTCTGGCCCATCGGGCCGATGCGGAGAAAAACTGGTCCAAGCAGTGTGCCCAACGTTGGAATTGCTACGGGCACGACTGGTCGACAACGGACTACGTCTATCTCCGGGGGCTGTACTGCAGCACCCGTTGCGCGTCTGATCGCTTTGAACCGGGTCACTATCTTTTTACCGTGGCGCCGGTGAACGATGCGTTCAGCGAAGCGCCCGACCAGTCCAAGGAGTTCACATTCGTGAAGCTGGACAATGGTCGTTTCACCGTGCAACCGACCGATCACCTTCTATTCGAGGACAAGTCGTTTACCACTCACCAGTGGATCTGGCCCAAAGGATTCAAACGCCAGACCGAGATCTATTCCTGCGAATGAGCTTTCGTTTGCCTTGAATCCGCGGGGGCAAAGTTCTATCTATAGAGTTCATGAGCATAACATACCGGGGGATGGTTTTTGCCGGCTATAACAAGCCGAAGAGTACGCCGGGCGGGACGAAGAAGTCCGCAGTGCTGGCCAAAGTCGGGGACAAGGTGCGCCTTGTTCGATTCGG
>Ga0105097_10001409_pt1 | contig 11483 bp, 9 predicted proteins | sample PPLLak12cMay2015_FD_87035 | JGI IMG/M metagenome (GOLD analysis project Ga0105097, IMG submission 87035) | Freshwater sediment microbial communities from Prairie Pothole Lake near Jamestown, North Dakota, USA - PPLs Lake P7 Core (1) Depth... | ecosystem: Environmental > Aquatic > Freshwater >... | reverse complement strand
TTAAGGATTTGTAATCCATTTAAAATGATTGAATGGATTACAAATCCTTTTTTATTTACTTTCGGATTAGCCGGTGCACAGGCTTCCCCGCAAATCCGAAAAAGCACAAGTTGTGATGTAAATAGGATTTTATCAGAAATTAAAAAACCCCGGGATGAACTTTCGGGGTTTTTTATTTGATCATATTCCATAATAACAGAATATTTTAAGGATATCTATAGCAGAATAACCGTCATTGCGAATGCGCCGGAGGTGGATGAAGCAATCTGTATGTATATAGGCAGTACAGAATCCTTATACGGATTGATTCGTTCCTGCGCCTCTATCCGAATCTGAGATGCACAGTGACGGTTGGTCTAAAGTTTTATTATTTTCTTTGTCATTACGTGATTTCCGGTCCTTAACTGGACATAATAAATGCCTGCCGGGAATCCCTCAGAATTCCATTGCACCTGATGAGTACCTTTGGATTGAGGTTCGTTTATCAGCATTTCCAGGGCTTGCCCCATATGATTATAAAGTTTAATTTTAACAGGAGCGGACGCAGCCAACTCATAGGTTATATTGGTTGAGCCATTGAAGGGATTGGGTTCTACATTCCAAAGCAAATCCGGGTTGTTGTTTTCCGGTTGCATTTCAACAGCAGTAATCAGGGTGGATTGTTTGAGCACAATGTCGTTGTTCGGGTCGAAGTAAATTGCCGTAGGTTCCTGATCGAAGTTCCATTCAAATAACTGGTTGTTTGCATCATTCATCACCCGGATAAGGGTATCCTGTCCCGCACCGAAATTAATCTTTACCTCGATGGGCATCTGGAAAAACCCGGTATTGGTTTGGGTTTGATGAACAGTAAAATATACTTTCCAGGCACCGTTTCCCATATCCATGAAAGAATAGGTATTGTGGTAATCAGGATGGTTTGGTGAATAAATCCATCCATCGAAGAACCAGTTGAGGTCCTGCCCTGAAACTTCCTCCATTTTGTCTCTAAAATCACCGATCATTGATGATTGGTACATAAAATTGGTAGCATCAGTAGCGTAGGCGTTCATACCTGCGAAAAACAGAGAGTCGCCCAGCACATACCGGAGTTGATGAAGGACACAGCTTCCTTTTAAATAGGTTATCGCATAATTAAAAAGCACATCAAGTGATGGAGTATTGACCGCCCAATCGGGTTCTGAAATAGCCCAGCCGGGATTGTAATTCAGATAATAGTTAGCATTTCCGGTTATCTCATTGTGGTATGATGCGTATCCGTTCTGACCTTCATACCAGTGAGCCTCTGTCCAGGTGGCGAAGCCTTCGTTCAGAAAAATGTCAGCCCAGGTGCCGCAGGTGATCATATCGCCGAACCACTGGTGGGCAAATTCGTGTGCGAGATAATATTCATCCCAGCAACCTGGGCAAAGGCTCGTCAGCGTCTGGTTTTCCATCCCGCCCCAGTAAAACTCATTGTTCAGTGTGGCAAACCCGTTTTTCTCGAAAGGGTGCTCGCCAAAACGCTCTGAATAATAGGTGGTCATCGGGCCGATAATATCTTCCATCGGGCCCGGATTTTCACCGGTGTTGTAATAAAACCGGATGGGGACACTATCGTCAGGATTTGAAATTTTATGCCAGTAAACGATGTCGAGGTTATAATTCGCCTTGGCTGTAATCACAGTGAGATAAGTAGCCACGGGATGAATGCTTATCCAATGGTAAAATAGGGCGTTACCCACAATTGTTGAATCCTGTAAACGTCCGTTTGATCCAAGCTTGACATTCAGCGGGACTTTTGCCGTGAGATCAAGGGTGGCCTTGTCGGATGGCTTATCCCAGCAGGGGAACCATTTCCGGGCGCCTTCGGGCTCGCAATCGGTAAAGACAAATCCGTCACTGGCATAGAAAGCTCCATCTTCGACGTTATTATGCTTGTAATAAATGGTCAGTGAAACTTCGTCCCCTGGATTATAAGTCTGATCCAACTGAATCGTCAGAATGTTGTTGCTATGGGTGTATGAAACACACGGTAGGCTTACGGAGTCAATTACCAGTGATGTATTCACCGCATTCAGCTGAATATGATTAAGTACCGAATCAACTTGGAAAGTGATGCTATTGCTGGCAATAAAGCTTGTCGGGAATGGTGTACTGAAGCAATTAAAGATGTCGAGGTTTAGCGTATAATCCAGCACATCAAACGAATGTTTGGGAGAATTGGGTGAAAGCTGAACGGAATTCGAAAGGTTGTGCCCCATTATTTTTTTCTTGGAGCAATATTCCGCACCCCTGGAGGGTTGTTGGTTCTGCGAAAGCAAGCTGATGCAGGTAAAGGCAAAAATGAAGCTGATGATTAAAAGTCTTTTCATTGTTTTATAAATTAAATCTGTTGGTCGATAATTTGAATTTCTATTCTTTTATAAATCTCCCAAAATTAATCTTTTCAAAATGAATCAGCCTGACCAATTAATCCCTTGTGGAACGAAACTGATATTTATCACTGATCTGGAACCTTGCACCTGTTGTTTGATTAATTCCAGCATGCTATTCGACAGATCAGCCAGAAACGCCAACAACCCGCGTTGGAGGGACTGAAGCGACTGAGTTAGCCAAAAACAGAGTGAGGAATTGTTGGATAATTCCGAAATTATAATCGGTTAGAAGGCATTCTCCAAATTATTACCAAAAAGTTGAATCTATTAAAGTTGTGGGTAGTAAGAGATTTGAACTCTTGACCTCTTGCGTGTGAAGCAAGCGCTCTAAACCAACTGAGCTAACCACCCTTAGGATCTTCTTGCGTGTGACCCCGCCACAGGCGGGACTAAACCAACTGAGCTAACTACCCATTGGAATGAAATTACTTTCACAAAAGTAGATATTATTCCAGATTCCTGCCAAAATTGTAACTGAATATTTTAAATAGAACGACATAAAACCTCGCACGGTAAAAAGGAATAAGGGTATAGGGGAAATACGGGAAATGAAGATAATCAAACCTTATACCCCATATATCCCATATTTCCAAATATACAGAAGATTTTCCATCACGCAGTGCAATACTATTTTTTATATAGTTCACCTTCCTCAGTTTTCATTTCACCTGTCCAAAAATGAACTTCACAGTTTTTTGGTTTCTTTCGCTTGCGTGGGGATGTAATTTTGGTTCGTAATTAATATTGTTTAACACTTTAAAATTTTGAACCATGAAAACATTAGTTTTAACAACAGCCCTCGCAGTTTTAACTGCCACTTCGTTCGCACAGAAAGTTTCTGAAAACGGACAGGAAATGAAATCAGAAGTTGCCAAAGTAAAGGTTGCAATGTATTCCAATGTCAGCGACCAGGTTACTTTCATCGTAATGAAACAACCTGAGGACAAACTGAATCTCAAAATCAAGGATGAAGAAGGTTCACTGTTATATGAAAAGAGATTAAGAAGGCCGGAGAACAGAAAAATCACCTTCGACATCAAGAGTCTTCCTGAAGGTGAATACACTTTCGAATTGGCAAAGGGTAAGGAAGTCGTTTACAAAAACTCCTTTTCAAAAGAAAGCGATGCGATAGCCCTGTCGAAATAATTGTTCATGCAGGTAAAAGCAGATTAGAAAATTTCGTTCTTTGAAATCTTTATCATAAACCTCAGCTTAATTTGTAAATTTGGCTCTTCGTTCGGGTATAACGGAAGTAAAAATATGAAGGAATGATCAGGCTATACAAAGATAAATGGATTCGATGGGGCAGTATCATCCTGATGGCAATAGCCTTCAGGTTCCTGCTCGATGTGGTTTACAGCCTGATTTACCGTCAGTATCCATTGTTTCAACCGTTCAGAACCTATTTGTACACGATATTGATTGTAGGATTGGTTTTCGAAAGCATTTACCAGGTAAACCGGTTCAACGACACAAAGTTCAAATGGGCCGACAATCCCCGCAAACGATTTTTCCTGCAGTGGTTTACAAGCCTTGGAATCGGTTTCTTCTTCATTGAAGGCATAAGGTGGTTAGTGGTGATATTGTTTATGGAGATCAGTTATGTCAGGTTGCTGGATGAAGTCATTATCATGGTTTATATTTTTATCGGATCCACCACCCTGGTATTGATCGACCTGAGCATGTTTTTGCTGGAGAAATGGAGATTTTCGTTAGCGGAGCTGGAGCGGTTTAAAAAGGAAAATGCGGAGTTCAGGTTTGAATCCCTTCGATCGCAACTGAACCCGCATTTCCTGTTCAATAGCCTTAATACTTTATCTTCCCTGATTTATGAAAACCAGGAAAAAGCTGAAATCTTTATCCGTGAACTGGCAGATGTATACAGGTATATCCTTGAATTCAGGGACCATGAACTGGTAAAAGTTAGCAAGGAACTGGAAATGGTGAGGTCATACATTTACCTGGTTCAGTTAAGATTTGACCAGAACCTCGAAATAGATGTGAACATTGGGACCAAAGCAGGTGACCTCATGATTGCCCCGATGACGATGCAGATGCTGATTGAGAATGCAATTAAACACAACATTATCTCAAAGAAGAAGCCCCTTACCATCCGGATTTATGATGAAGATAATTACCTTGTTATAGAAAATAATATGCAGAAAAAAGAAACAAAGGAATATTCGAGCAACGTTGGATTAAAGAACATACAAAGCAGGTATGGCTTTCTGACGAATGATAAAGTTGAAGTTCTTGAAAGCGAAGAAGTATTTAAAGTGAAAATTCCTTTAATCTGATTGTTTTATGAAAGTACTGATCATTGAAGATGAACCTTTCGCACAAAATGAATTAAAGCGTTTACTGGATAAAGCTGATAAGACTATCCAGGTGCTTGATTGTATCGATAGTGTGGAAGACAGCGTGGAATGGCTTGCCGGTAATCCGTCACCCGATCTGATTTTTATGGATATTCAGTTATCTGACGGGCTCAGTTTTGAGATTTTCAAGCAAACAGAAGTAAAGGCTCCGGTTATTTTCACCACAGCTTACGATGAATACGCCATCCAGGCTTTCAAAGTAAACAGCATCGATTATCTGCTTAAGCCGGTGAAACAAGCCGATCTCGAAAATGCAATTAAAAAGTTCAAATACCTGCATGAAAAATCTGGTGAACAGCCGGCGTCAATCAGTATTCAGCAGATTGAACACTTGATAACCGCGGGCATGCCGAAATTCAAATCCCGGTTTATTGCTAAAGTGGGGGAACAGCTGAAGCATATCGAAGTAAGTGAAATTGCTTATATCAAAGCAGAAGATAATGAGGTAGTATTAGTCACCAAAAACAACAACAGGTATATCATCGACTACACCCTCGACCAGCTTGGCGGCCTGATGGATCCCAATCAGTTTTTCAGGATAAACAGGAGCTATATGGCTGCCATTGGATCAATCGGTAAGATCAGTAAATATTTTAACAGCAGGCTGCATATTGAGCTCTTGCCCAAAACAGAAGATACAGTATTAATTAGCAGGGTAAGGGTTCCTGATTTTTTAAAATGGATGGATAAGTGATGAAATGGTTAATAAAACATAAAATAAATTTCATAGTACCAGCGCTGTTGCTTCTTGTCTCCTGTCATCAGGCAGTGATAAAGGTGGAGGGAATACCTGGCAATACACCCAAAGGTCAGCCGCTATATGTTACGGGTAACTTCAATAACTGGGATCCGGGTGATGAATCTTATCAAATGAACCTTAATTCAGACAGTACTTATACTTTTCATCTTCCTCCCGGATTTGGATCGGTCGAATATAAGATTACCCGTGGTGACTGGACCACAGTTGAAACTGATATCTGCGGTTATGGAATTAGAAACCGGTTGCTTGTGCTTGGCGAAGAAGATACCACAGCGATTAGCATTGCCAGCTGGAACGATCTGGATCCGTTGAATTGTCCAAGGCTGACGCTGGTTTTGAAAAATATTCCAAAGAATACCCCGGTTGGTGAACCCATCAGTCTGGCCGGCAATTTTAACTCCTGGAATCCTGATGAATCTGCCGTTTTGCAGAAAGATAGTTCGGGAAGGTATTCCATTACCATTGCGCGTCCGCCTGATGTTAAAGATATTGAGTTCAAATTTACCCGTGGCGACTTGTCGAAAGCTGAATCTGATAAATTTGGCAATGTGCGTCCCAACCGTTCGGTTGAGTTTGGGCAAAAGGATACCATTGAGCTGTCTGTCGAAGGATGGGTTGATATGCAGGAATCCAAGGGAAATAGAATCGCGATCATTTGCAAAAAAATTCCGCGCAATACGCCTGCCGGTGATGATATTATCCTGGTGAGTAACCTCAATAACTGGGACCCGGGAGATAAAAACTTTGTAATGACCCGCAACAATAATGGTCAATATGCCTTTTCAATGCCCCGGAAGAATTATGATCTTGAATTCAAGTTTACCCGTGGAGGCTGGCATACCGTTGAAACTGATCCCTATGGATTTGATATTTCAAATCGTGAAGCCGATCTGAGCCGGGTGGATACTATTTTTATTGAAATTGAAGGCTGGAAAGACCTTCCCGGATCCTTCGATAAAAATGTAACCATCATCCTTTCGGACTTGCCTCCTCAAACACCTCCTGATGATAAAATATATCTGGCAGGAAATTTCAATGGCTGGGATCCCAACAGGCTAAAGTTCAGGTTTGAGAAAATGATTGATGGTCGATATATTTTAAATATACCCCGCGAAAATCATAACATGGAATTCAAGGTCACACGTGGTAGCTGGAATACCATAGAGGTCGACCAATTTGGATCTGAGATTCCCAACAGAAATTATTTATATAAGGATTACGATACGATTTACATCAGTGTGGCCAACTGGAAAGATAAGCCAAGGTTTCATGATGAAAGGACAACCATCATCATTGATAAATTACCAGATAATACTCCTGTTTCAGCACCGATATATATCACTGGCAGTTTTAACAATTGGAATCCCAAAGACAGAGACATGATCTTAAAGAAACTTGGCAATGGTAAACCATACATTACTTTATCACTGAAAGACGATTACGTGGAATACAAAATCACACGAGGTGGTTGGCATACTTGTGAAACGGATGAAAATGGCATGGAAATTCCAAACCGTGGTTTAAGCCTGGGTTTTGCGGATACCATTCATATCCGTGTGGCAAGATGGAGCGACAGGTAAAAATTACTTGCCGGTGATTTTAAGTCATCCGGGTGTGTAAGATGTTAAAATTTATATAATATGAACAACCCCAATTATTCCTTTCAAGCCATTGACTGGTCTTCCATCCCGAAAACTAAGCATCCGGGTGATAAAGGCATTGCTTTTTGGCAAACTCTTCAACTGGCCGGATTACGAATCAGGATTGTTGAATACTCAGCAGGATATGTTGCCGACCACTGGTGCAAAAAGGGCCATATCGTTCATTGTCTTGAAGGAGAATTTGTCAGTGAAATGCAATCCGGAGAAAAATTTCAGTTAAAACAGGGAATGACTTATGTGGTCTCAGATGAAATGAGTGCGCACCGGTCAGTCACTGAAGGCAGTGTTAAATTACTCATCATTGATGGAGATTTCCTAAAATTAAAACCGACGATTCTATAATTTCAAGTCTTTGGTCTGCCTAATTTTCCTTAAAAATGGTTCACCGCTTCAATGGGGTCCTGACTAATTGATTCCTCCGCTTCAAATGTCCTTGTTCGAAGTGCCGATGCTCCCGGGGATTAATGACGACCTTAAAAATATAAAGCATCGTATCCTTAGAAATTTATTTTAATATCTTTGTTCCATATGAATCGGTTCTCTTATTTTGTCTTCAGAACTTCAATAGCCCTGGTATCTGTTATTCCCTTCAGGGTACTCTATTTTCTTTCGGACGTCATTTTTTTATTTATATACTATCTCATTGGATACAGGAAGAAAGTAGTTTATCAGAACATATCGAATTCTTTCCCGGAGAAAAGTCAAAAGGAGATAAAGGCGATTGCAAGGATCTTTTTTCATCACCTTACAGATGTTTTGTTTGAAAGCCTTAAAGCATTTACAATGACTGAACTTGCGGTTGTCAAGCGGTTTCATATTAAACCATCTCCATTTCTAGAAAAAATCTATAACGAGGGACGGTCAGCAATTGCTGTGGCCGGTCATTACAATAATTGGGAGTGGCCGGGGATCGCTGCAGGCATGCAGTTGAAACACAAACCGGTTGGATTCTACAAACCGTTGGCTAATCCTTATGTAGATGCATATGTTAAAAAAACCCGTGTACAGGGCCGTTCGGCTCTCGTTTCAATCAATGATACGGCGGCTGTATTTAAAAACGATTGGGGCGAACCAGCAGCATTTTATATGATTGCGGACCAAAGTCCGTCCAGTGCAAGACTTGCCTATTGGGTTAACTTTCTGAACCAGGATACAGCGACCATTCATGGCCCGGAAAAATATGCCCGGATATACAATATGCCTGTTGTTTATTGCGATATCCAGAAGAAAAGCAGGGGAAACTATGAGGTTGAATTTATTTTGTTGTGCGAAAATCCCAAAGAGACTAAGACAGGAGAGATCACAGCTAAATTCATGAACATGCTGGAAGATAAGATCAGGCAGGAACCGCAATATTATCTATGGTCTCATCGACGCTGGAAGCATAAACGAAATTCTTAGGTAGGTGAAATTTTTCGAACTTTCGGATTAAGAATGCAATGCTCTCCTGGTGGTAATTCCCATGCGTATTCGATTAGATTGAAGGACTTCTGCCCCTGCTTCCAATGTTCCATGTATTTCCCTATATTTCTATTTATTTCAATCCCTATCTTTTTACGTAAATTATATCTTTGCAACAAATTCAAAAACTCATGGTAGTTTCTGATTTCAACAGCCGCAAGTTCAGGTTTTGGTCATTCGTATCCATGTTCCTGCTGGTATTTGTTCACGGCTACAACCTCGATATCCGTTATCTTCAGCCCTGGACCACTCCCGGCGAGCCCCTGACGGTAACAACCTTTACCCAGTACTTTTTAGCCAATGGTATTTTCCGTTTTCGTATTCCCATGCTCTTTATCATCTCAGGCTATCTGTATGCTCTTCACGATAACCGTCCGTATAAGCAGCGCACCAAAAAGCGCCTTCGCACCCTGCTGCTGCCATACCTGATCTGGAGCGCTGCCGGATTTGCATTTACCTATGTCCTTGAAATGTTTCCTTTTACCAGGTCAATCATAGAAACTTCTCAAATTGTGCAGATAGATGATAACCGCACCCTGCTCCACGATTATCGCTGGTACGAAATGCTGGGGAGATGGATCATCCTGCCTGTGCCATACCAGCTTTGGTTTATTCGTGTGCTGCTGGTTTATAACTTAGCTTATCCGGCTATCCGATGGTGTATTAACCATCGCATCGGCAAATGGATATTTTTTGGAATTGCTGCACTGATGTGGCTGGGCACAATGGGATTTGTTTTCTTTGAAGGGGAGGGATTATTATTTTTTTCGCTGGGAATATGGATGCAAAAAACAAACTTTGATATTGATCATCCGAAACGATGGCTGAATCCTGTGGTTTGGGGCTCCGTATTTATTGGGTTGAGTGCAATCAAGACGTTCATTGCCTTCAAAGGTGATCCAATGATGGGAGAATCTGTTTTTCCTGTGATGACCATCATGCACAAGCTGGTTGTCTTCAGCGGATTGATCACAACCTGGTATGGTTGCAATGCACTGGTGGAATGGTGTATGAACCGGAAATGGTTTGTCTGGCTCAGTGCTTTTTCCTTTATGATTTATGTGATGCATGCCCCTCTGGTGGCCTATGCTACAGAAGCAGTATTTGGTTTGGTAAACAAGGTGCCCTATTACCGCATGCTGACTTATATTTTCTTGCCGCTGACCATCATTGGGTTTACAGTCATTACTGGTACCTTGCTCCGCAGGTTATTCCCGGGCTTTTATAGCTTGTTAACGGGAGGAAGAGGATTGTAAATGCGTAATAAGTATGCTTTTATATGGAAAAATTAAAAGTAAAAAACTCAAATAGCTAACTGCAAAAAGCTTGCGGCTAAAAACAATTCCTCTTACTAAATTATAACTCATTTAAGCTTGTGCCTTGTCTTTGGGTGGGGATTTATCAACCTGCCGACGTCGATCGATAAGCCAAGGCTTAGGTAAGAATAATAATCGAAATCGTTATTTCTGACCACCTCATCCAATTTGTCGGTCTGGCATTGACGAATAGCAAGGTCAGCAGTGATGCTAAGGTATTTGGTTGTCTTGTATGAAAATCCACCTCCAAAAAAGTAAACAAACTCCGGTACTTTAACTGGATAAACGGTTTTGTCTGTTTGGTTGGCGTTTTCAGAATATTTGGTAACGGTAAAGAAGAACTGGCCAATACCAACATATCCTTCAAAACCAAATCTCGGATGACTATTAGGGCGAAATAGGTTAATGAAATTTATCCGGCCATGAATATTGTATTCCAGGATTCGGGTACGAAATGAAATATTATCCATACCTGCCTTTATATTGGCGTCCAATAATTGTCCGGATATGCCAAATGTATTTGTTATATACCATGTACCGATAATCCCAAACCCGGGTCCGCTTTCAGTCATTAGCTTGCTGTCGGGGTAAAAATCGTAGATGCTTAAATCTCCGAAATGTGATGCTATTCCTCCATTCAGATTCAGGATCAAATGATGGTGGTCTTTTTCAGCCGGGAAATTTGAGCAATCCCAACCCTGGGAATGAATGAAAAACGGAAAGCCAATCCCAAGTAATAAAATGATCGGATATGTTATCTCTCTGTTCAAGATTTGCGCGCCTCTTCCTATCCAGGTATTAACCTTAGAACTAATTTTTTATTGCCGAAAGATAAACATTTCAGGAAAGGCTTTATAGGATTGTGACAAGAAGTTATTAAATGTCAATTGTGAAAAACGAATCGGACTGGTGCTGGTTTTTATAAACCGTTATGTTTGAATGGCATTTATGTAAATGGATCATCTCGCCTGCTCAATTGAAAAAAGCCGCATTTCATTCGTTTTTCCCCTCAGTTTAACATTACCCACTTCAGTGGCCATAACCTGAATGGGTAATTCTAATTGTTGCATAATAACTTCGGAAATAAGTAACCGCTTATCGAATGTTTTGCATGCTTCTTCAATTCGGGCAGTGGTATTGAGAACATCACCCATATATGCAATTTCCCTTTTGGTGTATCCAAGCTCGCCGGTAACTGCAAGTCCGCCATGAAGACCGGCTTTATAGCCAGGGACGATGTCGTATTTTTTAAGGTAATAATCCGATCGTTTCAGCATCAGTTCATCAATCAGTAAAAAGCAACGGATACAATTTGCATGTTGAATTGCGTCTTTTGTTTTCCAGGTCACAATGACTTCATCACCCACATACTTATAAATTTCACCTTTGGTTTGCCCGATGGGTTCGGCTATGTCAGTAAAAAAATCATTGACCAGTGACAGAAATTTAAGATGACCTGTTTTTTCAGCTATGGAAGTGGAAGCTGCGAT
>Ga0105097_10001408_pt1 | contig 11483 bp, 21 predicted proteins | sample PPLLak12cMay2015_FD_87035 | JGI IMG/M metagenome (GOLD analysis project Ga0105097, IMG submission 87035) | Freshwater sediment microbial communities from Prairie Pothole Lake near Jamestown, North Dakota, USA - PPLs Lake P7 Core (1) Depth... | ecosystem: Environmental > Aquatic > Freshwater >... | reverse complement strand
GAATTTTAAATAAGGGAAAGGTTGAGGATACCATTCAAAATGGGGTGAAGTACACTTTTGTTAATAGTGGTCTTTACGATGTTGCAGTTGAGGATACCATTAAAAATGGGGTGAAACACACCAGTGTAAATCGCGAGTTAGTGACGGTTAATGTTGAAGATACCATTCAAAATGGGGTTAAGGAGACTATTAGCACACTAAGACGCACTCTTCTTGGGGTTGATGATATTATTCAAAATGGAGTGAAACACACCAAAACTCGGCATAATTGCATTCATCCATATGTTGAAGATACCATTAAAAATGGGGTGAAACACACTTACGATACGGTTGTCAGTTCGTATGATTTTGATAACGTCCTTCAAAATGGAGTTAAATGTAATTTATTACAGAATAATTTAGAAAGTGAAATAAAAATAATTAGTTAAAATGAAACAAAGAGATATTGAGGTGGTATTGGTTGTATTATTATCAACAATTACAATGTTTTTATATGTTTTAAACTACCACCATTAAAATAAAAAACCTATATTTGTATTATGAAAATTTCAATTATATCGGATACACACAATAAGCATAAACTTCTAACAGGTGATTTACCTGGTGGGTCTTTATTACTTCATTCGGGTGACATATCTTCTATGGGTTACGAACACGAGATTACCGAGTTCGCAAAATGGTATGATAGTTTGAACTATGATAACAAAATATTCATTGCTGGTAACCACGATTGGGGATTCCAAAATAATGTGGATAAAGTTAAAGAAATATTATCAGGATATAAAACTATTGAATATATCCAAGATGAATTAACATCTATATTTCCAACAGGAGATCAAGATAATGTTGTTAAAATTTGGGGTAGTCCTTGGCAACCTGAGTTCTACAATTGGGCATTTAACTTACCGCTAAATGGTGAGGAGTTAAAGGCTAAATGGGATATGATCCCTGAAGGAATTGATATCTTAATTACTCACGGACCTGCTTGGGGTATATTGGATGATGTTGAAGGTCGCAGAGGACAACACTTGGGTTGTGAGTTGTTGGCAGAAAGAATTAAGGTTATTAAACCTAAGATTCACATCTGTGGTCATATTCATAGTGGTCACGGACATTACTTTGATGGTCACACACACTATTTTAATGCGTCTGTCTTGAATGAACGATACTTATACGCACATACTCCTTGGAATATAGAGTGGAATCCAATTACAAATGAAATTGATTTTTTGTGATATTTATATGTTATGAAAAATAGTTTGTTAATTGAAGATGGTGAGAAAAAAGATATTTTATCACAACACGATGAGATTGACCAAAAGATATATAATTTCTTAATTAGAAGAATTAAAGTTGAAGAAAAGGACTTGGGTACAGATTGGTTTGATCAAAAACCATTAAAGGTTACTGAATATTCATTTGAAGGGTTACCTGGATATGGGTTTAATAGTTATGATTCAAAACAAAGGATGGTAAGTAAAATTGTTGAGTTGTTGTATGAGAATGATATTAGTGGTTTCTTATATGATATGAATGAAAACGACCCTGAAAGAAAAAAGATTATCAAAACAATTAGAAAGTTTTTAAATTTTGTTTTGGTGGATCAGAAATAAAGTAGTATATTTGTGGAAATGTTTAACTAATAATAAAAAAAAGAAAAATTATGGCAACAAAAGGAGGTCAAAGAGGTCGTTACATCTGTAAAGTTGGTTTTTACGATGTTTATGCAAAAGATGCAATGAGAAAGAAACCAGGTCGTAAAGAGACTCAAGAGGTTAAGGAGACAGTTTATGATATCTATCACGCTAAACGATTGGTTGAGAAAGGTTTTAACACTAAAGATATGGCAGTTGAGAAAGCTCAAGGTCTATTGGTGAGTAAATAATCTTTTTGGATTATAAAATATTAAAGTCGGACTGAAAGGTTCGACTTTTTTAGTATTCAGATCTTAAAAATGATGAAACGGTATTCAAAGAGGTTGATGTTCCTGTTTGAGTATATTCAAAAACAACATTAACCTTAACTGCGGACTCTTTACCTAATAAGAACGAGAATGTTTGATTAAATGCTCGTTCAACATCTTCTCTAATTTTATCTTCAGTAATACCTTCCATTTCACCTCTAAAGAAAGATCCATCATCTTTAATAACTTTACGATCATTCATTTTATTAACGTCGGTTACTTTAACAGTTACCGATGGAACACCTTTTTTAACAGATGCTTGTGTTATAATAAAAGTTACTTTTGCTTTATTGTCATACCAACCAGATACGAAGAATAATGGTTTCTTTAATTTAATTTGTTGTTTTACTTTCGTTAAAAATAAACTTTCTTTATTTTGTATTAGATCCTCAACTGATATACTACCACGTATAATATTATCCATTTCGCTTGGTGAAACAACAATCACTTCTTCTTGAATGTTTGAGTTATACCTAACGGGATTAGAATGTCTCATTTGTTTTGACGTTGATGACGAGTAAGATTTATCTACTTCAAACCATTTACCATATTTAAACGCAAATATTGGATACCATGCATATGATTTAACAATATAAACCCACTCATTATCGTTTTCTAATTTCCAAATACCCTCCAAGTTAGATCCTTTGAAAGGGATCTTATCTTTTGTAAAACCACCGGCATTACTATTAACTATTTTAGATTGTTTTGCGTATATCTTTGGATCTTTAAATTCTGATTTTGTAACGTTTTCATAATCACCATTGGGTCTATAATTTAAAGTATATATGTGGTAATAGTTAGTTGCCTTATCTTCTGGGATATTGAATGTTCTAAGTGAGTTTCTCAAAAACTCAACCAATTTACTTTGGGTTCCGAGTTCTTTTTTAAATTTATTAATAAATTTAAATAACTTAATTTCCATAGCATCAAATGCTTTTTCCTCAGTTTCTTCCTTAATAATACGTTTAATTAATTGATCCATAATAATATAAATATATCTACAATATTATTTGTGTTAAATTATATTTAAAATAAAAAATTATGGCTCATGCAGTAATACACGCAAAATCATCAGTCAAAAAATATGGGGGACTATATACTGACTATTTATACCTACACGAATGGCTTGATGAATCCAAATTATGGTATCCTTATTCCTTTCATAGAATGTTTAGACACCACACGATGGGTATCCACGAGGGTGAACAAAGATTTGGGACTCACTTCACCAATTCGGATGGGAAAGTTGTTTACACTAGGTATATTTTAACGGATCACATTATGGAAGATTGTTATGGTCACGTTCCAACACCGATGGAATGGATGGATGCAATGAAGAGTAAGGAGAAACCTATGTGGGCAATTAGAACATTAAAGGTTGAAATTGAGGAATAAGAAGTATTTATATTAAAAAAGATTATGAGTGATACGGTTAAACTACATCCAGATTTAAAAAAGAAGGTTGATTTGTTATTCAAATATTTAAGTGGTAATGGGGATCAGATCTATAAATATGGTTTTGGTGCGATACGTGGTTATATGGAGGAGTATGGTGATGAATTTAGTAGTAATGAATTTGTCGTACCAACAAATAATTGGTTAGATAATATAATGGAAGAATTATTTAAAACTTATTATCCTGAATATATTAGTGATTATGCGGGTAATGAACAGGACGAATATTATTTTGTTAGGTTTAAGATTAGACCACACACCAAACAGATACAAGTGGGTGTTGATTGGGCAGAAACAAGAGGTGAGAATTATGATTCTAGTGTTGAGTTTAAGGATGATAGTCCCATACCCGAATTTATGAATGGGATTAATTCAAATGAATTAATTATTCAGTTTCAAGGTGGTGGTGATGATGGTTATGTTGAGGATAATGGTGTTAATGAAAAAGGTGAGACACACCAATTAAGTAATAATGTTGAAACGGAAATTATTAGGGCATTGAATGGTGAGTTTGGTGGTTGGGAAAATAATAATGGGGCGTCTGGTACAATAATGATTAATATGGGTGATGAAGAGATTCAAATAAATATTGAATATTATGATCAAGAATATGAAGATTCTGGATTTGAATTAAATATTATTGAGTAATTGATTGTATAAGATATTTATAGATAAATAAAAATTAAAACATATAATATGTCATTTACAAGAGAACAAGTTGAATTGGCGGTTAGGACCAAAGGTTATAAATGGTTTAATGATGACTCAAATAAGGGTTATGATGTGAATATCGTTGGGATAAGAAATAATGCACCATCGGTTGCAGATAAAGTTACAAATGTATTTGATGATTTCATTACACTTTCTTTTAAAGAAAATGGTGTTTGGAAATTCTATATTTGGAATAATACAACAGATCCAGGTAAAAAGGGGGTTGAACAATTCCACAATTCTAAAGGTGTTGCTAGGTTAGTACCAGGACAATATCGTTCTGTTTGGGCGATTGATAAACACCAAGGTAAATACGAAGCACTTTGTCAAAGAAATGGTAATGTAAAAGTTTATCGTGATGGTGACAAGAATAATGTATTCTCTGAATCTATTATTGATACAGGTATGTTTGGGATTAATATTCATAAAGCTGGTCAAGATTCAACATGGGTAGAAAATTGGAGCGAAGGTTGTTCCGTGTTCAAACGAGTTAAAGACTTTGATGTGTTCATGTCTATATGTAAAAAAGCAGCAAAAATACACGGAAATTCATTCACATATACTTTAATTGAAAGTACTGATATAAAATAATATGAAAATTTTAATAAACGAAAGACAAGAACAATTAATTAACCGACACAATAGTGGTGCACCAATTCTTGAGGAATTTTTATCTGAAGGTAAGACAATAATCAATGAAGAAGTTGCGTCAAAAATTGGTTGTGATGCTTATAATGTAAAGTCATTAGAAAAGAAGTTTTGTTCTAAATTAAATAATGCTGAATATAGACCAATACTTTATCCTTTTATTAGTAAAATATTGGAGAGTAAAAAGAAAAAATGGATTAAAACAATTGGTGAATCTGATTTGGTTGAAACTTTTCTTATTTTAGATAAATTAAATAATCTTGATCCTGGTAAAAAATGGCAATATCCTTGTAACTTAAACGCTAATAATATTTGTTATGGGACTATTACTGATTTTATTAATGGGCCTTTAAGGGAAGTATCTTTTGTTTATGATGAAAATAAATGGTTGCAAATTAATAAATTGGACACTAACTATTCTGATAGTGCGGTATTAATAACGGATATTATTAGAGATTCCAGAACTTTAGATATGGAAAAAATATATCAAGATTTAATTAATGGTGACAAAAATAGTTTATCGGACGCAGTGAAAGTTGCTTCCAACTATCCCGATTTTATTTACAATAAATATTTGGTTACGCCCGACAGATATATAGAATACTCAATAAAAAATTCCAAAGAAGGGGCTGATGTTGAAAACATAATTGTTAAATTAATGGAAGATAATAATTATAAATTGATTTATCCATTAATTAATAATGTTGGTGGAGGAGGAGATCCTATTGATATGTTATTGGGTGTGGATTTAATTATGTTAAGCCCTGAAGGTAAATTGGTAACGATACAATGTAAAAAAGTGTGGAGCATTATTGATGAGCAATCAACTATGTTAAATCCTGAAATGGGTGCGTTTAAAATCAATGGAAAACCCTACGTGTCAAAACAAAGGAATTTGGATTATGTTGGTTATGGTACTTTGAATGGTGATGCAATTGTTGCCAAAAGACAAAGTGAGGTTGTTAGAAAAGGTAATGAATATGGGTATAATCCGAATAAAAAAGTATTACCAACACCATTAGGTAAAAGTACGGTATTTTATATTGATAAAAGTGCGGTAATTGCTGAAACCATATTTTAATAATGAAAATAATAATAACTGAGTCACAATATAAATCACTTACTGAAGAAAAAATTAAATGTAAGAAGTGTGGTCATTCTTGGGATAAAGAGGTTGATGATAAACATCCTTATTTATGTCACGAATGTGGTTGGGATCAGAAAGAAAAGAAATACAATAAAAAGGAACTTAAAAAGTTTTGGGATAATTACAAAAACAAATGAAAAAAATATTAATAATCATATTAACAATATTATTTATTACTTCTTGTAAGTCTAGTAAGTGTGGTTGTGATTCGTATGGTCAAATACAACAGGTTGAACAAATAAAGGTATGAAATATATTCTAAAAGAATCCCAACTTAAGGGACCACATAAAGTTATTCGTAAGTTATATGATGAGTATGGGTATCATAAGGCTAAACAACTTGTGGGGTTTAATACTAAACAATTTGTTAACTTATTACTTGTTGATGGTGAAGAGATAGGTTTTGAATTATGTAATACAATATTATCTGATTTGTTGTCAGAAAAGTCCTTGGATGTAAATTTTAAAGTTGATGATTTTGTTTGTGATATAGAGCTTGGGTATACTTGGACTTGGGATGTTACTTATTATAATAAAAAACGTGGTGAATCTTTATCGCTTTATGCAACACCATTTTACGATGATTATGAAATTCCGTTTGATACTAGTCTTTATTTATTAGAAAGACCTGATATTCTTGATGGGGATTTTATTGTTGAGGATAATTTTAGTAGTGAGACTTTATTTAGGGAAACTATACCTATTGATCGGAAATTTTATTCTTTGGATGATCTAATTGATTTTTATAATAACACATATATTCCAACATTAAAAGAAGTTGGGATGGAAATGATTGAGAATTATCGTCAAGAATTTGTTGATATGTTTAATAAAGGAATGTTGTAATTAAATTAATAAACCCCACTCTAGTCTAGAAATGGGGATTAATTTCTTTGGTTACGAATTTTTACATTCGCCAGATCTCAAACAATAACCACCTAATGCTAATGCCCCAAGGATCATTGGGATAAAGAACCCAGCACCACCCATCAAAGATAGATGTAACGCTACCGCTCCTGACATAATGGATGACAACATAAGTGCTCCATATTTAGATGTTTTAGGGATGATTAAACCAATCACACCGATCACTTCCAATACACCCGTTAGGGCCATATAAGGTAGTAAATTCATTGATGTGAAGTTATTAACCATCTCTTGTGTTCCGATAATTTTGGAAATTCCTGACATTCCCAACATAAATGAAACGATAATTGTAAGAACCCAACCCAAATTTTTAAGTGTTAGATATTTCTTCATAGTTAAATTATATTGTATTTTATTTGTTTAGTCAATAAAATATGTTATCTTTGTTGGTAGAAATAAAAAAGTTATGAGTAAATTTAAAATAGGAGATACGGTACGGTGTGTTGTAAATGGAACGGCCTTTAAACCTAAAGCTAATGGATACAAACCAGATAAAGAATTTGTGGTGGATTTCATTCGTAGACATATTGATGGTGATATATATTTTCCTAAAGATGAGCATGGTGTATTTGAACGTGATCTAATATTAGTTAAATCATTACATAAAACATTACCTAAGTCATTTGCTTGTAAAAACACAAATCAAGAGTTGTGGGATAAATATATTGGGTGGTTGAATGAAAACTTTCATGCGAAATATGATGGAAAATCTAAAACTTTCACATATTATGGTATAGATAAATATGGGGTCTGCGATTATGATGCAAATGGTAACTATTTTGACAAAATCATATCCCTTGAAGAATGGGATGAAATAGTAAATGGGACACAAATTAAAACAGAAGAAGTTATGAAAAAATACACAATTACAAGAATACAATTAAAAGAAATACATGATATATCATGTGTTTCATGGAAATCTAAAATCCAAACATATACATTGCGTAATCCATTTGGAAATACCTTTGAATTTACTCAAGAAGAAGTAGATACAATGTTTAAAGCAGCTACACTAGACCAAACACCAGTACTTGAAGGTATCTTTGGTAAACAAACAAGGGAAATTGATTTATCAAAAGGTACAGTTGATGGTAACGTATTATTTGATACTACTAGGAATCTTACGAATGCATTGATGTGTGTAAGAGCGGGTGGTAAATATGAAAATAAAGCATTTATCCTTAGTGATGTATATAATTGGGAACTAGTTAAAGATGTTAATAACAATTTATGTTTAGTACCAACAAGAAAATAAAAGGAAAATGGAAAATAAGGACATAAAATATGTTGGTTTAATTGCTTTGGGGGTATATCTCTTATCAAGTTATATAATGGGTAGTTTGGATCCGTTTGAATCGTGGAAATTCACAAGACTCGTTCAAGTAGGGATATTTGGGGTTTTAACTTGGGGTTACTTCCAATTTAAAAGATGATTTGACAAAACAAATTTAATTTGTTATATTATTGCGTATGAAGTTTAAGATTGAAAAAACAAATAAGTGGTATGTTGATGAGTATTATGTTTTGTATAAGAAGAATTTCTTTGCAAGATGGAAATATGTTAGAAATAATGCAAAGTTTATCACATATTGGAGAACAAAAAAAGGTGCTGAGGCGTATATTCACCAAGAAAAAAATAGATTTGGTTTAATTAAATAATTATGAAAACTTATAGACAGAAATTATCAAAATGGGTTGAGGAAGAAATAAAGTCTTCGGTAAATGATGAGGTTGTTCATGCGCTTGAGAATGTAAAAACAAAGATCAAGGAGATGGAGAAGGAGGAGATACATATGGTTAATTCAACCTACGAAAAAGGTTATAATGACGGACAAAGTAATAAACGTAGAGTGGTTAATTATTATGCTGAAACATATAAAACGCATGACATCCTTAAAGGTATGGTTAGACCATTCAAAAGACATTCAAACTAATTAAATAAAACAATAAACGATATGGAAAATAGAAGTAAGCATTATGGTGATGTTGCCAAATGGGTTGAGAGTGTGATTGATTCTTGTGTAACGATTGAACAGGTATGGTCGGCACAAAAGTTAGTTCGTAATTTTAGAATTCAACTGAGTTGGAGCAATTATAAAGGTATGTTAAAGTGGGATATTATACGTCCGTTGGAAGATAAGTTAGCGGTGATGATTGAGAAACTTTCAAGACGAGTAAGATGATTGATGATGTGTCAGATATGACCAAAGAAAAAAATCAACTTGAGGGATAAATAAATAATTTAAAAAATAAGATTTAATGGAGTATATGGTATTTTTGGGTGGTGATATTGTTAAATTCACTAGTGGAATGAATAAATTGTTTGAGGATGGTTGGATCCCACAAGGAGGTGTTAGTGTTGTAAGTGATGCTCTTGGGGTAAGATATTTCCAAGCGATGGTTAAAATCAAATAATTTTGGTATATTTGTGTTATGGGAAATTTTAGATTATATGAGGTAGGTGGAAAAATTAGGGATGAGATCTTAGGTTTAGAATCTAAAGATGTTGATTATACCGTTGTACCGAGTGATGAACTTTTAAGTGTGGTTGGAACTGCTGAAGAAATGTTTGAGGTATTGGTTGAGGAATTAAAGGAACAAAACTATGAATTGTTTTTGATTACACCTGATTGTTTTACCGTTCGTGGTAAGTTTCCAAAGGATCACAAATATCAAGGGGTTGCGGACTTTGTTTTAGCAAGAAAGGAGATTGGTTATGTGGAAGGAACAAGAACACCAATTGTTGTGCCAGGAACACTTAGAGATGATTTGGAACGTAGAGATTTTACCGTTAATGCAATGGCAAAAGGTGATGATGGTGTGATTATAGATTTGTTTGATGGTATGAAGGACTTAGAGAAAATGGTTTTAAGGACTCCACTACCAACAAAACAAACATTTGATGATGATTCGTTACGCATAATTAGGGCAATCAGATTTTCTATTACAAAAGGTTTTAGTTTAAAACACATTGATTACTACATCAACAACTATGATTACGAAGGTAAGATGGGTGTTGTGTCATCTGAAAGAATTAGGGAGGAATTATACAAATGTTTCATTCACGATACAATGGGAACGTTGGATCTGTTAAATGATTACCCGACACTTAAAAGATATATTTTTGAGAATAAATTAATGTGGTTGAAACCCACAATGGAACAACGAGGGTAATAATTACTCTTCAAAAATGAACGAGGGCAATGAACGCCCTCGTTTAAAATCAAAAAAATAAATTAAAAAGTTTGTGTATATATAAAAAAGTATTATCTTTGTAAGAGACAAGGAGGAAATACTAACTATATAAAAACATAAAACGATGGAAACAATTCAAGTAACACAACAAGAGATCTGGGCGGCAACAAGATCTATGGTATACAAGAGTAAGAAATCTTACACTCGTAAGTCAAAACATAAGAACAAGAAGTTCTAAGATCGTAACCCCGAGAATATCACTCGGGGATTTTTTATGTTTAAAAAAAACATTATCACCATTTGATATATTTATAGATAATGAAATCGTTAATCAAAAAAATATTAATAGAGGAGACCAAAGAACGTAATTATGATAACGTTATAAAACATGCTACACACTATATTAAAAATGTGGGAATAAATGGTTTATGTAATGTTAAATTGGTTAAAAGTGATGTAGATATTATTGGTGTCATATTTACTCAGGGACATATTGGAGATACTAAATTACATATTTTGGAAGGGTTATTGAAAAAAATATTTCACATTAGTTTTATATTAGTTGAGTATTGGAAAAGTAGTTGTTCGGAATTTAATTTATTAAAGTTGGATGAAGGACGTATATTAAAGGAGGAAACATCATTACATACCAGATTATTAAAAATGATTAATAATGGTGATTTTTTAACTGCAATTAGATCTGTTGGTGGTTATGGTAATTTAAGAAAGATAATGAAGGGAATTGACTATCTTTCTAAGGATGTTATGGTTGATACGATTAAAGGGGTTTTGGAAGGTAAAGGGTCTCTTGGTCTTTATGAATTGGGGTTAACTCCAATAACCATAAGAACTATTGGTAATGAAGTGCATCATATTGAAGTAATATCGGACAATGGTCTTTGGATAGATGTTTATGTTGATTATGATAATGATGATGATCCTATTGATGGGTATAGTTTGAGTTATGAGGATATTAAAAGAAATGATTTATTTGAGTTATTTGATGGTATAATTGAATATTATGAGGATTATAGTGATGATGAAAACGATCATATGTGATGAGAGAATTAATTAAACATATATTAAAGGAGGAAACTGACGAAATTTTTAATTTCTTTAGACGTAGATTTACACCTGAAGAAATTAATGATGCTTTTAAATCTGTTGAGGACTATGTTAATAAACTACAATGGAGATCTGAAATGAGTGAGAGTGGTTATCTCAGAGTTTTTACTAGTATTTTAATGGATGAGTTTCACGGAGTATTAAGTAATTGGGGAACCTCAGATTTTGAATATGTTAAAACTGCTAATATGTTGGGTGAACTTTTTAATGATAAAATTATAGATTCATATCATAAAAACAATTAATATGAAGGAATTAATTAAACATATATTAAAGGAGGAAACAATTGACTTGTCGCAAAGTCTTATG
>Ga0105097_10001407_pt1 | contig 11486 bp, 8 predicted proteins | sample PPLLak12cMay2015_FD_87035 | JGI IMG/M metagenome (GOLD analysis project Ga0105097, IMG submission 87035) | Freshwater sediment microbial communities from Prairie Pothole Lake near Jamestown, North Dakota, USA - PPLs Lake P7 Core (1) Depth... | ecosystem: Environmental > Aquatic > Freshwater >... | reverse complement strand
TTTTGGCAACGTCTCCTGCGGCTGAGTTCACTATCGTCTTGATGGGGCCAAGGTAGGACAACTCACCGCAGTGCTTATGAAGGGCTTGAGCCATGTAGTAATGTGTGCCCGACCACGATTCCCTGCTTCTCGCGTCGCTGGCAGTGACAAGTCCAATTCTCATGTGACCATCCTCATTATTCACCTAAGAAATTCCTTGGCTGGACAGTACCGTCAGTTGCTGTTGTTCTGCAAAGCCAAGGGCTGATGAAACGGCCGGGGTGTAACTTGGGGTGGAGGAGCAGTATCGCTCTTGGTTCTTACTACCGCGCAGCACAAATCTGCGGACTTCGTCGACTACTACAGCTTCAGTCCGGTCGTGAACAGCACGAAGACAAGGTTTTCATGACGAAGAATCGCATGCAAGTCCGACTCTGTTCTCTTGGACACAACCGATCGCTAATCTATCCCCAGTTTCTCCCTGGCCAAAGCTGTGGACTCTGGATTCTCCATGAGCGCTAGTTTGTCGAGAGCGCTGGAACGATCAAGGTATCCTTCCCTGACTAAGTTCGCCAACTCACAGGCATAGGGATGGAATCCAAACCTCTGGATATGTACAACGTTGGCAAAGGAATTCAGGAGGCAATTGGTCGAATTGGCATCGACATCCTGTGGAGCCTTCCATCCGAAACTGGAGATGTGTCTATAGATATCTTCCTCATTGTAGTCTATGAAAGCCAGTGGGTGGATATTGTATGGAAAGCGATAGCTGCCGCTGAAGTGCTTCTCTTCAAGAAAATACGGCCTTATGTCGTCACCGGCGATCTTGTGCAAGGGATCGAAGAGTGTCTTCTGCATCATTCTCACCATGCCGGGGTTGTTGTGCATTATGGAAGAGGTGATTGGAGCTTGGCCGGGAGACCATCCAAAGGCAATGAAGGGGATGTCTTTCTCAAGGGCAAGGCGCAGTGCGCTGGATTTCACGATTGCCATGCAGGAAGTGCAGATGGTGCTGGCTCTCTCCAAAGTCTTGGGAGGGAATATGTCCTCAACAGCACACGTGCGGAAGATCTTGGCCAATACGTGGAAACTGGGCTTGAAGAACATGTGGTCTATCCCCAGTCTTTCTACGACGTTGCGTATGTTACTTGATGCTTGGTTCGCAACGAACCCGTTGTCAAACGTAAACGCGAGAACGTTCAGCCCATACACCTCTTTCAGCATGGCCAGAGTGTAGGTGCTGTCCTTGCCTCCGCTATAGCACATGAGCGCGTCATAGCTAGTCTTGCCCTTGTACTTCGAGACCAAGCCGTCGAACCTGTCTTTGTACTCGGCAGCTTTCTGCCTTCGTCCCTCTCTGTCCTGCGACTCAAGACAGTAGTTGCACACACCCTGTCCGTCAAAGCTTATTCTAGGGAAGGTTTCCGGCAGCACACACCTCGTACATACTCGCGGTTCCATGGCCACTTCCTCCTTTGGATGCCAAGACGGTTCAGGTAGGCGAATCGGGAGTTGGTGGTGCGACTCCCAGGTGCTTGGTCGCGTTATGTTTGGAAGTGAAATCCCTGAACGCCCTCTTGACCTGTTCCTCGGTGAGGTCCATCGCCACACAGACCTCTCCGATCGGTACTCTGTTCCCCCAGGCGTACAACAGAAGATCCAGCGTCTCATATGGCATGCGGAAGTAGTACTCCTCATCGGTCACAGCGAAGCTATGGGTGTCCGGGCTTGGTGGCCTGTCTATGATCTCCCTGATGACTCCGAGGTATTCGGCAAGCTGGTATACCTGGGTCTTGTACAGATGATACAGTGGCTCGACGTCTACACCGCCGTCTCCGTACTTGACGAAGAACCCCTGCACCGCCTCGCTCTTGTTAGTCGTGCCGCAGACCAGGTAGTTCTCCCTCTCTGCATAGTGGTACAAGCAAACCATCCTCGTTCTCTGTTTGACGTTCGTGGCGGCCACTATCGCACGCAGGCTCTGGTTGTTGAGCCGGGCGGACCGGATGTTCCCGCCGCCATCCTGAACCTTGAGTGTGAAGTAACTCAGAGCATCTCTAGAGAGCAGGTCGGCAGGAAGGGCGATCTTGGATTTCCACGAACTCTCGTAGTCACGGAATACGGCCCTGATGGCATTGTCGCGCCTTTCGTAAACCCCAAAGGCATCCAGCGTGCGTGTGATATCGAAGGTCTCAGAGGCAATACCCATCTTGCGGACATGCTTTCCCGCATATTCTGCGCTCTTGGGGCTGGACTCCTTCTCGGGCAGCATCAACCCCAGGACCCTTTCCTTGCCCAGCGCCTTCACGCATAGCTCGGCGCTCAGGGCAGAGTCGATACCCCCGCTCAATCCAACGACAGCGCCGGCTTTTCTCATGTCACCGACATGCTTCCGAATGAAGGAACAAATCCGCTCTGTCTCAGCGTCACAGTCGATCGTCAGAATGTCCCTGCGAAAAGCCATACCGCTCACCGACCTCACTTGCAAACACGCGGTCTCGCCAAGCTATCCACGAGTGCGACTCTCTGCCACATTTCGGCAATGCGCTGGGATGCCTGCAAAACCTTCGATATTCCGATAACGGAGACCACCAAACGAACGGAAAGAGCCTCCCAGGCATAATGCTGCTGAGGTCTGACCTATCAAGCCATCGCGGGGCAGGACTCCCTGAGGTGAACCTAAGTGCGCTCCGATGTCATGCAACGTCGCTTTGCCCCGCTGACGAGCCATAGCCTCTCTGTCTGCGAATGTCATACGACATGCCTCTTGATGGAGGCTAGGAGGCAAGTCCTCTCTTCTTCTCCACGAAGGCCACGAGTCTGTCCACCGAATCCAGGTTCTCCGGCATGAGCTCTTCGTCTTCCACTCGTATGCTGAAGCTCTCTTCAATGAACGCCACCAGATCCAAGACACCGGTTGAATCCATGATTCCCTCTTCCAGAAGAGACGCATCGTCTCTTAAGCTTTCCTCCCCTCCCGGGACCAGAAAGTGAGCAGTGATGTATCTTCTCAGACGACCTCTGATGTCTTCTCGTGTACTATGCTTCCTGCTCAAGACGCTGCCTCCTGTCTGTTTGCACCTGTCTGTTTCCTCATGACAATACGCAAGTAGTTACTATGCCGGAAGAGCGTCGCATCTCGCTAGGCCCGCACAAGGGCACAGCCAGCCGGCTAACTGCCAGCCCCTCAGTCCAACGCTCCGAATATAGCATCATCTATCCGTCCATTCAATACCGGAATGTATGATACCATGCCACTTGTTCCAGAGTTGGGGCCGCAATCTGCTGCAGGAACACGCAATCACCGTTCACCACGACAGGATTGAGATCCTGCGATATCACTATGTCCAACGCGTTTGTGGCACTACTGAATCATCTCCGCGCATCTCGCCCGGTCTATCTTGCCCGTCAACTTCTTGGGCAAAGCCCGAACAAAAGTGATCCTGTCGGGGACCTTGTACCTGGGGAGTCTCGCTGCGCAGTAGTCCAGTACATCGCTGGCTTGGCAATCGTCTCTTACGGGCACTGCCACCGCTATGAGGCTCTTCCCCTTGAATTCATCTGGCCTCCCTAGAACGGCGACCTCCACGATGAGGCCGCTCGCCATTGCAACGTCCTCGATTTCCTGTGGGTTGATCCGGTGGCCGCTCACCTTAAGGAGGTTATCCTTGCGCCCCACTAGGAAGTAGTATCCTTCATCGTCGACGTAGGCCAGGTCGCCCGTATGATAGCCGTTGTGGTCCAGCACCCGCGCTGTGGTCTCCGCGTCCCTCCAGTAGCCCTGCATGATATTGTCTCCCGACGCCGTGATCTCGCCCACCTGCCCGACTGGCATCTCAGTACCATCCTCACCTAAGACACGAAGCGCGACTCCCGGAATCGCCTTGCCGATCGAGTCCATCTTCCGGTCGAATTCCGCCGGATCGAGGTAGCTTAGCCTCGCGGAGGCCTCTGTCGCACCGTACATGACGTAAAGCAAAGTGTGTGCAGGCAGCACGCGTCGAAGGTCCTGCTTGATCTGCCGCGACATGTGGCCGCCGGCCTGCGAGCAGTATCTCAGCGAGACTAGCCTGTCCCTGCTTGCTGCCAGGGGAGACCGATGCAGCAGATAGGCGTATGTCGAAGGCACCCCTGACATTCCGGTCACCTGCTCATCGATCATCTGTCTGATGACTGCCCCGGTATATGCAAAAGCGTTGTTGATGACCACGGAACCACCAACTGCGAAATGGGTGTTCAAGAGAGACTTCCCCATCACATAGAAGAACGGGAGGACCACCATCTGACGATCGCCTGACGTCAGGTGCAGATACGTACAGATGGAATCCGTGTTTTGAACGATACTGCGGTGAGTAAGCATGACTCCCTTGGGTTCTCCAGTGGAGCCCGACGTGTAGATGAGGCATGCGAGGCTCGACGGGTCGATTGGCAGGTGGAGATCGGACGCGTCGCCGTCGCTGACGATATCTTCCAACTTCACCACCGGAAAAGGCGTGTCCGTCCATTTCATTGTGGGCTGCGACGTGACCAGCGCCCGCACACTATGCGATGAACGCAGCGTGTCCGAAAGAAGACTCTCAAACCGCGTGGATGAAATGACCGCTGCTGGCTCAATTTCCTTCAGCAATGGACTGAGTCCATCCGGCTTGACGTCGGTGCTGAGGGATACGAAGGTGGCGCCGGTCTTCAAGACACCGTAGTAGCTGATCACATACTCGATGGAATTGTGAAGGATGACGGCAACGCGTGTATCTGCACCCACTCCCACATTGATGAGCGCGCGCGCAACCCGATTCGCCATGGTGTCAATCTGTCCATAGGTCGCACGGGTCCCTTGGTGAATAAGCGCTATCTTGTCGGGATACTTCCTGGCACTTTCTTCCAGGAAGTGGTGTATGAGGGTCATGTTCACCGGAAGCATGCAATTCCAAGCCCCGAGTGCAATTATACTTCAATGGTGCTCATCGAGGAAACCGGAGAGGAGACTAGTCCATAGGCGTACAGCGGCATCGGACAGGAACGCCTTGTTGGATGCGGCCGGATGGGGACAGATCTTCAACCCGTAACACACGCTGACGGCGACATTGCCTTGAACTGTACTGCGTGGGGTGAGTAACCGGGAAGCAGGACCCCGTATGGTTGGAAGGGACGAAACGGGCGGATTTCCTGGATAAGTTGATTCACACCATCCAAATATGTGAGATTACGTATAGCCACTCCAGTCCCCAGAGGGTATCGTTGCTGATGGAGGACCACGATCTCTGATTGAATGGGGGTGACCTGGGCCCTGACGTACTAAGCAGAATGCAGGAGAGGGTAGCGCCAATTGCCAGGCTCGTGCCCAACTCCCGCATCAGGTGGTCCAAAGCCTTTCTGTAGGATAGCCTTGCTTGGGGAAAGGTTGTGGAGATTGGGGCCGAAGACGACCTGACTGGCCGTTTCCGCTGCCCCGTGTCTATGATGTGCTGATTCGATACCCTAACCTCATGGTGATGGCTGTGCTTGCATCGGTGTGCTATGATAGTTTGTTTGGCCGTGTGGATTGAAACAGGAACTTTGGTGAGCGCGAGTCTCGAGACAGTCCGCCGGCCATGTGCGGAGACAGAGAGGAGTGACAGCGCTGGCGTATTGACACGATCAGAGCAGCAAAGGGGATGTTGGGAGAGGCGTCAGCCCGTTTCGGGTGCTGGAGCACTTGAACGGCGGTGAGACGAGGTGAAAACCGACCCAAAGTGGTCGGGTCTTGTTTTTGTATGTGGAGTGATGATACCTGCTCGACGGAGGTTTTGGGAACCAGCCTGGGATGCAAAGCGGGTGCTTCGCATCCCCCGATTGGTTTTGTCGTCAGAGGCAGGGTCGCCTTCTGGTGCGGCTTGCGGACGGCATCTCTGTTGGGACCCGGCAAGGGATACAGGTGGTCATTGGCGACTAATGTTGTGAAGCGCGCCGACGCACGGTACGCTGACATCCAGATTGGACTCAATGGAATTAAAGGAACGATAGGAGAAGACGACCTCTAAGCACTGATTCCGACGAAAACCCCGGGAAGCGTTGAGCCGCCATCTGTATCTTGGTCACTTGGGTGGTGGGGAGCTAGTAGTGAAACCGACCCCTTAGAAGGTCGGTTTTCTTTTTTGAAGCCAAGGTGGCATTAGGAGCTGGGAATGGCAGGCAACAACAAGCGAGTAATTGAGATGGCGAGTCCGTCACTGGACGAACATGACATCCAGGTGGTTGTGGACACGCTTAGGTCAGGGATCTTGGCCCAGGGACCCAGAGTTGCCGAATTTGAGGGTGCTTTCGCGGCCTACACAGGTGTGAAGCACGGGATTGCTGTGAGCAACGGGACGGAAGCACTGCACGTTGCCTTGCTCGCGGCAGGAATAGGTGCTGGCGACGAGGTGGTCACTACGCCGTTCAGCTTCATTGCTACTGCCAATGCCATTCTCTTCTGTGGGGCAAAGCCTGTCTTTGTCGATATCGACGAGACTGACTTCAATATGGACGCCCCGCTCCTGGCGAAGGCGATCACCCGGCGGACGAAGGCGGTCATCATAGTCCATCTCTACGGGCAGCCGTGCGACATGGATGAGATCATCCGGATATGCCGTGAGAATAACCTGACACTGATAGAAGACGCCTGTCAGGCGCATGGGGCAGAGTATCGAGGGAGGAAAGTGGGCTCATTTGGGATTGGCTGCTTTTCCTTCTACGCCACGAAGAACATCACTACTGGTGAGGGTGGCATGATCACTACTGATAGCGCTGATGTGGCCAGGAAAGCGAGACTGATCCGAAGTCACGGTCAGAGCGAAAGGTACGTGCACCAGACGCTGGGGTTCAACTACCGCATGACCGATTTTGCCGCGGCACTAGGTATCTGCCAGCTCAAGAAGCTGGATGATCTCAACAGGAAGCGAGCCTCCAACGCAGCGTTCCTGTCCGGCCAGATCGCCGGCATAAGAGGGCTTACGGTCCCGGCCATCGGCCGGGACAGGAAACATGTGTTCCATCAGTTCACTGTCAGGGTATCCGCCGCCTTTGGGATGTCAAGAGACGAACTCGCGGCGAACCTGAAAAAGAAGGACATAATGACGGGCATCCATTACCCGATACCTATACACAGGCAGCCTTTCTACCGGGACCTGGGATATGATGCGCACCTCCCGGTCTCAGAACGCGCTGCGGCAGAGGTGCTCTCTTTGCCGGTCCATCCCGGCCTTGATGATCAGGACCTGAGGCACATTGTCCAAAGCCTGAAAGATGCTGCCGATAATGCTCGTCTCGATCGGCAGGCAGACACTCCCAAGACAGCGGCTGCCGAGAGGGCCATTGAGTCCACACAGCCGGTCCAGGCCAGCGCCAGCCGATTCTGGCCGGACGGAGCCGATGTCTCCAGGGATGTGGTTCTACGCGGACAAGTGAATATAGGCAAGGGAACGGTGGTTGAAAACAACGTCACTCTGGGCCATCGGGACGATGGTGTGCTCACCATAGGCGAGAACTCGCGTATTCGATCCGGGAGCATCATCTATTCTGATGTATCTATTGGAAAGGGGCTCAAGACTGGCCACAATGTCCTGATCAGGGAAGACACCCAAATCGGCGACAACGTTCTCGTGGGTACGAATACGGTGGTTGACGGTCATTGCCGGGTTGGAAATAGTGTGGCCATGCAGACCAACGTGTATCTGACTGCCTACTCAACGGTCGAGGATGGGGTTTTCCTTGGTCCCTGTTCAGTGACAACGAATGACAAGTACATGGAGTATGGAGCCAAGCTCACAGGGGCTACAATCAAGAAAGAGGCCAGGATAGGCGCCAACTCTACTATTCTGCCGGGCATTACCATAGGAGAGAAGGCCGTAATTGGATCAGGGTGCGTAGTGACCAAGGATGTGCCAGACAGGGCGGTTGTAGTAGGGAATCCGGCCAGAGAGATTCATAGGAATGCTGGCGCCAAGGCTGTCAGCGGTTCTCCCGAGAAGGGTCAGTGAGCAGAGATCACGGGCGAGATCTGAGATGATTAAGAACAAGAAGATTGCAGTCATCGGCATGGGATACGTTGGTATCCCGGCTGCTGTGCTCCTTGCCGACGCCGGCTACAAGGTGACTGGGATTCAGCGGAGATCTGCGAGGTCCGGGTGGAAGATCGACTGGCTGAACGAAGGGAAATGCCCCATCGGCGGCAATGAGCCGGAGCTGCCGCAAATGCTGCAGAGAGTGGTGCAAGAGGGTCGGTTTGCAGTGACAGACGACTATTCCACGCTGTCAGACGTGGACATTATCCTCATTGATGTTCAGACTCCTACGGACGAGACTCACGTGCCAAAATATGAATCGCTTGGGGAAGCGTGCCGCCAGGTCGGGAAGTACTTGCGGCCAGGGAGTCTGGTGGTTATAGAATCTACTGTCGCGCCAGGGACAACCGAGCATGTGGCCAAGCCGATTCTTCAAGAAGTGTCCGGCCTTTGCGCTGGTCTCCCCAAGGGATTCGGCCTTTGCTTTTCTTATGAGCGGGTCATGGTCGGCAGGCTCATTCACAACATCAGGGAGTATCCCAAGATCGTTGGCGCCATGGATGACGAGAGCAGGAACATGGCTATGGACATGTACCGATCCATTGTCAGGGCTGAGGTGCGTGGGACGGACATAATGACCGCTGAGGTCTCGAAGACGGTGGAGAACGCCTATCGAGACGTGCAAATCGCGTTCGCCAATGAAGTCGGCCTGCTGTGCGAGTCTCTGGGCATTGACGTTCATGAGGTCAGGAAGATCGTGAACGGACTCCCCAACGATCCTTCGGCACCCCATGCCAATCCGGTTCGGAACATGCACTTCCCTGGGGCTGGTGTGGGTGGGCACTGTCTACCGAAAGACACTTGGCTACTCATGCACGGCTACGGCACCTATGCCAAATCGAAGCACCAATACCCGACCTCGGTCCTGACAACTGCCAGGCACTTGAACGATTGGATGCCAATCCATATGGTGGATCTCTTGGAGGCGGCATTGGCAGAAGCAGGGAAGGAAATCAGAGGATCGCGCATTTGCGTGTTGGGTTATGCATTCCTGGAGAACTCTGATGATCCCAGGAATACGCCGACCTTGCCGCTGCTCAAGGAACTCGAGAGCAGAGGAGCAACTTGCGTGGTTCATGATCCGTATGTCAAGGAAGACGAAGGACTTCAAATTGAGAGTGATATAGATAGTGCCTTGAAGGGGAGTGACGCAATGGTACTGATGACAAAACATGAGGAGTACCGATCCGTCACGCCGGAGCGCTTGAAGGACCTGTTGCGGTCGATGATCGTGATTGATGGAAGAGACATGTTTAGTCCTGGTGAGTTCCAGGATTACGGTTTCATCTTCAAGGGAGTGGGGAAAGGCCACATCAACAAGGACAGGAACTGCTCTCGGACGGGATCCGTGTGTGCAGAAAGCACGCTTCACCGTGCTGACGCACGGCGAACGGGAACTCACAGGTGAGCGGAGGTTATGACATGGTTAAGGTTGGTGTTGTAGGTCTAGGCGTCATGGGGCAGCACCATGCGAGGGTGTATTCAGAATTGGGCTGCGAATTCGTGGGGGTAGCTGATGCGGATATAGACAAAGCGCGGATAGTCGGTGAACACTACGGCATCCCGTATTACGCGGACTATCGTGAACTGCTGCCTCGTGTCGATGCTGTGAGTGTCGTGGTTCCCACCAGTCTGCACCATAAGGTGGCTATGGACTTTCTCGGCAGAGGAGTTCATTGCCTAGTGGAGAAGCCCATAGCCTCCAGGCTTGAGGACGCGCAGGAGATGCTAAGACAAGCCGAGGCGACGCATGCCAGACTGGCGGTGGGTCACATCGAGCGATTCAATCCTGCGGTAACGCGATTGAAGGAGATTATCGACGAAGGCATACTGGGTGAGGTCATGATCATCTCTACTCGTAGAGTCGGGCCGTTTGCTCGCAGGATCAGAGACGTGGGGATCATCGTGGACTCAGCTTCTCACGACATCGATGTCGCTCGATATCTGGTGGGCAAGGAGCCAATCACGACGTTCGCGAGGTCAGGGAGACTGGTGCATGCAACGCAAGAGGACCATGCGGTGATTGTCCTGGATTTTGGAAGCTCCATGGCTTCTATCGAGGTGAACTGGTTCACTCCCCACAAAGTGAGGAGCCTCGTGGCAACCGGAAGCATGGGTATTGCCTATCTCGACTACATCGAACAGAGGCTCACGGTACACCACTGGGGAAGAGAGTGGAACATACCGATACAGAAGACAGAGCCCCTGAAGCTTGAATTGGAGCATTTCTTGAGGTGCGCAGAGAAGAATGAACTGCCTCTGGTAGACGGGCTTGAAGGGATGCGCGTGCTCGAGTTGTGTTTGGCGGCGGCTGGACAGCCAAAGCTTCAGACAGGATTGGCGGGCCGTGGTCCGACTACATTGCCGCTGGAATGGCAGGAGGAAGCTCATGTTTCAAGGTAAGAAGATCGGGGTGACGGTTCCGGCCTACAATGAGGAGGCGTTTATTCCATCAGTGGTCCAGAATATGCCCTCCTGTGTCGACCGGGTCTACCTGGTCAATGACTGCAGCACGGATGGTACTCGCAATGTCATCTCCGAGATGTGCCGTGGCAACAGTAGGTTGGTGATGGTCAATCACGAGACAAACAAGGGTGTGGGGGCTGCCATTGTCAGCGGGTACAAGAAGTGCCTTGAGGATGGCATGGACGTTGCCGTGGTGATGGCAGGGGACAACCAGATGGACCCAACGGAGCTCCCCAAATTGCTGTTGCCCGTCGTAAAAGGTGAAGCCGGCTACAGCAAAGGCAACCGCATGTCCTCTATGAGACATATGAAGGGCATGCCGCCTTGGAGGCGGTTTGGCAACTGGCTCCTCAGGTGGGCCACCAGGGTGTCCTCTGGCAACTACGGAGTCATGGACCCACAGAACGGCTATGCCGCTGCCTCTGCCGAAGCGCTCCGGAGAATCGACCTGGACAGTCTGTATCCATACTATGGATACTGCAACCACATACTGGCTCAATTCACGGTGGCCGGAGTCCGGGTAGTTGAGGTGCCCATACCGGCCAGATACCAAGGCGAGAGATCTAAGATCAGGTATGGCAATTATATCCGCAAGGTCGGTTGGCTACTCGTGAGGAACTTTGCTTGGAGAATGGAGACGAAATGGGCCTCCTCCAGTTTGCGGATAGCGGGAATGGGCCGCGTCAAGCCCGCAGCAAATGCTCAGGACATGGCCGAAGCCCATCAGTTAATGCCGGGGGTCTCTCGCCGCGAATAGCAGACTGCTATCCCCTATCCGCGTTCGCGATTGCGCTACTTCTGTGCGGGGCACAGAGCGCTCTTCCTCAAGCACTGAGTTTCAGCCGATGGCGGACTTCGGGCGGCCTCTATCCTGAGATCCACATTGGCTCCGTCTGCTGTGGGACAGATCAGAGACGCGGGTAGTGAACGAGCATTCCCAGTTGACCGTGACAGACGTTT
>Ga0105097_10001405_pt1 | contig 11512 bp, 7 predicted proteins | sample PPLLak12cMay2015_FD_87035 | JGI IMG/M metagenome (GOLD analysis project Ga0105097, IMG submission 87035) | Freshwater sediment microbial communities from Prairie Pothole Lake near Jamestown, North Dakota, USA - PPLs Lake P7 Core (1) Depth... | ecosystem: Environmental > Aquatic > Freshwater >... | reverse complement strand
GCGCACCGCCCTGGATACCACCCCCGCCGGCTGCGGCCCCAGCATTGCGGAGCTGGCTATGCCGGTGGAAACCGACGAGCAGCGCGACTCGCCTGAGCTGCCTTCTCAGCTAGCCCAGAAGCTCGCTGCTGGGAAATTCACCGTCTCCATTGAGATGGACCCGCCGCGTGGTCTCTCCGTCCACAAGCTGCTGGCCGGCGCCAGTTTGCTGGCCGAAGCCGGCGCCGATGTCATCAACGTCGCCGACAGCCCCATGGCCCGCATGCGTATGAGCCCCTGGGCCGTCTGCGACCTCGTTCAGCGCCAGATCGGCATCGAGACCGTCTTGCACTTCCCCACACGCGGCCGCAACCTGCTGCGCGTCCAGGGCGACCTGCTGGCCGCCCATGCTGTCGGCCTGCGCAATGTCTTTGTCGTCATGGGCGATCCCACCGCTATCGGCGACTACCCTGACGCCATGGATAACTACGACCTGGTGCCCTCCGGCCTGATCAAGCTCATCAAGCAGAATTTTAACGTTGGCGTCGACCATGCCGGCGTTGATATCGGTCAGCCCACCGCCTTTTTCGTTGGCTGCGCCCTCAACCTCTGCCCTGCGGAAATCTCCCAGGAGATCAAGAACCTGCACCGCAAAGTCAAAGCCGGCGCCGATTTTATCCTCTCCCAGCCCGTCTTCCAGCCCGAGCTCGCCCAGTCCTTCCTGGATGCCTATGCCGAAGCTCACGGTCCCTTGCAGGTCCCCATCCTGGTCGGCGTGCTGCCCCTTCTCGGCACCCGCCACGCCACTTTTCTGCACAACGAAGTCCCCGGTATCTCCATCTCGGACGACCTGCAAGAGCGCCTGCGCCGCGCCGGCGACAAAGCCCCTCAGGAAGGCGTACGCATCGCCCTCGAGCTGATCGAGCGCATGCGCCCCTGGGCTGCCGGCATCTACCTCATGCCCGCCTTCAACCGCTACGACCTCTCCGCCGAGATTGTTGATGGGGTGAAACAGTATTAGCCCGCTTGCCGGCGGGGCTGGTATGTTGAGTCTATCGCGCAATTCCCAAAGCGCAACTTCCTCGCAAATTATCTGTTTCCTGTCAAAGGTTTGCTGTCAATACTTCGACCAGCTTTTCTGGCTCTGTCCACATCGGCATATGTCCGCTTTTAATCTCGACATACTTCCAATTAGGGAGGTTCTGCACTTTCTCCGCTGCCATGTCGATCGGGATATGCAGCGGGCCGATATCTTCCCCGCCTCGGGTGCAGTAGATGAAAGTGCGGGGTATCTGATTCGCCAGCGGATTCTTCTGCGGGATTGTTGTATAACACACCGCCAGGGGCATTGGCACGCGCCGGTCGGCGTCCGGTGGGTTGTGCGGAACCAGCCAGCCATCTCCATAGGCCTCGGCCGCTCCCCGGACGTACCCCATCATCTCCGGGCCGACCAGGTCGGCGAAAGACTGACCATCCTCTACCAGGTATGCGTCCAGATAAACCAGCCGCTGGATGCGCTCGGGGGCTAGCTCGGCCACCCCGCTAATAACGATCCCGCTCATACTGTAACCCACCAGGGTTACGTCGTGCAGATCTTCATATCTCAGTACCATGACGAGATCCTGGATGTAAGTATTCAGGTCGATTGAGCGGTTGAGCAGGTGACTCCGCTCTCCAAGCCCAGTAAATGTCGGCGTATATACTTCGTGGCCTTCAGCCCGAAGGCTGCACGCCACCTCCTTCCACTGCCAGCCGCCTGCCCAACCTCCATGGCAAAGTACGTAAGTAGCCATTTTCTCCTTTCTGCTTATACCAATACCTGTGGACCTACTCAACTCCTCAACTTCGCGCCCAGCTCCGTCTCCAGCCGTCGCACGATGCGCTGCCGGATCTGGCGTACCTCCTCGTCGGTAAGCGTCCGGTCGGCCTGGTAGGTCAGGCTGTAAGCCAGGCTCTTCTTGCCCGCCCCGATCTGCTCCCCGCTGAACACGTCGAACAGTCGCAGCCCGGCCAGCGTCTTGCCGCCCGCCGACCGCAGCACTGCTTCCACCTGCTCGGCTGGCGTCGCCTCGTCCACGATCACCGCCAGGTCCTCCAGTACCGGTGGGTAGGTCGGCACCCCCTGCACCTCATAGCGCAGCGGCGTCAACGCCTGCAGCGCCGGCAGGTCCAGCTCGGCCGCCAGGATGGGGTGATCGGGCAGCTCGTAGCGCTCCCGCACCTGCGGATGCAGCTCGCCCATCGTCCCCAGGTAGCTCTCGCCAGATAGGATGCGGGCGCACTTCCCCGGGTGGAAGCTGGGATGCTCCGCCGGCTCGTAGCGCACACTGGGCACGTGCAGGCCGTCCAGCAGCCCTGCCACCACTCCCTTCAGGTCATAGAAGTCCATCGACCCGCTCTCGGTCCCCTGCCAGGTGGGCAGGCTGCGCGGCCCGCACAGTACCAGCGCCAGCATCGGGATTTCGTCCGGCAGGTCGCCTTCCTCCGCCACTGCGAACACCGGGCCGATCTCGAACAGCGCCATGCGCTCTCGCAGGCGGGCGTTGCGCTCGGCGATCTCCAGCACGCTGGACAGCAGACTCTGGCGCAGCACATCTCGATCCAGCGCCACCGGGTTGACCACGCTCACGTAGGGGCGGTCGCTGGGTGCTGTCCCCGGTGGCAGCCGCCTGGCTTCCCGCTCGCGCGAGGTCATGCGGTAGGTCACCACCTCCTGCAGCCCCAGGTCAACCAGCAGGTCGCGGGTGCGCTCCTCCTTCTCTAGCGCCGGGTTGCCCCGCTGCGGCGGCAGCTCATCCGCCAGCCGCGTCTCCGGGATGCGGTCGTAGCCGTAGATGCGAGCGACCTCCTCCATCAGGTCCGCCACGCCAATCACGCCGCGGCCGATGTCCAGCCGGTGATCGGGCGTTTTGGCCCGCACCTCCTGCCCATCAATCTCCACCTCGAACTCCAGCCGCCCGAGCAGCCCGGTAATCTCCTGCGTCGTCAGCTGCAAGCCCAGCCAGCGGCGCACGTCGCCCGATGTGATGGTCACTGTCGGGTCGTCCGCCGGCAGCGGGTAGCTATCCACCAGCCCTTGATCCACCGTTCCTCCCGACCAAAGGCGCATCCATTCCAGGCCGCGCCGCACGCCACGCTCCGCCATGGCGGGGTGCACTCCGCGCGAGAAGCGGTAGGCCGCCTCCGAGCTCATGCGCTGCGCCGAGAGCGTCCGCCGGATGTTGGTCATGTTCCAGGCCGCCCCTTCCAGCAGCACGTTGCGAGTAGCCTCGCTCACTTCCGACTCAGCCCCACCCATCACCCCGGCGATGGATAGCGCCCCGGCGCTATCGCACACCAGCACCGTCTGCTCGTCCAGCTTGCGCTGCACGCCGTCCAGCGTGGTCAGAGTCTCACCGGCCTGTGCCGTGCGAGTGATGATCGTCGGCGCCTGGCCACCCGCCCGGCTCACCAGCACGTCGTAATCGAAGGCGTGCAGCGGCTCGCCGATCTCCAGCATGGCATAGTTGGTGGCGTCTACGATGTTGCTGATCGGCCGCATGCCTGCCAGCCGCAGCCGGCGCTGCACCCAATAGGGGCTCGGCCCGATAGTCACGTTGCGGATCAGCCCGAGCACGAAGCGCGGGTTCAGCTCGGGCATCCCAATCTCGATGTGCGCCTGCCCTTCGATAGGCGCCCCGCTCCAGCCCACCTCGTAAGATGGCTGGCGCAGCGGCATGCCGGTCAGCGCGGCGATTTCGCGCGCTACCCCCAGCACGTTAGCGTCTCGGGCGATGTTGGGCGTGATGGCGATGTCCAGCACCGCGTCGCCCATGTACTCCACCAGCGGCACACCCACCGGCGCATCCGCATCCAGCAGGATCACGCCTTCGTGTTCATCCGAGATGCCCAACTCCTTCTCGGAGCAGATCATCGAATAGGAGTCCACCCCGCGAATCTTGGCTCGCTTGAGTGTGGTGAGTACCTGGCCCGGTTGGTGACCGTCGTAAATGCGGGCGCCTTCCTTAGCGTATGCCACCTTGAGCGGGAACCCCAGCGGTCCCTGGCCTTTGTATGGGTACAGGTTGGGCGCTCCGGTCAGCACGATGTGCTCTTGCTGCCCGTCATCCAGCCGGCACAGAACCAGCCGGTCGGCGTTGGGGTGCGGCATCACTTCCAGTACCGCCGCTGTCACTATCTTGTCCGCCTCCCAGCTCAGCCCGGAGACCTTCATCTCGCTCTGCTGCAAGCTGCTGGAGTTACTGCCGGGCATCGGCAGCCCGACATAGGTAATCTCCTCCACTTCCAGGCCGGCCATCGTCAAGCGGTGGGCCAACTCATCGATGGGGAGGGAGATGTCAACGTAGTCTTTGATCCAAGTCAGGGGTAGTTTCATGGCTAAAATTGCTCCAGAAATCTCAAATCATTCGCCCAGAAATAGCGGATATCATCGATGCGGTGGCGCAGCATCGTAATGCGTTCTGGCCCCATGCCGAAGGCATAGCCGGTATAGCGCCGCGGGTCATAGCCGCCGTTTTGCAGCACCACCGGGTGGACCATGCCGCAGCCCAGGATCTCCAGCCAGCCGCTGCGCTTGCAGACCGCGCAGCCAGTGCCACCGCAGACGAAGCATTCCACGTCCATCTCGGCGGAGGGCTCAGTGAAGGGGAAGTGCGAGGCGCGGAAGCGGGTACGCACGGCCTGGCCAAAGAAGCGCCGTGCAAAGTCGCTCAGCGTGCCTTTCAGGTCGCCGAAAGTGATGTACTCGCCGACTGCCAGGCCTTCCAACTGGTTGAACTGCATCTCCGAGCGCGAGGTGATTTGCTCATAGCGGGCGCACATGCCGGGCAGCACGATGCGGATGGGCGGCGGGTTTTCCGGGTTTTCAGCGGCATATTCGCGCATCGCCCGGATTTGTCCCGGCGAGGTGTGGGTGCGAAACATGATCGGGTTCTCTCCGGGTGTCCGACCGGTATCCAGGTAGTAGGAGTCCTGCATTTCACGCGCCGGGTGGTTGAGGGGGAAGTTAAGCAGCTGGAAGTTGTACTCGTCGCTTTCGACTTCCCGTGAGCGGTACACCTGGAAGCCCATCTCGGCAAAGGTGCGGTTCAGATCGCGCAGGGTCTGCGTGGTGGGATGGATGCGGCCGCGCGGCATACTCCTGCCCGATAGGGTCACATCCAGCCGCTCGGTTTGCAGCGAGCGCTGCAGAGCAGCCTGGCGCAGACTTTCGGCTTTGTCGGCATAGGCTCCTTCGAGTGCTTGTTTCACCTCGTTGGCGCGCCGGCCGATCAGCGGGCGTTCCGCCTTAGGCAGCGTGCCCAGCTTATCGAAGGTCTGCATCAACGGGGCGCTGCGCCCCAGATAAGCCACCTTCCAGCGCTGCAGCCCATCGTCGTCCTGCACCTGCTCCAGGCCGGCCAGGGCCTCTTGTTGGTTTGCATTGAGTTGCTCTTGCATACGTCCTCCTGTTCGGCTGTCCGGCATCTCTCGGTGAGGAATGCTCCCCTGGGCAATGACTGGCAGCCAGCAAATAAAAAGTCCCGTCCCAATTCAGGGACGGGACGGGGTCCCGCGGTACCACCCTGGTTGCCTGTTTGCACAGGCCGCTCGTAAGCCAACAGCCATACTCACGGCGATTGACTCCCTTTCGTTAACGCGAGGGCTGCGTCCCGGACTACTGGGTGCGTCGTTCACCCGGGCGGCTCGGGAGGGAACTTCAACCAGCTTCCACCGGGCGGGGGTCTCAGTCGCTGCCCCACGCCTCCCTGTCGGCTTTCCCTGGTCTACTTTCCTCCGTCTTAGCCTTTCAAGTTTCGTTCGCAACTGTAATTATGCTCACTTTTCATGCCTCTGTCAAGGCGAATAATGAAAAAAGTGGCCTTATAATCGTAGGTCTAATGGAAAAAAGCCAGACCTCTAGTCTCCTTGCATTCCAGGCGGCGAAAAATCACTGGATAGGCGATCTGACCGGCCATCAGCAGACCTATAAACGATGGCTGTGGCTGGCATGGTTGCTTGCCTGGCTGCTGGCGCTGATCTGGCAGCCGGCTGTGCTGCGCCCGGCAGCCTCGACCTGGGGGCAGAAACCGGTGCTGGCCTACCTGGCGCTGACCGATGGCCCGCTGGAAGATTTGCGCGCCTCGGATATCCTTAGCGAGCAGCAGGTGGGCCAGGTGCAGGATGCCGCCCGGCAGGAACAAGAGCAGCTGCGCCGGTTGGCAGAGACATCGCTGCCCATCATCCTGACCCCCGATCTTTCTTTACCACAAAAACGCACCTTGCTGCGCCTGTTTGGCTATAACAGTCGGGTCTCCCAGGTGATTCGAGATAGCCGGATGACGCTGTGCGCCCGGTTGGGTTTACCAGGCTGCTTGCGGCTGGCTGCCTGGACGCAAGGACAATGGGAGGTGGAACGCCTCCTGCATGGCATCCCGTCCTGGCAAAGCAGCCCGCGCACGTACACTATCTTTGCCACGCATTACAACTCCAAGGGGAAACCGATTGTGGCGCTGCCGGATGCCTGCTTGAAGCTCGCCAACGGCGGCAGTCAATCCTGCAATAGTAAGGGCTATCAGACCGGGCAGGGCTATACCGTTTTTATCGGATACAAGGGTAAGGCAGCCGCCTTTCTGGTGGGGGAAGCCGGGCCATGGAACGTTGACGACAACTACTGGGCCAGCGTTTACGATCCCCAACCGCGCCGCATGTTTGCCGACCTGGCGTTAGGCCTGCCCGAGGCTCAGGCTGCTTTTTTCAACGGCTACAACGGCGGGCAGGACCAGTATGGGCGGACGGTGACCGCGCCCTTCGGCATCGACCTGGGGGATGGCGTAGGCAGCCAGATCGGGCTGCCACCGGGAGCGAACGACTGGATCGAAGTCACGTTCATGTGGACCGAGGGCTGGGGCCAGCCGGATCCAGGAGCATCTTCTGGAGGGGCGGTGGCGCCGCTGGAAACGGCAGCTCCGGCTGCAGACAGCTCGGTGGTGCACGAGGTGCAGGCGGGTCAGGCATTGTGGAGCATAGCCGCCGCATATCAGGTCAGCCTGCCCGACCTGCTGGCGCTGAATGGACTGACGGATCAATCCATCATCCGGCCGGGGGAAAAGCTGGTGATTGTACCTGCCAGTGCTGCGCCAACACCCAGCCCGACGGCCGCCCAGGCCAGCCAGGCGCCGCCGGCTCGCTCTACTGCCACGTCCATGCCCGGGCGTCCAACGGCGCTTACAACAATGCCAGCCGAACCTTCAGCAACCTCGCAAAGCATTCCGGCGGCCGCGAGCAGCGGAATTGACCCGCTGCTGCTGGTTATCCTGGCGGGGGTCCTGCTTGGGGCAGCGCTGCTGATCCTCGGACTGCGCCGTCGTTGAGAGGGTATAATAGGCGGCGATGTATACCCTCCCAAATGATCCTTCACGCAGCAAAAAATCACTGCACTTCACCCTACAGGAAAAAGGCTGGCTGCTCCTGCTGCTGGCCGGCCTGCTGTTGCTCGCGGCGGCCTGCTCGCAAGGCGGCCCGGCGCCGGAAGCCACGCTTCCCACCTCGAACGACGAGCCGAGCGCCACGCTGGAGTCGACCGCCACGCCTGCTCCGCCTACTGCCACACCGGAGCCCCTGGCCGCCAGGGTCAATGACCAGGGGATCACCCTGGCGGAATACCAGGCCGAGTTGAGCCGTTATCAATCGGCGCAGGGGTCCGAGCCCACGGATGAGGACCGGCAGCGCGTCCTGGATGAGCTGATTGACCAGGCTCTCCTGGCCCAGGGGGCGGGCGAGCAGGGTTTTGTGGTCGATGATGCGGCGCTGGAGGCGCGTTTGGCGCAGCTCGCTGAGCAGATGGGCGGGGAGCAGGCGCTGGCCGGCTGGCTGGCGGCGAATAGCTACGACGCTGAAACTTTCCAGGACGCTCTGCGGCGCTCCGTGGCCGCCGCCTGGATGCGAGATAAAATCCTGGAGCAAGTACCGGTGACCGCCGAACAGGTGCATGCCTGGCAGATTCTGTTCGATAACCCGGATGAAGCCAACCAAGTAATCGCCCAGCTGGATGGTGGGGCTGATTTTGCCCAGCTGGCAGCTCAATACGACCCGGCGACGCGCGGCGAGCTGGGGTGGTTCCCGCGTGGGTACCTGCTTGACCCCGCCGTCGATGAGGCGGTCTTCAAGCTGGAGGCGGGCCAGCATACGCCGGTGCTGCAAACGGCCATCGGTTATCACATTATCCAGGTAATCGAACGCAATGCAAACCAGCCGCTCTCCCCGGATGCTTTGCTGTTGGTGCAGACCCAGGCAATCCGGGAGTGGGTTGAAGAGCGGCGGGCCGAGAGCCAGGTCGAGATTTTTTAGCCCCGATTTATTCCAGACATTTTCGTAAAATCAACGCCATGGCATGCGACCAGAGCAGCGGATTGGCGATCGCACCCCAGCGCATCACCCACTCGGGGTAATAGTGGGGATCATTGAGGTTTACCGGGATTTGTTCGGGCAGATTGCCGGCCTGGTCGGCGCAAGACTCAACCCAGCGCAGAAAGTCCTGGGCGCACTCTCGCTTTCCCGAGATGGCATAATACCAGCCCAACCAGGCGGTCAATAGCACCCACTCACCGCCACCATAATAGGTATCGGCCCGGTAGCGATGCACTCCACCGCCCGGCTCCCGCAGCTCCGCTTCGATGCGCGCCACGCTTTGGCGCATACGCTCGTCATCGACAGCCACAACGCCATACGGCACCCCCAGACCCAGGAGCGAGGCATCCACCTGGCGGCTGCCCAGGAACTTAACGAAGGCCCCCTGGTAGACTCCCCGCGAGAATATTGTATCGAGTATAGTTTCGAGCGCCGCGGCATGCTCCCGCTCGTTGAGCCGCGCCTCGGCCTGCAACCCGGCATAGATCGCCGCCAGGGTATGCAGATGCACTTGATCGCTGAATTCCTCCCAGCAGTCGAAGCAAGGCCGCGGCCAAAGCGCCTCCAGATAGTCTGCAACCAGGCGAGCTGCGCCAAGGTGCTCCGATGACAGGGGCTTTGCATTCAAATTCCGATGCTGTTCCAGCGCCCAGAGCCAGGTCCCCAGGCCATCCAGTTGGTGGTTGGGCCAGTCTTCGCCTGACTCAGCCCCATCGACGGCATAGCGAGTGTGCAGGATATCCTCGGCCTTAAGGGCCGCCCCGCTCCGCCCCGTCTCAACCGCCCGTTGGACAATTTCCGCTCGGGCATTCACCATGGCGGCAGCCCAGTTATGGAAGCGACGGGCGCTTTCATGCTCGCCATATAAATCCATGGCATAGGCGATGAAGGATCCATCACGAAACCAGCAATAATGATAAGTCGGAAAGTTGGGGCTGGCCAGGTATGCCCCGCTGAATGCCTGGCTGGCATGGATTATTTCCAGGCTGCGAATGATCCTGTGATCAAGCATCTTGTTGCTCCAGATTTTCCTGTGATAATACCAGCAGGGAATGATAATGAATATCCGGCAAGCACAGGATCAGGGTTTCTCCCTGCCGCTGGATGTCGATTGGCGCCAAAACCGGCGTGTCGCTCTCTGGATTTGCCCACCATGCCCGGTGCATACCCGGCGCACCATGAATTTCGATCCAGCAATTGGATAGCGGCTGTGGAGCAGGATGGGCCTGGTCCCAGCGTGGATCATCCAGCCCGTGGGTGTTGACCAGGCCAATCACCAAACACCCCGCTCCCTGGTGAGGGAAAGAGCAGATCCCTTCCGGGGCGATTACCTGCACATCACTCGCCTGGGTGGTACGGGGCCCCAGCAGCTCACCGTAGCGAACGGCAAAATCACTTTCCTGCCGCAGCGAATGGTAGAGACCATCACTTAGCGGTTGGTGCTTAGGAAAATATGGGTCGGCCAGCCAACGCGCCTGCTCGCCCAGCGCGATCCGCGTTGCTCCTGCGGCCTGAATGAAAGCGTTGGCCAGGCGAATACTGGCCTCATTTTCTGCCGGCTGGTAGAGCGCCAGGATCACCGGCTTGCCCAGCGAGATTGCTCGCCCCTGGTCGATTATCTCGGTCAGGTCGCGGTAGCGCACGGCGGGAGGCCAGACTTCGATGTATACCGAGTCTACCGGGGCGGTAGCCAGGCTCTCAATAGGCCAGTTGCCCACCGCGTTAAATAGCACTGCCGCCTGGGGATAACTGGCTTTCAAATTGCGCACAAAAGCAGTAAAGGCTGCGGGGATATCCACCGGCTGGTTGACCGCATCGTAGCCCTCTTTCGGGTCGCCATATTGATCCACATGCAAGCCGTCAAAGGGAAGGGCCTGCAGCACCTGGCCACATTCGGCCAGCAGGTGCTGGCTCCATCCCCGGCCAGGGGTGGGGTCCATCAAGCCCAGGAAGTCGAAGAATTTCAGCGGCTGACCGTCTGCCCCGTATAGCGCCCACCCCGGGTGCGCTGCCGAAAAATCCAGGCCAGCGGCGTAAACTGCCAGATATGGCATACCGGCCATGCCTCGCTGGTGGGCTGCATCCAGCAAGCTGCGCACCACCGTCAAAGATTGCAACCGCCCCAGCGGGTCAATGTATTCATCTTGCGGCGACAGCAATGCATGGTGGCGATACTGCCAGTCATAGAATTGCAATGAATTGATATGAAAGCGGAGCAATGCGTCCAGCGTCTCGTCGATGTCCTGCCGGTCTGGTTTGAAATCGCACAGGAAGCCGTAGCGCGGGTAATCCGTCCAGATTGACTGCACATCGAATGCCGTGCTGCGCCGGGCATGCTCGATTCCACTGGCATCCAACAAGCGGGCGTCAACCCCATAACCGCTCCCCGCCTGTCCCACGGGCTGACAGGCGATCACGATTTTTTGTTCACCCTCCTCCAGGGACAGAGCCCGGTGAACTGCGGCAACCGTCCTGTCCAGGTGGGAGAAGATGATCTCCAGGGTTGCGGCTCCGGCTTGGGTACTGTGCAGGATTACCAGGATTCGCACTTCCTCCTCTGGTTGGAATGTGCCTTTAAGTGGGTACAGATCCAGGAGCAGCATGGCTAGCCCTTCAACCCGCTGGTGGCAATGCCACGAATGAAATATCGCTGGAGGATGACAAAGACTACGATGACAGGCACAACCGCTACGATCGAGGCGGCAAACACCTGCCCCCACTCCGTCAGATGCTGTCCCTGGAACAGGGCGATGGCGATAGGCAGCGTGCGCCGAGTGGTCTCTTTGATGGCGACATGCGCCCAGGGGAACTCGTCCCAACTGTACAAAAAGGTGAAGATGGTCACGACTGCCAATCCAGGCCCGGAGAGCGGCATCACGATCCGCCAGAAGATCGTCATCTGGCTGGCGCCATCGATCAAAGCGGACTCCTCCAATTCGCGCGGTATGCCCTCGAAATAGCCGCGCAGCAAGAAGGTGTTGATCGAGATGTTCATTGTCACGTAGACGGCTATCAGACCGATGAATTTATCCAATAGATGGATCTGCTTGGCGATGATAAACTGCGGGATGATCAGCATAACCGGCGGTATCATCATCCCCAGCAGGATGACGTAAAAGAGAGGCTCCTTACCGGGGAAATCCAG
>Ga0105097_10001404_pt1 | contig 11519 bp, 9 predicted proteins | sample PPLLak12cMay2015_FD_87035 | JGI IMG/M metagenome (GOLD analysis project Ga0105097, IMG submission 87035) | Freshwater sediment microbial communities from Prairie Pothole Lake near Jamestown, North Dakota, USA - PPLs Lake P7 Core (1) Depth... | ecosystem: Environmental > Aquatic > Freshwater >... | reverse complement strand
TGGCGGCAGGCGCTGTGCGGCGTGCAACAAGGCCAGGCCAATGACAACGGCGACGGTCACCATTACCACCAGACCAGTCAGCACCTCAGTTTCCTGCCATGCCGGTAAAGCCAATGAAGCCCATCGCCATGAAAGCCGCAGTGACCAGCGCAATTGCAGGGCCCTGGAATGGCGCAGGTACGTCAGCCCCTTCAGTGCGTTCACGTAAACCGGCGAACAGTGCAATCACGAGGCTGAACCCAAGTCCGCCGCCAAAGCCATAGGCAAGTGCTGCGATAAAACTGTCGCTTTGTTGCACGTTTAGCAACGCGATTCCAAGCACGGCGCAGTTGGTGGTAATCAGCGGCAGGAAGATGCCAAGGGTCTGGTGCAGTAACGGACTCGATTTGCGCAAGTACAGTTCAGTGAATTGCACCGAGCCGGCAATTATCAGGATGAAGGCCAGCAGCCGCAGATATTCCGTGCCAGTTGGAATGAGTACGTAACGATTAACCAGAAAACTCAGGCCTGCCGCGATCGTGAGCACGAAGGTTGTGGCCACCGCCATGCCGATAGCGGTTTCGAAGCGACTGCTTGCGCCCAGAAACGGGCACAGACCCAGAAACCGGGTCAGTACAAAGTTGTTAACGAGCACCGTTGCAACAATGATCAGAATCAGGTCTGCCATGGGGGCCTCGGTCTGCTGCAGTCAGTGCAGCCGCGCTTTAGTTCAGTTTGCCTTTGATGGTTCAATTATTTTCGCCACACTGGCAGCGTCGACGCGTGCCATTAGCGGTGCAAAGGGTTTAATCGTTGCATTCAGCAGGGGCACCTGCCGATCCTCCCAGCGAGTATCCCTGACACCGAGAAATTCTGCCGTTTTATCAGCCATGGCGGGAAGTACAGGAGCGAGGTACAGCATCAGCACGCGGAACAGGTTGAGTCCCTGCGTACAAACTGCCTGAACCTCAGCTGCGGTGGCCGGATCCTTGGCAAGCTGCCAGGGCTTGCGCTGGTCTATGTACTGATTGGCCCGATCGGCCAGCAACATGATTTCGCGCATCGCGCGGGAGTACTCGCGCTGGTCGTAGTGCGTTGCCAGCGCTTCGCCGGCTGCGACGAAGTCCGCATACAGCTGCGGGTCCTCAAGTTTGCTGTCGAGTTGGCCGCCGAAGGTTTTGGTGATGAAGCCTGCGCAGCGGCTGGCAATGTTTACCACTTTGCCTACCAGGTCTGAATTAACGCGTGCAGTAAAGTCTTCCAGATTCAGATCGATGTCCTCGATTCCAGCGCCCAGTTTCACAGCATAGTAGTAGCGCAGATATTCCGGATTCAGATGGTCGAGGTAGGTTCGTGCAGCTACAAAAGTACCGCGCGATTTCGACATTTTCTGGCCGTTGACGGTCAGGAAGCCATGCGCAAATACGCGGGTTGGTTTCCGCAATCCGGCACCTTCCAGTACAGCCGGCCAGAACAGAGTGTGAAAATAAACGATGTCCTTGCCGATGAAGTGGTACAGCTCGGTTTGGCTGTCAGCCGCAAAGTATTCATCGAACTGAAGATCCGGTCGACGTGCGCAGAGATTCTTGAAGCTCGCGAGATAACCGACCGGCGCGTCCAGCCATACATAGAAGTATTTGTCGGCTGTGCCGGGAATGCGGAATCCGAAGTAGGGTGTGTCGCGGGAAATATCCCAGTCCTGCAGGCCTGCATCGAACCATTCCTGCAATTTGCGGCGGATGGCAGTATCCACTGCATCACCACTTAGCCATGTCTGTAACATGGGTGCGAATTCGCTTAAGCGGAAGAACAGGTGTTCCGAGTCGCGTTGTACCGGCGCTGTATCTGACAGGATCGAACGCGGGTTAACGAGTTCGCTCGTCGCATAGGTGGCGCCGCAAATTTCACAATTGTCGCCGTACTGGTCAGCGGCGCCGCAACGCGGGCAGGTGCCTTTAAGGAACCGGTCCGGCAGAAACATGCCGGCCTTCTCATCGTAAGCCTGCTTGATGGTGCGTCGCGCAATCAGGTCTTTCTCGACCAGACGTGCGTAAATCTGCTCGACGAGCAAGCGGTTTTCTTCCGAATGTGTTGAGTGATAGTTGTCAAAGCCTATGTGGAAGGCCGCGAAATCCTGCTGGTGTTCTGCCCGGTAACGCGCGACGAGCGCTTCAGGTTCAATGCCCTCGGTGCGTGCCCGGAGCATGATGGGAGTGCCATGGGCATCGCTGGCACATATATATATGCAGTCATGCCCCTGCATTTTCTGGAAACGCACCCAGATATCTGTCTGTAAATACTCCACCAGGTGTCCGATATGGATCGGGCCGTTGGCATAGGGCAACGCACTGGTGACCAGTAATTTTCTCGGGTGCTGCGGCATGGATGCTCTCTGCAAAGGGTGGTCGTGGCTGGACATGGCAAATGCCGAATCCACTCACAACTTGCGTGCGCCGCAAGGTTAGCAGGAACAGCAGGGAATTGAAGCCTTTTGGCGCGGCACCCTTGTCCCCAAATGGTTTAATTGATCAGCCGGACATGTTTCCCGCGGTCCTGTTCCGAGACACGCCGTAAATACGTCCATGTAGGCTCGGCGCCCGCATCCATGCGGGCGACGGTCTCAGAACAGGACCACGGGAAACATTGGGCCTTCAGTTTTTCAACTGTACAAGTGCGCTACTCGTTAAATCGTCAAACGCTATATTTTTGAAGCAGGCGTGGCAGCGCTGGCGTCCGGTTCAGGCATCGAGCAGGCGATGCTCCTTGAATTTTTCCTTGTCGTTGGCAAAGTCGTAAGCCGTGCGGCCGCTGATGGTGCCGCGGTCAAATAATTCGGCAATGGCTTTGTCCATGGTGCACTGGCCGGTTTTGCGCCCTGACTGCATCGCTGTTTCCAGTTGTTCGAGCTTGCCCTGACGGATCAGGTTGGCTGTTGCTGGTGTGTTGATCAGGATTTCCAGTGCCGCAACGAGGCCGCCGCCCTCTTTCTTTGGCAGCAGCTGTTGTGAAACTACGCCACGCAGCGATGTCGAGAGCATTGCGCGTACCGGCGCCTGTTTGTCGGCCGGAAAAACATTGACGATACGATCGACGGTCTGAGCGGCACCGTTGGTGTGCAGTGTGCCCATTACCAGGATGCCCATTTCTGCCGCCGTAACCGCAATGCTGATCGTTTCATGGTCACGCATTTCGCCGACCAGGATCACATTGGGATCTTCACGCAGAGCGGAATGCAGTGCGGCCGAGAAATTCTTGCAGTGCAACCCTACTTCCCGCTGACTGATCAGGCAGCGATTCCGGGTATGGACAAACTCGATCGGATCCTCGATCGTCAGTATGTGACCTTTTAAAGTGCTGTTGATCTCATTGATCATGGCGGCAAGCGTTGTGGACTTGCCGGAGCCGGTTTTACCGGTAACCAAAATCATGCCGCGTGTTTCTTTGCACAGCGTTTTGATTACCGGCGGCATGTGCAAGTCTTCCAGGCTCTTTGCCTTACTCGGAATGGCACGAAAAACTCCGCCCATACCGCCCAGATGCCGCATGACGTTCACACGGAAGCGAGCGAGTCCTTCAATGTTGTGCGCAAAGTCTGCTGAATCGCGATCCTCGAAATCCTTTTGCGCCAGTGGCGGCATAATCTCACGCAGGATTTCTTCCGCACGACTGGCTGTTAGAACCTCCGGCTCGTGAGCCGTCAGGTCGCCAAAAATACGCATGCGTGGCGGCTGGCCTGCAATGAAATGCAAATCGGATCCCTTACGTTCCACCAGTGCCCGAAGGTAATGATCTATCTGGTACATGTTGCCCTTAGCTCCCTGTCTGGCTCGTGACCCGTGTTTCCACCTTTTTCAGGATCGTGGTATCCGTAACGAATTTCTGGAACATGGCTTTGTCGGATGCATAGCGGAACGCATCATCCGGATCTACTTCTTTGCGACTGATCGCTTCCAGCAAAGCCTGATCCATTAACTGCATCCCCATATTTGAACCGGTCTGTAGCTGACTGGGGATCTGATGGGTCTGTTCAGTGGCAATCAAATTCGCGATCGCACGTGTCATCACCATGATCTCCAGGCATGCACGCCGACCCCGGCCCTCTGGCGTCCGGATCAGCGTCTGCGTCATGACGGCCTTCAGACTCTGACCCAGGAAGCTTTTCGCCTGCTCGCGCATGTCGCTTGGCAGCCCGTCGATGATGCGGTCGATCGTCTTTACGGCGCCGATGGTATGCAGCGTGCCGAGCACCAGGTGTCCGGTTTCGGCTGCTGTCATGGCCATCGAGATCGTTTCTGCATCGCGCATTTCGCCTACCAGGATGACATCGGGATCTTCGCGCAGGGCTGCGCGTATACCGTCCGCAAAGCTGGGTAAATGCGTGCCCAGCTCGCGCTGAATGATCTGGGATTTCTGACTTACGTGCACGAACTCAATCGGATCTTCGAGACTAATAATGTTCAGCGCCTTTGTTCGATTCAGGTAATCCAGCATAGCTGCAAGGGTGGTGGATTTACCTGTACCCGTTGAGCCCGTTACCAGCACCATGCCCTGATGGTTGTCACAGATCCGCGTTACTACCGGCGGGAGCGAGAGACTTTCCAGTGTTGGTACCTGCGTTGGAATATAGCGAAAGCTTGCGCCAATTCCAGTCGCTTTACGAAACAGGTTAACCCGGTAGCGTCCGGAATCTTCCGCAACGTATGAAAAATCCAGATCCACACCAGTCTCATAACGCTTTTTCTGTGACTTGGTCAGAATCTCGTCTATATAGCTTTCCAGTTCCTGTGCGCCAAGATCCCGGAACTTGATTGGCAGCAAATCACCGTGCAGGCGCATCATCGGCGGTACACCAACAGCGAGGTGTATGTCGGAGCATTTTTGTGCCAGAGCGAGTTTGAGGAATGCGTCTATGCGGGCCATTGCTGATCTTTCCTGGTTAAAGTGCCGCTGCAATCGCGCGTCGCAGTTCGTCCATTGACTCGTAGCGTTTCGCTTTATCGACTGCCATCGCGGTATGGACTACATCTGCCATCGCCTTGGGTATGTTCGGGTTGATTTCATCGCAGCGCGCGCACTTGCCCTGTACATGCTGATACATGATTGCCATGTGATCGCCCTTGGTATAAGGGGGAACACCGGTGAGCATTTCGTAGAAAATCACCCCGGTGCTGTATATGTCAGCACGGTGATCAACTTGTTTGCCCAGTATCTGTTCAGGCGCCATGTACTTCGGCGAGCCAATCACATAACCGGTCTTGGTCAAATGCGTTTCCGCTGCGCCTGCTGCAGCCGCCACGCCGAAGTCCACTATTTTCAGAAGGCCTTCATCGTTGATCAGCAGGTTGGCAGGTTTCAGATCGCGGTGTACAACCCCAACCTGATGTGCGACCGTCATCCCAGATGCAATGTCCTGTGCCCAACTGGATGCTTTAGCGAGCGACAGGGGCTTGTTGTTTGGCAACTCTCCACTGAGTGTATGCGATGGAAAGTATTCCATTGAAATGGCATAACTGCCTGACAGATCAAGAAAGTCGTAAATACGTATAACATTCCTGTGCGTAATTTTTCGTGAGTACCGCAACTCGTGCACGAAACGTTGCATCATCTCTGCATCGTTGGCGATATTGGGGTTCAGGAACTTCAGAATCAGCCGTTCATCAACGGCCGTATCTTCAACAAGAATGACAGTGCCGAACGCGCCTTTACCTATTTTCTCGACGTAACGGTAGCGGGTCTCGATCATATCGCCGGGGCGCAGCGCAGACAGATCGATCTGGGCGGCAAGCATCGGCGTGCTTGACCGCGCACCAATCTTGCTGAGGTCGGACGTGTCGATGAGCATCGTGTGTGCTGGCTGAGCCAGTCGCCTGGCTTTTTCGTCAATAAGAATATTGGACTTGGAAAAGCGATTGTTAATGTGGTCTGCGAAATCGCGCGCTGCTTCAGCAATCGCCTGATTGCCAGCTGCCATCATCGGTTGAATTTGGGTACTGATCCGTTCGACGTTCGAATCATCAACCAGCAACGCCAGGGCGCCTATGGCTGCAGAAATTACCTCCGGTTCCGGACGGTTCAGTATGGAGATTATCCGGGTGAGTGATCGTGGATCGCCCAGTTTTCCAAGCGCCTTGAGTACTGCTGGCAATGCTTTTGGATTTTCATCCAGCATTTCAATCAGGCGCGGCACAGCATCACGATCGCCAATTGCTGCCAGGGCATCGACTGCCCGTTCACTGACCCACCAGTCCGTATCGCGTGTTGCCTCGATGAGGTGCTGAACTGCATTCTGGTCCTTCGTCTGGTTCAGGATCTCAATGGCGGAGCGGCGTATGTTCTCGTCTTTGTCGCCAATCAGTTGCATGACGGCCTGCAGAACCTTTGGCCCGCCGATTGTGGCGAGTGCATCACAGGCCCGTGACCTTACCCACCAGTCGCTGTCGCCAATGGCATCAAGCAGATATTTTATGGTGTCGGGTTCGGCCAGTTCATTGAGCACTTCAACTGCAGCTCGTCGACTGTATTCCGATTCGTCCTTTAGTACGCCGACCAGATGTTTGCAGGTTTCCGGGTCGCGAAGCTTGATTAGCAGCTCCATCGCTTTGGTCTGCACATCTATATCTGCATCCAATAACAACGATGCGACCAGCTGGATATTCGGCCTGACATCCATCTCACCCAGTGCCAGCAGGGCAGCTGCACGAATCTGTCGGTTGCCGTCTTTAAGCAGTTCTTCGAGAGTGTGCAGGACTTCCGGCGTACTGAATTTGGAAATTATCTGAATGACATGGATCCGCGCTACGTGATCGCGGCCGCCCGTGCGAGAAATGAGCTCAGGCAGTATTTCCTCGGTTGCCTTGTCGCGGATCATTTTGAAAACGGCGGTTTTTTCGCGCGCTTCGAGCTGATAGGCCGCAGTCAACAATTTCCGGATATTGAGGCGATCCAGCTGCGATCGCATCGCATCCAGGACCGCATGCGATGCCACATCTTCGATTGCCAGCGTGTCAACCAGCATGTCGGCGTTGTAATTGCGTGCAGAAGAAAGTGCCCAGGCTACTCCGGCAACACAGCGTTCATTTTGATGGCAGAGGCCTTCGACAAACTGCTTGAAAGTCTGGTTACTGACCTGTGCAGCCAGGGCATCGACAATGCCCACTGTCTGATAGCGATCAGCGCTCGCCAACGCATCGATCATTACAGGTATCGCGCCGGGCCCGCTTTTTTTCAGGCTTTCCAGAGCCTTTTGTGCCACCGGCGTATTGGAATCCGGTTCCGCGAGCAATTGCGTGACGCAGCGTTCGGCTTTAATTGCGCTGATAAATTTCATCGTATTGTCGCAGTGCCTGACGTGTTCACATTAAATTGCCCGTGCTGACGAATGCTGAGCTCTGCTCAGGGTAGTTGTTTTCCCTGTCAGAAAATGTGCGCTCCGTCCTGAAAGCCTCGCTCACCAACAATGCTTGGTATGTTGAGCTGGCTTGCAAACGTTCGCACGCTGTCCCGGAGAACGCTCTTCGTTGGGTTACAATGTCGCTTGTTGAGCCCATGGGTTACTGTTAAATGCGTCACGAAATATGTCTCTGACTTTACAGAATCAGCTTGAGTCTGCTTTATCCCGGTGCCAGTTGCCGTGGTCTGGAGAGACCGTGCTTGCAGCAGGGGCGCGCGTAGAGGCCCAGGACGGTGCCCTGCCGCGTATCACCCTCCAACTGGGTTACCCGGTTGAACGTGCACGGATGCAGCTTGTGACCGATATCCAGAACGCTGTGCGCCAGGAGACCGGCGGCGATGCAGACATCCGGATCGACTGGAAGGTCCGTAGTCATGCGGTGCAGGGTATTCTGAACCCGGTGCCGGGCATACGGAACATTCTGGTGGTGTCATCCGCGAAGGGCGGGGTGGGTAAATCCAGTATTGCGGTGAATCTGGCGCTGGCCTTGTCCTATGAAGGTGCGCGCACAGGCATCCTCGATGCAGACATTTACGGGCCGAGTCAGCCCATCATGCTTGGTGTCGCGGGTCAGCAGCCTGTCAGCCTGGATGGCAAGTCCTTCGAGCCCATCGAAGCCCACGGCTTGCAGATGATGTCGATTGGTGCCCTTATTGATACCGAACAACCGATGGTGTGGCGTGGCCCGATGGTCACACAAGCGCTCAACCAGTTGCTGTTTCAGACCAATTGGCGTGATCTCGATTACCTGGTGGTAGACATGCCGCCAGGGACGGGCGACATACAGCTGACTCTTGGTCAGAAAGTCCCGGTCAGCGGTGCTGTTATTGTCACTACGCCGCAAGATATTGCGCTGGCCGATGCTTTACGTGGCTTGCGCATGTTTGAAAAAGTCAAAATTCCTGTGCTCGGTCTTATCGAAAATATGAGCAGCTTTGTGTGTCCCGCCTGCGGTGAAGTGACGCCATTGTTTGGCGAGGGTGGTGGCGCTGCAGTGGCGAACAAGAACCAGCTGCCACTGCTGGCACGTTTGCCGCTCGATATCCGGATCCGGCAGCAGACCGACAGCGGCAAACCCACGGTAATAAGTGAGCCTGAGTCGCCGCTTGGTCAGTCGCTACGCTACATGGCTTTGCGAACAGCTGCTGAACTGGCCAAACGGCCTCGCGATTACAAGGGCAGCATGCCCGGCGTGCGTGTCGAGAAGGCTTGACGGTCGCATCCATCAAGCGTTAAGGGTTAAAATCGTGCGCCTTGCAGGCAGAGTTTTAATGCGTACCTGAATTTGCCGGTTCCAGCATCTCTGGCCGCGCAGTTAATCACCGGGAGTAACAGATGACGATCAAATCGGATCGCTGGATCCGCCGTATGGCGCAGGAACACGGGATGATTGAGCCCTTCGAGCCAGGGCAGGTTCGCACAAATGCTTCTGGCCGCATCGTGTCTTACGGCACTTCCAGTTACGGCTATGACGTACGTTGCGCCGCTGATTTCAAAGTATTCACGAATATTTCATCGACGATCGTCGATCCCAAGAATTTTGATAGTGAAAGCTTCGTCGACATGGTTCGCGATGTCTGCATCATCCCGCCGAATTCCTTTGCGCTGGCTCGTACCGTCGAATATTTCCGCATCCCGCGTAATGTACTGACTATCTGCCTGGGTCAATCGACTTACGCCCGCTGCGGGATCATCGTGAATGTCACGCCGCTGGAGCCCGAGTGGGAAGGTCATGTAACGCTCGAGTTCTCCAATACGACACCGTTGCCGGCGAAAATCTATGCCAACGAAGGTGTAGCGCAGATGCTGTTTTTTGAATCCGATGAAGTCTGCGAAACGTCTTACGCCGACCGCGGCGGCAAATACCAGGGGCAGACCGGCGTCACGCTGCCAAAGACCTGACAGAGCAAGTATATTTATCGGGCGGACGTTGCGGCCGAAGTCCTGTTTAAGGGCTCCAGTACGGTCGCAAACATTTCGATGACGGATTCGCCCCGTTTCAGTTGCGTGATTTTTACCGGCAGGTATTCCATGTCAGGCGCGAACCAGATCAGCGTTGCCCGTGATGAGCCGGGGCGGGCGCGCAGGTACTTCAGGGTTTTGAAGGTACCGGCGGGAACGTTGATAGTTTCTTCACCCTGCAGGGTGAATTCATAACGCCGGATTTCGTTGCGATCCACCAGATCGAAGCCGGTCAGTGTTTCGCCGTTGCGCAGTATCTGAATCGCGGCAATATCCGCTGTCAGCCTGTCCAGCATCCCTGCGCGGATCGGTAGTTCGACAGTTTCGGTTCCGTGAGTGGACGTAGCTATGCCTGTTTCCCAGTTGAATTGAATACTGCTGTCATTTTCTGCCTTGGCGATTCCGTCATCGAGTCGATAGCTTAGTGGCTGGAAGCCATTTTCGTCGTATCTGAATCGTGCAACTTCGCTGGCTGTGCCGGGGCGCAACAGGCGGGCGATTCCACGCGTCCTTGTGGTCACCGAATAAAGGAATTCGTTCGGTTTATCGGCAGCTTGCAGGTCGATGGTGGCATCGCCGCGCAGGGCTGCATAGCGCAGCTCGTAAACCGTGTGAAAACCATGCAGCGTTGGCGGTGGAGTCGCTGTAGTTGCAGGGCCGGGCGTCGCTGCTATGGCAGCGCATAGAAATATACTTGCCGCATTTTTGCTTATCGTCAGCACTGCTCGCCTTCAATAATGACCGGGCTAATGAGTGGCTGATTGTCGAGCATTACCTGGTTGCTCTCCAGCTTTAAGCGCCCCTCGGCAATCCAGCGTAGCGCTTGCGGATAGATTCGATATTCGCCAGTTTGCACGCGACCACGCAAGCTTGCTTCGGTGTCGCCTGGTTTGACGGGTACGCGATACTGAATGATAGCCGGTCCGGCATCGAGCTCCGGAATGACGAAGTGCACGGTAGCACCATGGTGATCTTCACCGGCTGCCAGTGCACGTGCGTAGGTGTTGAGGCCCGGGTAGGCAGGAAGCAGTGACGGGTGCACGTTAAGCATGCGGCCGGCATAAGTGTTGACGATTGCGGCCGGAAGGATGCGCATGTAGCCGGCCAGGACGACCAGATCCGGCCGCAGTTTGTCAAGTTCGCTGGCCAACTTGGCTTCGTAAGCGTCGCGATCAGGGAACGCCTTGTAGTTCATGGCGACGGTTGGGATGCCTGCCGCAGCGGCCCGCTGCAATCCATAAGCATCGGGTTTATCGCTGAGCACCGCGACGAGATTGACCGGCATTTTTTCCGCCGCAACCGCATCGATTATGGCTTGCAGATTTGTGCCGCTGCCGGAGATCAGGACGGCAACGCGCAACATGCCGGAGTCGGTCATCTAAATGTGTGTACCTTGCCGGTGCCGGCGACTATCTCGCCCAGCAGCACAGCTGTTTCGCCGCTGGTCGTCAGCGATGCAATGGCAGCCTCTGCAGCCGCGGCCGGCACGATGATCATCATCCCGATGCCGCAGTTGAAGGTGCGCAGCATCTCTGGTTCCGCAACATTCCCTTGTTCCTGCAACCACCTGAAAATAGCGGGGCGCTCCCATGCATTCATATCCACGCGTGCATCGACGGCGGGATTGAGTACGCGCACGAGATTCTCGGGGATACCACCACCTGTGATATGGGCTATGCCGTGTACCGGCACAGCCTCAATCAGTTGCAGGATGGCGCGCACGTAAATTCGGGTAGGGCGCAACAAGGTCTTCCCGAGGGTGCTGCCTTCCCAGGGGCTGTCCGCATTCATATCGCTGTCGGCGAGAATTTTGCGGATCAGTGAGAAGCCATTGGAATGCGGCCCCGATGAATACAGGCCAATGATTTTATCGCCCGGAGTAACGCTCTTGCTGTCAATGATGCGTTGCTTGTCGACGACGCCTACACAGAAACCCGCGAGGTCATAGTCATCGTGTGCATACATGCCGGGTAGTTCAGCGGTTTCGCCGCCGATGAGTGCAGCGCCGGCCTGTTTGCAACCCTCGGCGATGCCGCTGATTACGATTGCCGCCGTCTCTTCGTCGAGGTGGCCACAGCCATAATAATCCAGAAAGAACAGTGGCTCCGCGCCTTGCACGATGACGTCA